>Ga0116193_1003972_pt1 | contig 10461 bp, 8 predicted proteins | sample AD_UKC115_MetaG_FD_89892 | JGI IMG/M metagenome (GOLD analysis project Ga0116193, IMG submission 89892) | Active sludge microbial communities of municipal wastewater-treating anaerobic digesters from Hong Kong - AD_UKC115_MetaG | ecosystem: Engineered > Bioreactor > Anaerobic > Digestate | place...
CCAGAAAAAGGAATTAATGCAATTCAGATAGCCTCTGATGCAATTTCGTCAATGACTATTGGCCGACTTGATGAGGAAACTACTGCTAACATTGGTCTTATTACAGGTGGATATGCCCGGAATATTGTTACAGAAACCGTAAAACTTGAAGCGGAGAGCCGTAGCTTATCTATTGAAAAGGTTAAAAAACAAGTTGAGCATATGATAACCTGTTTTCAAGAATCTGCAAAAAAATGGCAAGGTAATGTTGATATTAAGTTGAATCATAGTTTTCAAGGGTATTTTATCCCTGAAACTAATCCTTTAATTCAGCTTGTGAATACTGCGGGTATTTCTGCGGGATTAGATACGCGCCTTTCTCATTCAGGTGGGGGAACGGATGCAAATATCTTTAACTCCAAGGGGCTCACATCTCTCGTTTTATCATGTGGTTATCGTGATATGCATTCAAGCTCAGAAAATGTATCCATTATTGATATGGAAAATACTGTAATATGGCTGAGTAAAATAAATGAATTGATGAATCAGAAAGAATGGATCCAACGTCTGATATAAATCTCAATAATAACATTTCAATAAAGGTTCCGACGGAGTTGGAACCTTTATTGAAGTGTATAAAGAATTACTTGCCTAATGAATCTCTTGATGAGGTAGTAAAGGCCTTTTTGTTTGCATCAAGAGCTCATTCTAAAATGAAAAGGCTTTCCGGTGAACCCTATATCCAACATTGCCTTTCAGTCGCCTTAATATTAGCTGAATTAGAAGTAGATATTCCCACCATATGTGCGGCATTGCTTCATGATGTAGTTGAAGACACTGGTATGACACATGAGGAACTTGAAAGAAAGTTTGGCTCTGAAGTGTCCATACTTGTAGAGGGTGTCACAAAAATTGGCAAACAGCAGTTTGATACGCGGGAAGAACGTGAAGTTGAAAATATGCGGAAAATTATCCTGGCAATGGCACAGGATATTCGTGTAATCATCATCAAATTAGCGGATAGATTACATAATATGCGTACACTTCAATATCATTCACCAGAAAAACAAAAAAGAATTGCTACCGATACTCTTGATATTTACGCACCTATAGCTCATAGACTTGGTATTGGAAGAATTAAATGGGAATTAGAGGATTTATGTTTACGTTTTCTTAAACCTGATGTTTATTCTCAGATTCATCAGATGGTTGCAAAGAAGAGGCGAGAACGAGAAGAATATATTGTCCAAGTTATTAAAGTTCTTAGTGAAAAACTTGCAGAGTCAAAAATAAAATCGAGGATTGAAGGAAGACCAAAACACTTCTATAGCATTTATCAGAAAATGTTAAATCAGAATAGAGATATCGATGAGATTTATGATTTAACAGCTATTCGAATTATTACTGATTCTAAGAGAAATTGTTATGAAGCTCTTGGTGTTGTACACACATTATATAAACCAATTTTAGGTCGGTTCAAAGACTATATTGCCATGCCTAAATCAAATATGTATCAATCCTTACATACAACCGTCTGGGGTGTAAATAATGAGCCATTAGAAATCCAGATTCGTACAGATGAAATGCATTTGATTGCAGAAGAGGGTATAGCGGCTCACTGGTTATACAAAGAAGGTATTCATTTATCAAAAGAACAATACGATAAGCGTTTTGGTTGGTTACGACAGCTAATTGAATCACAAGAAGAAACTAATGATCCAAAAGAATTTATGAGAAACCTGAAAATTGAATTATTTTCAGATGAAGTCTTTGTTTTTACTCCCAAAGGGTCCGTTAAAGAATTGCCTGTTGGAGCTACTCCTGTAGATTTTGCCTTTGCTGTCCACAGTGAAGTAGGGCTTAGATGTACGGGCGCAAAGGTTAATGGGAAATTAGTGCCACTTAGGACGGCACTTAATACTGGGGATATTGTTGAGATTATTACTAATAAAAGTGCCAAGCCAAGCAGAGACTGGCTAAGTTATATAAAGACTTCACGTGCAAGGAATAAAATAACCCATTTTTTAAAACAAGAGGAAGCCACTGAACTTATAAAAACTGGGCGTGAAGAAGTGGCGAGAGAATTGAAACAAATTCATATTGGAATTCAGGAAGTTTCAAAACCAGATGGGCTGGTTAAAATTGCAATTGATTTGGGGTTTCCTGGAGCTGATGAGCTTTTCATTGCTGTAGCTTCCGGAAAAGTGTCTGCAAAGAATATTGTGAATCGTTTATTTCCCTCAAAAGACAAAATAATCAAAAATGAGAATTTATTAACATCAAGTACTGCCCCCATTTCTCATAGTCAAGAAGGTGTCATAATTCAAGGGGTTTCTGATGCTTTAGTTCGTTTTGGAAGGTGCTGTCATCCTGTTCCTGGTGATCCTATTGGTGGATTCATAACTCGTGGAAGGGGCATATCTATACATAAAATTGGATGTCAAAGTATTAAACCATTTTTACAGGATAAATCGCGCATCATAAAAGTAACTTGGGATAATACTCAAGAAAAGTATCCAGTTCCAATCCGAATTATCGCTCACGATAGACCCGGTCTCTTGCGTGATGTATTGGACTTGATTGCCTCATTTGATATTAATGTATATTATGCAAAGGCTGAACAAGCGAATAAAAAGGCAAATATCCATATAACTATCGATATTATAAACAATAAACAGCTAGATGATTTAATAAAAAACCTTGGAAATATCACTGGAGTTATAGAAACAGTAAGAATTAACAAATAAATAAAAGAGGTAAGTTTGAACTTACCTCTTTTATTTATTTCGATACGAATTATGCAGCTTTAGTTACTTTGCCAGAGCGAATACAACGAGTGCAAACACGAATATACTTGTTCACACCAGGCGCGATTTGAGCATGGACTCGCTGTAAATTAGGGAGCCAACGCCTTTTAGTTTTCTTATTTGAATGGGACACATTATTACCACTATGAGATGTTTTTCCACAAACTGAACAACTTACTGACATGACATACTCCTCAATATATGACTTAACTCTATAAATATATCAGTTTTTACCCAATATATCAATACCCAATCCTTGATATATATGGTTATAATGAAGCTACTTATGAATAAATAAATTGTATGGGAAGTGTATGGATTACAATCAATCCGTTCAATATTTAAAAGGTGTTGGACCCCATAAGGCAAGATTGTTTGAAAAAATAGGGGTTATAACTATATTAGATTTGCTTTTATTTTTTCCAAGAGAATATCAGAATTGGGGGAATTTAAGGAAAATAGCAGATATTCAGATTGGTGAAATTGTAACATTTATCGGATATGTGATGGCATTCAAGGAAATAAGACCTTTCAAATCAAAGGGTGTGAAACATATACTGAAAATGGCTGTTTCTGATGGGACGTCAGTTGTACATATTGTTTGGTTTAATCAATCGTATAATTTGAAAAAATATCCAGTGGGTGAACAATTATGTATAACTGGGAAGGCTAGGGAGGGATTGTCAAAATTAGAAATTGAACCCTATGAAATATCTAACGTTGAAGATGGCACTCTTCCTACGGCTAAGAAATATGTCCCCATGTATCCACTTACTGAGGGATTAGACCAAAAAATACTAAGGAAATTAATTGCTTTAGTGTTGGATGAAATTAATATCAATTTTGAGACATTACCAGACCCCATATTAAGGAAGTATAGCTTTATACCAAGGAGTGAATCACTCAAACTGATTCATTTTCCAGAGAATTAACGTGATGTTGAGAAGGCTCGAAACAGGCTTGTATATGAAGAACTATTCTCATATCAGACTGCTTATTTGTTAGTAAAACGTAGACAAGAAATACAGATTAAAAACATTGTCTATACAAGCAATTATGAATTGATTCACAAGGTCAAAGGTATTATTCCCTTTGACCTTACTAATTCTCAAAAAAGAGTACTACATGATATATGGAAAGATATGAAATCTTCTTCACCAATGAATCGTCTTTTACAAGGTGATGTTGGATCTGGAAAAACCATTATAGTCTTATTTTCATTATTATTGTCATATTGTAGTGGATATCAAAGCGTATTAATGGTTCCTACTGAAGTTTTGGCCAACCAGCATTATAAGACGTTTCTGAAATACTTCGAGTCTATAAATATAAATCTCTTTTTGTTAACAAGCCAAACATCTTTAAATGACAGAAAAAAGATTTATCAATACATTGGTGAAGGGATTCCCTGTATTGTAATAGGTACTCATGCGTTGCTTGAAAACAATGTAGTGTTTAAAAAATTATCATTGATTGTAATTGATGAGCAACACAGGTTTGGTGTAATCCAAAGAGATAGTCTTAGGTTAAAAGGTGGCAATACTGCCGACGTTTTAATTATGACAGCTACTCCCATTCCCAGAACACTTAGTATGAGTGTTTATGGAGATTTGGATATATCAGTTATTGATGAAATCCCCCCTGGAAGAAAGCCCATCAAAACTCAAATATGTGAGAGTAATAGTACTGCACTATATGAGTTTATCCATGAAAATATTAAAAAAGGACGTCAAGCTTACTTCGTTTATCCTTTAATTAATGAAACCGAAAAAAGTGATATTAAAGCTGTATTATCAATGCATAAGGAACTTGGAAAAGTATTTCCGGATTTTAAAATTGGGTTGGTCCATGGAAGGCAAAACAAAAAGAATCAACAATCAACAATGAATTCTTTTGTGAATAGAGAGATTGATATTTTAGTTAGTACAACAGTGATTGAGGTTGGTGTTGATGTTCCGAATGCAAACATAATAGTTATTGAAAATGCAGAAAGATTTGGACTGGCTCAGTTGCACCAACTGCGAGGAAGAGTTGGAAGAGGACCTTATGAATCTTTTTGTTTTCTTGTTTCTGAAAATAATGTGTCTGAAATTGCAAAACAACGATTAAGAATAATGGAAGAAACTACAGATGGATTTGTGATTGCTGAAAAAGACATGAAACTAAGAGGCCCCGGTGAAATGATTGGTACTGCGCAACATGGTGCCATTAATTACCATATTGCCAATCTCCAAAGAGATGAAGAATGGTTGAAATTAGCACGAGATGATGCAAAGAGAATAATCAACGATGATCCAACCTTGTCGAAAGAACAAAATAACAGAATAAAGTTTTTACTCAAACAATATGTTGGAGAAAAAATCAATTATGGTGATGTAGGATAGGGTTAATTTTATAAATGGCAATTACATTGTGAGAGTAAATAATCTTACCAACTGAGCTCCATTTATTATTATTCGGATAATACATATTTTCTAGAAAACCTACATACACATATTCGATTTTATATTTTGATATTAGAGCTTTTAAAATTTCTGTGTCATTTGTTTCCCATAAAAGAGATATGTCTTTATATCGTTTTTCAATAAGCGATGGATTCTTTCTCCATATAACCTCATGGTTGCCCCACCCAAGCAGTGATGAAAGCCCCGTATACGAAGATATTCTCCCTGTATAGTAATACGCTGATCCTGGTGCCTCCAGAATTACATGATTTCCTTTTATATTGGTGTTTAGCCATTTTATGGCATCTTTTTCCTGAGGCATAAATTTATCCATATAACATAAACCATCTAATGTATATGAACTGTTTGAGTTAATTCTATCTCGAACAACAGCAATAGGATATATAAGACCCAGAGATATTAAAAGTAATATATATACACGGATTTGGGGTGTAGATTTTGTCCAATATTTCGCAATAAATGGTGATAATCCACATCCCAAAAGAATCCAGGAAAGGAAATATATCTTAAATACTGTGTTATGTCTATAAAACATGCCCTCATTGTAGGGGTCAATCAGGTATAAAAATTCACATAACCCTATACTAATTAACGCTGTTGAAATCAGTACCCTATATGTACTCGTTTTATCCAGAATATAAATAAGTATTCCCCACCAAATTAATAAGTATCCTGGCCAGTATTTAGTTGATACAAAGCATAATAAAACCAATGGTGACAAATAAATCAAATCCAATTTATTTTTTAATGGCTTATTGAGTAATAAAAGTAAAAATCCCCAAAATATTCCCCAAACAAAAAATACAGCCAGTGGTTCACTTGGAGTTGAAACACTTCCTACACCTTTTACTGATGATGACAGGTTATGCCAATATGGATGAAAAGTAACGATTAACAAGCTTGATATAAATAAAACATGAAAAATATTTTTAATATTCATAGGTTTTTTAAAGTTATGAAATGTAACGACTGCAATTAATAAGAATATTATTGGTGCATTCCAAGGATTGATCATACACAAGAGAAAAAAACAAGAAATTGTTACGATGTTTAGGGCGTTTGAATAATTGAGTTTGCACTGTATAAGTAAACAAATAAATACTAGTGCAAAAGGCAGGGTTATGTAATGTGCATGGAGATCCCCATGAATGAAACTGAAAAACGGGAATTCATTAATTGTGTAGGGGATTACTCTTGAACTTGACCAATAATCAATATTATTACCTCTAACGAGTTGTACTACTGGATATAGATTTCCCAATAAACAGACTATGATGCATAGGAAAATTCCAGTCCATAAACGTTCTTTGTTATTTGGTGATATAGAAACAGTAAAACAGTGGAGGAATGTTAAGTAGAAGACTGTTACAAGCGCAAATTGATACCCATAAGAAAAATAGATGTTGCTCATTTTCAATACATTGGCAAATATCATGTGTCCCCAATAGTAGTAGTTCAATGAATATCCAGCAAGCCATGGATCTGGAGGTGGGAGAATGTCAGTTCGTATGAGAGAACTAAGAATAGCCGAGTCCATTAGTTTCTCTGCTCCAATGATAGAAGGGTTTAATGCCCTTATAGATAGTAAAATGCTGAAGACTAATAGTCCGAACAATTCATAGGCTAAAATCTTTCTATAATTATTCTTAAGTGCTAATCGAGTATTTTTTCCGAAGGGATCAAATAGACCCCAGTTTAAAATAAGTTGTACAATAAGAAGAGAATAAAGCAAATATTTACAATAAGATAAATGAAACCAAGACACTGAAGTAAATGATAAAAAAGACAAACCAGCTAAACCCAGAGCTCTTGACAGTAATACCCCCTTTTCTGGAAATTTAGGGAACAACATAATACTAAGCGGAATCATTGATATACCAATGATGTTCAACCAGAAATACCAATAAATGGATAATAAAATTGAATTCATAGTAAAAGAATAATTGGCAATGTTATTTTCTTTAGTTATTATTTGATATACAAATTAAAAATAGAATTGTAGCCTTATGTCGATAGCAAAAGAAAGTTTACCTTTTATAGCGCCACTTATATTATTAACTATTTTAATAGGATGGTGGGATTGGCGTTTTGCATTTATTCCTGTAATCTTTATCACGTTAATAGCTTTTTTCTTTAGAGACCCCTCCAGAACTATCCCATCTGAACCAGATATTATAGTCTCTGCAGCAGATGGAAAGGTAGATATTATTGATGAAATCCCTTCATTAGATGAACATTCGAATGCTAAATTAAAAAGAGTAAGTGTATTTTTATCTGTATTTGATGTTCATATTAACCGCTCTCCAGTAACGGGTAAAATAATAAAAACTCAGTATAAACAAGGGGAATTTCATAATGCAATGGATGGTAAATCTTCGGAATTAAATGAAAATAACCTCATCTGTATATTCTATAATGGTAAAAAGGTATGGGTAAGGCAAATAGCAGGAATGATTGCCCGCAGAATTGTATGTTATTTGGAAAAAGGTTCTTCGGTAGAGCGTGGTGAAAAAATAGGGCTGATACGCTTTGGATCAAGAACCGATATTTACTTACCCTTAGAAGCAGAAGTAATTGTGAAAAAAGGAGATCGTGTACGAGGTGGAGAAACCATTATTGCACGATTGAAATAGAAAAATATGAAGAAGATCAATTCAATCAAGGGTATTTATCTTTTACCTAACCTGTTTACTACCGCAAGTTTATTTTGTGGATTTTTAGCTATTATCTTTGCAAATAACAATCAGATTGAACAAGCAATATGGTCAATTTTTATTGGGGTAATTATGGATGGTTTAGATGGAAGAATTGCCCGTATGACAGGTACGTCAAGTGAGTTTGGTGTCCAATATGATTCGCTTTCTGATTTAGTGACTTTTGGAATTGCCCCCGGTTTTATATCCTATAAACTGGCTCATGGATATGGTAGTAAAATTGCTTTAGCCGCCTGTGCAATGTATGTGATATGTGGTGCATTACGTTTGGCCAGATTTAATGTCCAAAGTAAGGGTGAAGAAAAACAAGGTTTTGTTGGAATTCCGATCCCGGGTGCCGCGGCTATGTTGTTGTCAACAATTATGGTTTTTGAGAAATATAACTGGATTTTCATGCCGAAGTGGATTCCAATGTTGGCTTTTATTTTAGGAATGTTGATGGTAAGCAATTTGCCATATATGAGCCTTAAAAAAGCTCGCCTTGAACAGAAAAAACCGTTCAATTCATTAGTTGCGATGGTCATGGTAGTTGTTATTCTGATAATGATATCTGACTATATGGAATTAATGTTATTTGGATTATGTACTATCTATACGCTTTTGGGAATATTGACAGGAATTGGTGTCCCAACATGGAAAATTCCGGGTATTGGTTATTATATTCCTATTCCTACAAATGCATTGATTCGAGCTGGTAGAATAAGTAAATAACAGATAAGAGGGAAAGCCTGTGATATTAAAATCCATAAATCACCTTGCTTTATTGGCACAATCTAATCTTGGGAATATTAATAAGTTAAAAGAAAATATAGTCCAAAATGGTGTCCAAGGTCTAATATGTTTGGGCTTGGTTTTCGGTGGTTTTATTTGGGCACTTGTATTTGACAATAAAATTGGGTATTTGTTGGTAATTGGTGGTTTTGTTTGGATGGCAAAACTGTGGGGATTATTTTAATAAAAGTTTTTGTTTATATTCTCTGAGTAAATTTTTTATTTGTTTATTTCCTTTATCGTCTGAAAGTCTTTTTTCCAAAAGAGATATAGCTTTCTCAAGGTTGTTATTTTTGTGATATGCTTGTGCAAGATGTAAGATCATTTCACTGTTACTTGGATTGATTTTATAAGACTTTTCCAAATACTCACCAGCCTTTTCATAGTCCCCTCTTTTAAAATAACACCACCCCAGGCTATCCAGTATGTAGTATTTTTCAGGTGACAAAGACACCGCCTTTGTCAATAATTTTAGTGCCTCTTCAACGTTAATATTATTTTCCACATAAACGTACCCTAATGCATTCAAATAATCAGGTTCATCAGGACTCAAAGTGACAGATTCTTTCAAATAGCCGATGGCTTCTTCATATTTTTTATTTTCAAGATATATAAGTCCCATACGATAGGGTATCTCAGGATTTTTTTTATTCTGTTTATAAGCAGTTTGGTACCATGACAGGGCAATATCTGGTTTGTTTAATGATTCATAGGATAAAGCCAAGGAAAAAGCTATGCTCGAATATTGTGGGTATTGTTGATAGATTTTTTCAAGATAATCAATTGATTGTGGTATTTGATGGGTCTCTGAGAAGTAGTTAGTGTAAAGTTTCAGAATGTTTTTTTCATCTGAAGCCTGAATTATTGAATCTTTAATGAGGTTGGCTGCTGCTGTTTTATTACCATTATGATGGTAGATAAATCCAAGATAAAGTTTAGCTAGTGGTGAGTTATCCTTCTTACTTACGAGTGGTTCAAGATAGCTTTGGGCTTCTTCATATTCTCCTAAATGGACCAGGGCAATTCCGTAGCGTAATTTGTGACTGTTATAATCAGGTTGTTTAGTAATGAGATACCTGAGGTAGGTTGTTGCTGAAGAATAATTCATTTGGCTTATATAAATTTCCGAAAGCCCCGTATAAGCAGGAATAGATGTACTATCTAAACTTATAGCTTTTAGATACGCTGTTTCTGCTAAATAGGATTGATTCAACATTTCATAACAATTTGCCAGACTAATATATCCCATTGGAATGTTTGGGTTGAGCTTTGTTACTGTTTTAAAACATTCAACAGCTTTTTCATAATCACTGGTGAGCGAATAAAGTGTTCCTAATTGGAAAATAGAAATAATATCTGCAGGATTAAGAGCTATTGCTTTTTCATAATGATCAATTGAACTCTTAATATTACCCGTTCGCCAGTATTCTTCTGCCAATAAAGATTCAGCAGCATCCTGAGTAGAATCATTCATTAGTGACTGTAGTATTTCGTTAATCGCAAGTGTATGTTTATTTAATCTGGCATAAATTGTTCCCAATAATAATCTTGCGGTTGGATTATCCTTTTGAATGGCTAAGACTTTTTTTGAATATGTCGTGGCATTATCAAAGTCATCCTGGAGATAATAAAGTTCAGCAACTTCCATTGTTATTTCAACATTTGTTGAATCCCAGGACAATCCTCTCATAAATTCCTGTAGGGCATTATCATATTGACCATTAA
>Ga0116193_1003973_pt1 | contig 10460 bp, 7 predicted proteins | sample AD_UKC115_MetaG_FD_89892 | JGI IMG/M metagenome (GOLD analysis project Ga0116193, IMG submission 89892) | Active sludge microbial communities of municipal wastewater-treating anaerobic digesters from Hong Kong - AD_UKC115_MetaG | ecosystem: Engineered > Bioreactor > Anaerobic > Digestate | place...
CGACGTGAAGCAATTCGATCCGGCCGAATGGACGCTCGCGCCGCCGCTGGAAGGCCGCCTCGTCGACAAGCCCGGCCTGGGCAAGGTCATCGTCGGCCGCGGCGCGGTGAACCAGAAAGGCCCGGAAGCCGCGTTCCTGGCCGCCTTGCATGCGCTGCGGAACGCGGGGAAGAAGCCGCCGGTGAACCTGGTGCTGGTCGCCGAGGGCGAGGAGGAGATCGGTTCGCCGCACATCGGCCAGCTCGTGCACCGGCCCGAAGTCGAGGCCGCGCTGCGCAACACCATCGGCGTGTTCATGCCCTCGGCCGAACAGGAACCGGACGGCGTGGTCACGGTCAGCCTCGGCGCCAAGGGCATCGTCGAGCTCGAACTCGTGTCCAGCGGCGAGAAATGGGGCCGCGGCCCGTCCAGGGACATCCATTCCTCGCTCAAGGCGATGGTGGACAGCCCGGCGTGGCACCTGGTGAAGGCGCTGGACACGCTCGTGTCCGACGATGGGAACACCATCGCCATCGATGGATATCCGGCGCCTGCGCCGCTCGACGCGGAGGAAAAGGCGATGATCGCCAAGGCCGCGCAGCGCGGCGACGAAGCGGCGATGAAAAAGCAGCTCGGCGTGCAGCACTGGATCGACGACCTGCCCTGGCCCGAGGCGAACGAGCGGCTCGAATCGCAGCCGACGGTGAACATCGAAGGCCTCGTCGCCGGCTACACCGGCCCCGGCGGCAAGACCGTGCTGCCGCATCGCGCGGTGGCGAAGATCGACATGCGACTGGTGCCGGGCATGAGCTTCGAGGCCGCGGTCGCGGCGCTGAAGGCGCATCTGGCCCGGCACGGCTTCGGCGACATCGAAGTCAACGTCACCGGCGGCTACAACCCCACCAGCACTTCCGCCGGCGCGCCGCTGATCCAGGCGCAGGTCGCCACGCTGGAGAACGCCGGCATCGACCCGGTGCTGTGGCCGCGCTCGGCGGGCTCGTATCCGGGTTACGTCTTCACCGACGCGCCGCTGGGCCTGGCGGCCGGGCATTTCGGCCTCGGCAATGGCAGCGGCGCGCACGCCCCGGACGAGTACTACGTGATCGAATCGACCAATCCCAAGGTGCAGGGCTTCGACGGCGCGACCATGTCCTTCGTCGAATACCTGTACGAACTGGCGAAATAGGCGCCGACGAGGCGAACGCGAAAACACCTCGCATGCAGGGCGTTTTCGTTTCCAGGCGCAAGCGCGCGCTCAACGCGCCATCAGGGCCTCGATCTCGTCGGCGCTGCGCGCGAGCTTGCGCGTCAGCACGCGGTGTCCGTCGCGGGTGATGGCGACGTCGTCCTCGGTGCGGATGCCGATGCCGCGCCATTTCGCGGCCACGCTCGAATCCTCCGGCATGACGTACAGGCCGGGCTCGACGGTCAGCACCATGCCCGGTTCGAGCAGGCGCGATTCGCCGTCGAGGCGATAGTCGCCGACATCGTGCACGTCGAGCCCGAGCCAGTGCCCGGTCTTGTGCCGGTAGAAGCGGCGATAAGCGCCGTCGGCGATGTTCTTCTCCAGCCCGCCCTTGAGCAGGCCCAGCCGCAGCAGGCCTTCGGTCAGCGCCTCCACCGCGGCCGCGTGCATCGCCTCGTACGGCACGCCCGGCCGCGCCTGCGCCAGCGCCGCCGCCTGCGCCGCGCCGACCACGTCGTGCAGCGCGCGCTGTTCCTTGCCGAAGCGCCCGTTCGCAGGGAACGTGCGGGTGATGTCCGAGGCGTAGCCGCGATGCTCGGCGCCGGCGTCGATCAGCACCAGGTCTCCGTCGCGGATCGGCGCGTTGTTGGCGACGTAGTGCAGCACGCAGGCGTTGGCGCCCGCGCCGACGATGCTGCCGTAGGCCGGCACCGCGTCCGCGCGGCGGAACTCGCGCTCGAGTTCGGCCTGCAGTTCGTATTCGCGCATGCCCGGGCGCACCGCGCGCATCGCCGCCTCGTGCGCGGCGATGGCGATGTCGGCGGCGCGCTGCATCAGCTTCAGTTCCTCGGCCGACTTGAACAGGCGCAACTCGTCGAGCAGGTGGCCGAGCTCGAGGAACTCGTGCGGCGGCTGCGCGCCGTGGCGCACCTGCTCGCGCACGCGGTTGAGCCAGCCGATCAGCTTGAGGTCGAAGTCGGTGTCGCGGCCGAAGTGGTAGTAGACGCGCGTGCGCCCTTCCAGCAGCCCGGGCAGGATGTCGTCGAGGTCGTCGATCGGATAGGCGTCGTCGAAACCGAGCGCATCGCAGGCGCGCTCGGGCCCGAGCCGCGGTCCGTCCCAGCCCTCGCGCTCCGGGTCGCGTTCGCGGCAGAACAGCAGGGCCTCGCCGTGCGCGCGGCCGGGCACCAGCACCAGCACCGCGGCCGGTTCCTCGAAACCGGTGAGGTACCAGAAGTCGGAATCCTGCCGGTACGGGTAATGCGTGTCGCGGCTGCGGATGCGTTCGGGCGCGGCGGCGAGGACGAGGATGGCGTCGTCGCCGGCGATGCGCATCAGCTGCTTGCGGCGGCGCGCGAACATGGCGCTGGCGTCGGGTTTGGCGGCCATCGTCAATGCATGCTGCGGCGGTGGCGCGGACCGAGCACGCAGTCGCCGTGCAGCAGCAGCGCGGCGACGCGGATGAATTCCGAGATCTCGACCAGCGCCGCTTCGTCCTCCTCGTCGCCGTCGTCCTGCGGCGTGGCCGCGGCCAGCTTGGCGATGTCGGCGAGCGCTTCGCGGCTTTCCTCCGACAGCGGCGGGTTTTCGCCGGCGGCGAGGCCGAAGCCGCCGAGGAAGCCGCGGCACCATTCGAACAGGCTGCCGCTGCGTTCGGCGAGGCTGGCGTCGTCGTCGGCGACCAGCAGGTCGAGCGCGAAGTCGCGCGCATCGAGTTGTTCGACGGCGTGCTCGCGCAGGCGTTGCAATGGCGAACCCGCAGCGGGCGAGGGCAGGGCCGGATCGGCCATCACCGCCGCGAGCCAGTGGCCGTCGGCGCTGCCGCCGCCGGCGAGCCAGCCGAGCAGCGCGCCCTGGAGTTCGGAGGGCGTCGTGGCGAGCCCGAGCGCGCGCGCGGCCTCGTCGATGTCGCCCCGGGACGGCAGTGCGCTGGTCATGGCCTCGGGCCCTCGGATGCTGCGCGGAAGTGTAGCAACTGCGCGTGCCGGCACGCCGGTGCGGCGCTTGTTGCCGTGCACGGCGCACGCCTACACTGGCGCGATGTTCGCGAACGCACCGTTCGCGGCACGGACCCTGGTCCTGGCCGCATGCGCAGCATGCGTCGCGTTGGCGACGGCATGGGCCGCGCGCGCCGAAGTCCGCGACATCCACTTCGTGCGCGCGGGCAGCGAACTCGGGCTCGCCCAGAACACGATCACCGCCCTCGCCCAGGACGCCGACGGTTTCGTCTGGGTCGGCACCCAGGGCGGGCTCAGCCGCTACGACGGCCAGCGCTTCGTCTCCTTCCGCGAACAACCCGGCGACGCGAACAGCCTGCAGGACAATTTCGTCACCGCGCTCGCCGCCGATGCGAAGGACGGCCTGTGGATCGGGACGCGCGCCGGATACGTCTCGCGGCTCGACCTCGGCGACGGCAGGTTCCACCGTTACCCGCGCGCGGGCGCGTACACCCCGCAGGTCGAGGCGCTGCTGCCGGCCGGTGGCGCGACCTGGATCGGCACCAGCGCCGGGCTCGATCGCCTCGATCCCGCCAGCGGCCGCATCACCCGCATCCTCGCCCTGCCCGCGCAGGGCGGCGACAATGGCGCGCAGGGACTGGCGCGCGACCGGCGCGGCGACGTCTGGTACGCCAATCGCGCGGGATTGTTCCGCGTCGGCGCGGATGCACGCGCGCTGCGCATCGGCCCCGCGCTGCGACTGTCGGCGCTGCGCATCGATCGCGCCGGGCGCATGTGGGCCGGCGGCGACGGCGGGCTGTACCTGCTGCGCAACGGCGACAGCCTGCAACGGGTATGGCCGCAAGCCGATGCGCAGGCGCCGTCGCGGGTGCGGGCGATCGCCGAGGCGCCGGACGGAAGCCTGTGGCTGTCGATCGCCGATGCCGGGCTGCGGCGCTTCGATCCGCAGACCGGCGCCGCGCGCGCGTTGCGCCAGGACGAACGCGATCCCGCCGGCTTGCCGGAGGACGTGGTCAACGCGCTGATGATCGATCGCTCCGGGTTGCTGTGGGTCGGCACGCAATTCTCCGGGCTCGCCATCGCCGCCTCGCGCGGCGCGCCCTTCCCCTGGATCGACCTGCGTTCGCCGGACATGGCCGTGCACGGCCCGGTCGCGAGCGGCAGCGTGCGCGCGATCGCGCAGGGCCCCGCCGGTTTCCTCTGGATCGGCACCGACGACGGCCGCCTGCTGCGCGTCGACGCCGACGGCACCGCGCAGGACATGACCGGATTGCTGGCATCGGCCGGATTCGATGCCGCCTCCGCGCGCATCACCGGCATCGCCCGCACCACCGACGGCACGCTCTGGCTCGGCACCCTGGCCGGCCTGTTCGAACTCGATCCGCGGCAACTTTCGCTGCAGGCGGTCGACGTCCCCGGCTTCGCGCGGCTCGCGTTGCGCAGCCTTGCGCCGGCGCGCGACGGCGGCCTGTGGCTCGGCAGCGAACGCGACGGGCTGATCCACTTCGACACGCACGGCGGCGCGCCCCGGCAATACCTCCTGCACGACGGGCACGCCGCGGACGCGGCGCAACCGGCCGTGCACGCCCTGCTCGAAACCGGCGACGGCCTGCTCTGGCTCGGCAGCAACCACGGGCTGGAAATGCTCGACCCGCGCAGCGGCCGGCACCGCGCGTTCCACGACCAACCCGGCCAGGCCGACGGACTCGGCAGCGACCTGGTGCGCGCGCTGGCGAAGGACGGGAAGGGCCGGCTGTGGGTCGGCACCAATGCCGGCCTCGTCCTGGTCGCGCACGGCGCCGATGGCGGCCTGCGCTTCGCATCGAAACCACTGGTCTCGGCCACCGGCAACACGCCCAGCGCGGTCTACAGCCTGGCCACCGACGCGCACGGCATGCTCTGGATCGGCACCAACCAGGGCCTGCTGCGCCTGGATCCCGGCGACGGCGACGCGCTCACCGCCTACGGGCGCGCCGACGGACTGCAGGACCTCGAGTTCAACGGCGGCGCGGTGGCGCGACTGGACGACGGGCGCCTCGCCTTCGGCGGCATCCGCGGCCTCAACGTGTTCGATCCGGCGCGCGTGCCGCGCGACGTGGAACAACCGCCGCGGCTGTTGGCGGTCGGCATCGGCGAACGCGCCGGCACCGACATGTCCATCGCCTGGAACCCGAACCGGATCGAACTGCCGCCCTCCGCGGGCTTGCTGCGCCTGCGCGTGGGCGCGCTCGACTACCTCGATGCCGAACGCGTCCGCTACCGCCACCGCATCCCGGGCGTGGATGCGCAGTGGATCGACAACGGCAACAGCCCCGACATCACCTACACCCTGTTGCCGGCCGGCGATCATGTGCTCGAGGTGCAGGCCAGCAACCGCGACGGCAGCTGGAACCCGAACTCGCTGCAGGTCCCGATCCACGTGCAGGCGCCGTGGTGGCGGCACCCGCTGGCGCTGCTCGCCTATGCGCTGCTCGCGGCGATCGCGTCGTTGTTCGCGTGGACGCGCTGGCAGCGGCATCGCCAGCGCGAGCAGCGCTTCTACCGCGAACTGCACGAACGCGAGGAACGCCTGAAGCTCGCGCTGTGGGCCTCCGGCGAGCAGTTCTGGGACTACGACCTGGAACGCAGGCAATTGCTGCGCCTGCAACCGGACGAACACTCCGACCCGGAAACGCCGCTCGAGATCCGCATCGACGACGAACACCAGATCCATCCGGACGACCTGCCGCAGGTGCTCGACCACCTGCGCGAACACCTGCGCGGGCTGACGCCGCTGTTCCAGTCCGAACACCGCGTGCGCACCGCCCAGGGCTGGACCTGGGTGCGTGCGCGCGGACGCGCGGTCGAGCGCGATGCCGACGGGCGCGTGCTGCACATCGCCGGCACCGCGCGCAACATCACCCGCCTGCGCCAGGTCGACCGCGAACGCCAGATCGCCGCCGAGGTGCTGCGCAGCATGAACGAGGCGGTCTCGGTGCTGGACCGCGACTTCCGCTTCATCTCGATCAACCCGGCGTTCACGCGCATGACCGGTTATTCCGAGGCGGAAGTGATCGGGCGCGGCGCCGAAATCCTCAACACCAGCCAGCACGAGCCCGAGTTCTACCTCGCCATGCGCAAGCACCTCGCCGAGCACGGCAGCTGGTCCGGCGAGATGTGGCAGATCCGCAAGGACGGCGAGGAATTCCTGTGCATGGTCGAGGCCATCGCCATCCGCGACGCCGGCGGCCGGCCGCAGTTCTTCATCGGCGTGATCAGCGACATCACCCACCGCAAGCGCGCCGAGCAGGAGCTGCGCTACCTCGCCAACTTCGACACGCTCACCAACCTGCCCAACCGCACCCTGCTCGCCGAGCGCCTGTCGCGCGCGATCGTGCGCGCGCGCCGGCAGGGCGGCCGCATCGCGGTGCTGTTCCTCGACCTCGACCGCTTCAAGGACGTCAACGATTCGCTCGGCCACGCCGCCGGCGACCGCATCCTGCGCGCGGCCGCGCTGCGCCTGCAGCGCACCATCGGCGAGCAGCACACGGTGGCGCGCCTGGGCGGCGACGAATTCACCGTGGTGCTCGAGAACCTCGTCGGCCCGGACGACGCCGACCGCTCGGCGCGCGAGATCATCATGGCGTTCGAGGCGCCGCTGCAGCTCGACGATTTGCAGGAAATCTCGATCTCGCCGTCGATCGGCATCAGCCTGTACCCGGACCACGCGCAGGTGCCGACCGACCTGCTCAAGCACGCCGACACCGCGATGTACCAGGCCAAGGCCGCCGGCCGCCGCACCTTCGTCCGCTACGACGAACAGATGGACGAGGCGGTGCGCCGCCGCGCCACCATCGCCAGCGCGCTGCGCAAGGTGCTCGACCGCGACGAGCTGCGGGTCGTGTACCAGCCGCGCATGTCGGTGCGCGATTCGCGCATCGTCGGGGTCGAGGCGCTGCTGCGCTGGACCAGCGCCGAGCACGGCGAGATCCCGCCGACCACGTTCATCCCGCTGGCCGAGGAAACCGGGATGATCCTGGAAATCGGCGAATGGGTCCTGCGCGAAGCCTGCCTCGCCTTGAAGCGCTGGCGCCAGCACGGCGGGCTCGAGGGCATCAGCATGGCGGTGAACGTGTCCGCGCTGCAGCTCTCGCGCGGCGACCTGCCGGCGGTGGTGGAACGCGTGCTGGCCGAAAGCCGGCTGCCGGCGGAGCGGCTGGAGCTGGAGCTGACCGAAAGCGTGATCATGGCCGGCACCGACCACACCACGCGCCGGCTGGAAGCGTTCCGCAAGCTCGGCGTCTCGCTCGCGGTCGACGACTTCGGCACCGGCTATTCCTCGCTCGCCTACCTCAAGCGCCTGCCGATCACCACGCTCAAGATCGACAAGGAATTCGTGCGCGACATCACCCACGACCCGGACGACGCGGCCATCACCACCACGGTCATCGCGATGGCCCACGCGATGGAACTGAACGTGGTCGCCGAGGGCGTGGAGTCGGAAGCGCAGCTGCGCTTCCTGCGCGACCACGGCTGCGACGAGATCCAGGGCTACTGGCTGTCGCCGCCGCTGGAAGCGCAGCGCTGCCTCGCCTTCCTGCGCAACTGGTCGCCCGCCGCGCCCGGGCGGGCGCAGGCCGCGCCTTGACCGGCCGCCGGCGCCTGCCTATCGTGCCGGCATGGACGAAGACGACGCCCTCGCCCAGCTCCGCGCCCTGTCCACCCGGATCGAGGCGCTGGTCGAGCGCACGCGCCAGCTCGCCGAGGAGAACCGCAGCCTGCGCCAGCAGCAGGAACAGCTGAGCGGCGAGCGTTCGCAACTGCTGGCCCGCAACGAACAGGCCCGCACCCGCGTCGAGGCGATGATCGCGCGGCTCAAGTCGCTGGAACAGCACACGTGAACGATTCCGCCGACGCGGTCAGCATCCGCGTGCTCGACCGCGAGTACACGGTCGGGGTCAAGCCCGAGGAGCGCGACAGCCTGCTCGCCGCGGCGCGCCTGCTCGACCAGCAGATGCGCGAGATCCGCGGCGCCAACCGCATGGCCGCGATCGACCGCGTTGCGGTGCTCGCCGCGCTCAACTTCGCCCACGAACTGCAATTGCTGCGCGACGCGCGCAAGGGCCACGACCGCGAACTCGCGGCGACCATCGGCGAACTGCAGCGCAAGCTCGACACCCTGCTCGGCAGCTGAACGCGGAATCGTCGCCTCGCCGACGAATGGATGCCAACGCGCGTGCGCCACGGCTATACTGGCCGCGCGTATCCTCTGCCGTGTTCGACGGCATGCGCAAACATTCGCCTTGTCCCTTATAGACGACCACGGGGACGCGACGGAAGCCGGGTGTGCAAGTCCGCCACGAGCGGGAAGCCCGATGGCCCCCAAGCGTTCCCACTTGAACCCCGGGTTCAAGGTCGTTTCGCAGGCATCGGCATGGCGGAGGATGCGATCTTTCCCCCGCGCGGGCCGCGCCGCCGCGCCGTTACAATGCGGCATGCCCGTCGCGCCCGCGCCCAGCACCTCGCCATGACCGCGGACCGCGACCGCCTGCGCCGCGAATTGCGCGCGCGCCGCCGCGAACTGCCGGCCGCGCACCGCATCGCCGCCGCCGACGCGCTCGCCGCCCGCTTGTTCGCGTTGCCGTTCGCGCCCGAACGCGGTTACGTCGCCGGCTACTGGGCGATGGATGGCGAAATCGCGCTCCATGCCTGGCAATTGCAGCTTCCGCGCACCTGCGTGTACTGCCTGCCGGTGCTCGCCGACGACCAGATGCTGCGCTTCGCGCCCTGGCGCCCGGGCGATGCGCTGGTCAGCAACCGTTTCGGCATTCCCGAACCCGACGTCGAACCGGCTTCGGCCCTGCCCGCGTCCGACATGGCCTTCGTCGCGATGCCGCTGGTCGGCTTCGATGCGCACGGCGTGCGCTTGGGCATGGGCGGCGGCTGGTACGACCGCAGTTTCGCCTTCCGCCGCACGAACCCGCAGCCGCCATGGCTGGTCGGCGTCGGCTTCGAATCGCAGCGCGTCGATGCGATCGCCGCGCAGGACTGGGACGTGCGCCCCGACGCCATCTGCACCGAAAGCACGACCTACCCATGAAGCCCGTCGAATACAACCAGCCATGCTGGTGCCGGAGTCGAACCTGCATGGCACCGACTCCCCCTCTCCCGCCTGCGGGAGAGGGACGGGGTGAGGGCGCAGACACCCCATCGACATCCACCACCGGAGCCCCCGCGTGAGCCGCAAGCGCCATTGGCTGATGAAGACCGAACCGGACGCGTTTTCCATCGACGACCTCGCGCGCGTCGGCACCGAACCGTGGAACGGCGTGCGCAACTACCAGGCGCGCAACCACATGCGGCAGATGCGGCCCGGCGACGGCGTGCTGTTCTACCACTCCAGCTGCGAGGTCCCGGGCATCGTCGGCGTCGCCGAAGTCGCGAGCGAACCGTACCCGGACCCGACCCAGTTCGACCCGAAGTCGGACTACTACGACGCGAAAAGCACGCGCGAGGAACCGCGCTGGTCGCTGGTCGACGTGAAGTTCGGCAAGAAGTTGAAGCGCGCGATCCCGCTGGAAGAAATCAAGCGCCACGCCGACGAACTCGGCGAGGGTTTCGCGCTGACGCAACGCGGCAGCCGGCTGTCGGTGATGCCGGTCACCGCCGCGCAGTGGAAATTGTTGTTGTCGCTGGAATAATCCCGTAGGAGCGCTCTCGAGCGCGACTGCCTTGCGAAACTTCCGGTCGCGCTCGAGAGCGCTCCTACAAGAGCAATAAAGAGAACCCCATGTCCGAAGCCAAGAAACTCGCCGCGGAAAAGGCCATCGACCATGTCGAGGACGGCATGGTCGTCGGCGTCGGCACCGGTTCCACCGTCGCCTATTTCATCGACGCGCTGGCGGCGTGGAAACACCGCATCGCCGGCGCGGTGTCGAGCTCCGAACAGAGCACCGCGCGGCTGCAGGCGCACGGCATCGAGGTGATCGACCTCAACGTCGCCGGCCCGCTGCAGCTGTACGTGGACGGCGCCGACGAATGCGATCCGCACAAGCGCCTGATCAAGGGCGGCGGCGCGGCGCTGACCCGCGAGAAGATCATCGCCGAGGCCAGCGACAAGTTCGTCTGCATCATCGATGCGAGCAAGCAGGTGCCGGTGCTGGGCAGGTTCCCGCTGCCGGTCGAGGTGATCCCGATGGCGCGCAGCCTGGTCGCGCGCGAACTGCTGCGCATGACCGGCGGCCAGCCGGTGTGGCGCGAGGGCGTGACCACCGACAACGGCAACTGGGTGCTGGACCTGCACAACCTGGCCATCACCGATCCGGTAGCGATGGAACGCGAGCTCAACCAGATCCCCG
>Ga0116193_1003977_pt1 | contig 10457 bp, 3 predicted proteins | sample AD_UKC115_MetaG_FD_89892 | JGI IMG/M metagenome (GOLD analysis project Ga0116193, IMG submission 89892) | Active sludge microbial communities of municipal wastewater-treating anaerobic digesters from Hong Kong - AD_UKC115_MetaG | ecosystem: Engineered > Bioreactor > Anaerobic > Digestate | place...
CCAATGTTTTGGATATGACTTTTTAAAGGAAGGCAAAATTCAATACCCTCTTTTCGCAATTCGTCTTCTTTTGCTTTTATTTCTTTTTCCCACTCATCGTTAAATGTTTCTTCCTGTATTTGGCCTTTCGTAATTCTTTCTATCAACTTATGGAATACCACTCCCATATAGGCATTGGGCGATAGTGGTACAAGAGGACGGCGATCGAAGGCTTCTGCCAATATTAATTTATGTGGGCATTGCACTGTCGCGTAAAAATGGCTGGGGGCAATGCGGGCTATTGGCTTGTAATTTATCTGCATGGGTAATGAATGCATATTTACTTCATTATCTGTTCATAGCACCAACCTACGCGGCGGTGCAAGTTAAACGTATCTAAAGTTTCCAAATCTGTATCCGGGTCACCGCCTTGCACTAAGATATATTCCCTGGCTTCTGCTATACATTCAGTGTACCAGGCATCTTCAGCCAGATCTTCTATATTCCAGAATGGATGTACGACTAGTATAACTTTTCTTTTGTTTCTTCCGTATTTTATACCAGGCAACTTTTTGAAACTGCATTTGTATTCTTGTTTTTCCTCCGTAGTATTACCAAAGTTGGAGAAACTTTCAACAAAAGAGTCACGCAGTTCGGTGGCAAATTCCAGCCAACCTTTTAATTCAAGGTGTCCATCGAATTTACCATCTGCACCTGCTTTATAGTTTTGGTCGTAAAACAGCCGTAGTATACCCAATCCAAGACGCCAGTCGAGCAAGCTATGCCAATTCATATTCCGGTATATTTTAAGGCAATCATAACAGGCATCCTTGCATTTACCCTGATGGATTTCACTTTGTATTTTACCTATATAACTGTCAGGATTGGCAGGATGAAGTATATCTTGTATAATGGGCTCAAAATCGTCGTATAGTTTTCTTACGAATCCTGAACCATTAGCCAGCTCATCGGTCAATATAATCTGGGCAACATCTTTTTCTATTCCATTTTTCTCAATGGTACATTTGGTTATATCTGCAATTTCGATCTCAGTAGGATCAATATCAAGCTTGTCGGATAATATCCTTTGCAGTAAAAATGCGGCGGAATAAAATCCGGAGCGCACTCCCAGTGATTGGCGTGTAAAGCTAAACATATCTAGTTTTAACTCTGCAGGAACACTTATTGGATAGAGCTTAAACATTTCTGTTTTTTTATAGGTAGCCAGAGCCAAACGTTGTTCATCTTCAATCATAACTGGAACATACGAAAAATCATTTGGTATGATTACATGTGCTTCCAGGCCATCCAATATCCATTGTTTTTCAAAACTAAAACTTTTTCTTAATAATGGGTTGAAATTTCTTATATTATAATAATTCCCCTTATAGAACCGTTCGCCATTGGTATTAACACGCCAGGTAACGTCTTTATCAGAAATAATAAGTTTTGCATTGCCGTATGACTTGTCATCCACCTTACGATCGCCTGTTGTTGCTTGATCTGCATATACAGGAGGCCTGTTGGCCGCCATATCGAAATCTTCGCGGTCGTCATTTCCTTCGAGAAGGTTAGTTCTGTATGCCCTGGGCGATTTTATTATAAACTTATTGAACGTAACTTCGTCGGTATTACTACAACCAGGGCAGGCCGTAAATTGCGGTTCATCATCCATTTTAAAGGTTTCGTTGTATCCACATTTTTTACATCTTACCATCCATTTGCTTAAATAAAATGGACTTTTGTTATCATCATGGTCAGAGTTGGTTATGGTATCATTGCCCCGGGAGTCTTTACTTTTTATAAACTCGCTCGTGAAACCTATCGACTGGTATATTGCCTTGTCTTTTGTTTTCTGCATGCCGGGTGAGAATTCATAGATAGACATATCTTCCGGTCTATCGATGGATAAAACTGCGTTATTTTTCCCAATGCCATGGTACATATATTTTACCCCTGTTGGCATTCCGAACATAGGTAGAACTCCCCCTTCGGCAAGCTTTTGCGATATATCGTCTGTGGGAATTTCATTGCTATTTATTACCTCATCTAACCGCACCATTAATTTTTCCGGATTTATAATCCAATCTACAAACTCCTGTTGGCGAGGTTTCAAGGCATCGCTCAATAAATAACCTGCAATTCTGGTTATTTCATCATGATTAGCGTCGATCCAATTTGATATTCCCTGCCTATATGTGCTCCAATTACTTAGTTTTCCAAATTCACCGTGTATACTGGATTTTTCTTCGTCGTTGTTTTCGTTTATCGGTATAGTTTTATAGGCTTGTCTTAGTATTTCTTTGCAAAGCAACCGGGTGTATATCCGTTCCTGCTTCATGGCGAGGAAGGGTGTTGGTGGATTATCGCCTGTTATCCGCTGTGGATTGGCAAAGTAAAACTCGTCGTGGCTACGTCCACGGCAGAAAGTTAGAATGACGGAATACGCCTGCCCACGGCGCCCGGCGCGTCCTACCCTCTGCTGGTAGTTAAAACGTTGCGGTGGCATATTGGCAAGCATTACTGCTTGTAAGTTTCCTATATCGACTCCTACTTCGAGTGTGGTGGTTACACTCAGTAGGTCTATTTCTTTTACATTGGGATAACCTTCGTTTTGCAGGATGATATTCCTGAAATGGCGTTGTCGTTCAAACTGGTCATCGGTTTGTCCGGTAAGTTCCTCGCAATGCAGGCGTATAGGCAGTCGCTGTTCATAAGCTGCTGTATACGAAAGGTAGTTTTTCTTCCAAACTTCCCTGCATATAGTATTTGGGATGAGACTTAAATCTTTTTGCGAGTAGGTGCACACTCCTCCTGCCCGATGAAGATGTGCCCTATTACCGTTACTGGTTGTCCACACCGGGTCGTCAGGTAACGCCGCTTTTATATATAGTTTCTGGATTAATAAACCGCTTTGTGCATTGAGGCAACCATGTTCATGGTTAAGCAAAACGTAAATATTATCTCCCAGCTGGCTTTCGTCAACACCATTTTTCCCAGCTACTATTCGTACATAATTTCTCACCACTGCCGGGAAGCGTTGGTAACTTGTCAGGTCGTGTGCCTGCCCGTCTTCTAATGCATAATTGTGCTTGTATTTATCACCCAGGATACGTATTACTCCATCTACTACATTTTTAAAAACTTCAGGAGAAAGTCCCGCCTGGCCGGCATGGAAATTTATCAACTGCTGTGGTGGATTAATGGTTACATATCCCAGTGCTGATCCTTCGAAGGAATAAAACAAGGTTGCAAAAAACATACTTGCAAGCTTAGAGAATGTCCCGTCTTTTATTTCCTGAATAAATTCTCCGGATGGATCGTTCCAAACCGGAGGATTTTCGAAGTTTATTACCTCATGCCAATTAACCGTGGTACCATCATTCTTCAGTGTTTTCTGGAGTTTTATATCATTCCCGCCTGGATTGATTCCCAAATCTACAAGTTGGCGGACCAAAGGTGCAAGATTAATTGAGTTCACCTCATCCACCAGGTCATATACCTTGATAACCCCATTTTTTATTTCTTCTATTTTCTTTTCGGCATGCCGTTTTCGCCGTAACTTATCAGAGTTGCTTCTAGTGTACTGCGCATCTTCAAACACTACTTCAACCTTATCAAATACCCCCTTCTTTACGGGATCAATGCTGTTACGATATTGTTCTAAGGCTGCTTCATCATCCTTTTCGAGTGCTTCCAGTATCTGCTTTCTCAATACCAACTTAACATTGAGTTCCATTATAAGCAGTTCTCTTAACACATCAGTAAAATGGTTTCTTTCAATACCGTTTGCTACTTGAGCTGCATCTTCTCGGCTATCTGAAAATACAACTAATTTTCTTTCTTCCTTTTTTTTCGGCAGTTGGTACATTAATTCCTTAGCAAACATTTGTGATGTTTTGGCAAAACCAGTGCGAAATCCCCTTATTGGGCTGGTTTTTATTTTTTTTGTAGCCTGACTCTGTTTTTGATGGTTTACCCCACACGCCGGACATACACAAGGAGTTGCCTTGTGAGTGTTTTGCGGTTGTCCCTGTACGGCAGGTAATAGTGCGACATCCATACCACTATTTTCTTCAATTACTTTAAAGTAGCGTCCTTTTATCCAATTTGCAGGATCTTCATCTGAATCTAACCAACCTTCGCTAATATCGCCAGAGTAGACATTTAGAAATGCCGGAACCCATTGTGCCCTGTAATTTTCCTGCTGCCTATTATCTACGGTAGCTTGCCGCCAGTATCCGGCTGGACGCTCATGCGGTACAAACTCCTGGTTTCCCTCCGGCCAGAAGATGGCATATTCCTGGTATGTTCTTTTTTCAAGTAGCTTATGGGGAGTTTTCTCGGGGATGCCTTCGATATTGGGACTAAGTGGGAGTAGTTCGAAGGTATTTTCATTTACTCTCAGGCGGCTACCTCCAAAAAACGTTGTACCACAACTATCGCAATATAGCAATTCGAGCATGCGGTATCCCTGCGCACTCTTAATTTTAGCAGTAGATTCTAACCTGCCTACAGTACGCTCATTATCTTTGTACGCTTCTTCAATATCTGTGGGATTTACTGATCCCCATAGTCCTTCTATATTGCGAAGGAAATAATGGAAACGGAAACGGGGCAGTTTACGCGTGGGCAATTCTTTTTCAATTTTTTCTCCTATTTTTTCATCAAACAGTGACCTAGAAATTAATAATCCGCCCAATGCTTCGCGTAGGTTGTCTGCGGCTCCAAACAGACATTCTGCAAAAATATTACTGCTTTCGTTGCCATTGGCACGTAATGAGCATACTGCCCGCTCTTTTCCTTCTACCAGGCATGCCTGGTAGAGGCGTTCGCGCAATTCTAATTCCGGAGAAAGGATTATCTGAAGAAGCATTTCTATGGGCTGCTCTACTTGAGGTAATCCGGAGTTTACAAACCTAGCAAGTTCCCTTGCTGATTCAATACATTGTTGATTAAACTCTGGACTATCAATTTTTCCTGAAACACGGTTGAATACCTTATATAATTGTATAAATGGCTCTGTAGGTAATGGTGGAGTATCTTCCGGCAATGGATTTACCTGATTGTTTACCCCTTCTACTATTTTAAATTCGTTCTTAGCATCTGCCGCACCAAAGAAATCCTGGATAAAGGCGAAGCTCTTTTGTCCTTCTTCGCTGTCATTGGCCACCAAAGAGGCACTAGATGCCAGTATGCGGAGCTGTGGGTGTGAGGGATGTAATCCTAATCTGTCGAGTACAATTTTGAGTAGATAAGCCACCTCTGTTCCCTGCGTTCCACGGTAGAGGTGCAATTCGTCTATGATTAAATGGAAAACACGGTTTTTCTTTTCTTCATCTTTCTCTTCGCGGCTCCAATTGCGGGTGAACTCATCATTGCATTCAAGCCATTCGCGGGTCTTTTCTAATATTCCATTATCAATATCACGCATCAGCATGATACTTAACATAGAATAGTTGGTTATCAATATATCGGGTGGCGCTACTTGTATATCAAAACGGCTTCTCATTTCGGCACCATCAATCCTGGGAAAAAAGGCGATAAGTTCTTTTTTATAAGATGCTTCTATACTTTTTACAGATGCCTCTTGTTCTGATATATACTCCTGTACGCGGCTGGCATCATCTTCAACTATTCGTAACTCGTTGCGTAATGCTTCTATTTTATATTTGTTAATGATAAATGAACCATTGCTCCCCCTTATCTTTAGTTCACCAGCTACAGGGGTATTGCCGTTGTAGCGTCCGAAATAAACTCGGTTATCATGTAAGTTTGTACTAAACCACTTACGGGCATCGTCAGAGTCCAATGCTTTACGTAACCTGGTGAGCTGGTCTTCTACTAAGGCATTCATTGGGTAAAGTATAAGAGCTCGCACTCCTGCAGGACGGTTATCGTGTGCACGTTGCTGGCAGGCTTTACGCAGTTCAAAGGTATTGCTATCAACAATATCACTGTCACACAAATCTTCATTCCACCATTTATCGCTTAGTACTTCTTTTTCGCCGGGAGCCTGCCATGCTGCCATTTCTTTAGCTAACTGGGCAAAAAGTGGCAAGAGAAAGGACTCTGTTTTACCGGAGCCTGTTCCTGATGTGATAACGCAGTTTTTACCACCCATTGCATCATTAAGCATTTTTGCCTGATGCCGATAAAGAGGTATATCAGCCGGAAACAATCCACATTTTACCAATCCTTTAAATATATCTAACTGCTCTAGGGTCATATTTCCGGCTACATCGCCAGCGGTAAGGTCATCGATCTTTTTTTCACTGGATTGATAGTCAAACAAAGGTTCTATCCAGGGCTCGCGGTACAATACTTTATCGGTATTCAGAAGATCGCGCCTTTCTTCTTCCAACTTTTCAAAACGGGTTCCGAACGCGGTTTCAATATACCTTATATAATTGTTTTTTATTATATCAAATGATTGTATGGGATTTCTCATAGTTTTCAAAATTTAAATAATTGTACTTCCTGATCTAATTTTTTGAACAAATTATCTGCAAATGTCTTGGGTATATTTACGTACAGCTGGTACGATAGGGTATTCCCATTAATTGTCAAGGATCTAAAATAGGGTATCTTCCCACTTAAGAGGATAAGCGACTTTGCAATATACCGAGGTAGCTGCACATGGGCCGGTGAAGCTACTATAAGGTTCTCTTCATCGTAGTATATTACACTTTTCTTATGACCGGCCAGTAGTAGGAATTGCCCCCAGTTTTTGTCTACATCATAGCATTTGGAGCTTTCCCAAAATCGGTATAGCCATTCGTAGTGGATATTGTATTGTACAAGTGATAATTCCTGGTTTAAGGCTTCTCCTTCATCTGACTTAATAAACTTGAATGAATCCGGGTTAAATACTTCGCGCCTGTAGTAGTAATCGGTTCCATCAGTTTGCTTTTTATCATACATATTGGAGCGGTAGGCATTTAAACGGGCTGAAAAGTGCCTTAATCCCCATTGTATAATCTTTGGCACTCTCACGGGCCTATCAATAAAATCGAAACATATACCTAATTTTCCGGCAAGTGATTCTAAAGCGGTGCGCCCTTTTGTGGAATTTTCACAATTCCTAGGTGTAAGTATTATAGTATCAGGGATTAGATAACCTTCATAAAACCTGTCTTGTTTTTCTATGGTCACTGCAATTGAGTTTTGTTTTGCAAATTCAAACAGCTGCTCTACAAATTTTTCTGTTCTTGCTCCTGTAAGGTAAGCTTTTACCTCTGTTTCACTGGGTATCAGCATTATCTGAGGCTTGTTGACCTGTATTTGTAGTATTTCCTGGTCAAAGTCAATATATCCCAGGTGATCAAGATAGATTAAAGAATATCTTTTAGCTATTTTCAGAGTACGATTTTGCAGAGTGTCTATCAGGTTCTCATTTTGGAAAACCGTATCAAATGCGAGTCCAAAGGTTTGGCTATTGCATTCTCCCATATACGATAGATAGTATAATAGTGTATTTCCTTTGCTATGAGTGTATTCAAAATACTCTTCAATATAGGGTTTGTTTTTCTGATTTATGGTTTCGAATGCAGGATAAGCCCCGGCTTGCAGGGTATAGTTGGGTATATTGACATTATTACCAATACAATATATATCTGCTACATCTTCTGTAATATCTCCAAAGTTATCACGCTTACGGTGGTTATTCTCTTGTAAATTGGCTACATCAACGGCATTAGATACGATTTGATGTGGATAAGATTCTAAATTGTCAATTCCTTCGACTTTTATTATAAAGTCTTGATCTAATAATACATTATCTGGGAATCGCCATTCTTCTGTATTCTGTGATTTAATAAGGTCAATCCTTTGATTGGCAAATTGTGCGTATACATTGGCCATTTCTCCTATTCCTTCAATGTGTATTACAGGAAGATAATAACAGAGAAAAGCTCTATTGCGAACTTTAAGCCCACCGATGAATTGTATTTCGAAATCCGTTTGAAGCTGTAATATGATTTCATCCGGATGGCTTTCGCAAGGATTTGATATTTTATAGAGATTATATCCGGTAGGAATACCTTCTAAATTCTTTTCTTTTTTAAAATTGCCATTTGTGAACGAACGTTCTCCCCATTTTTCAATAGAAATACTTTTACTGTTAGTACATAACAAATACATGGTCGATGTTGGATATAATTTATCTGTTTCGACCCAAAAATTGTGTGGGATACAGTTAATGCCACTACGATATAATATAATATCATCGGTAACAGGTGCGCTTCTCCATTTATTATAGTTGTCAACCAGCGTTAGCCGAGGGTTAAAGTTTAGTTTTATGGGTTTTGAAAAACCGTTTGATAGAGGTTCAACCGGAAAGCTACTATACTGTAAGCCATCGGGATAGTCGATAGAGGAATAAACGAAGTATGAATGCTTCATTTCTTCATTTACTTTATCAATGGTAAATGCTGATAACAAACGGGCGTAAACCCATGCATCAACTGCTTCGATTGTTTCACCTTGTTTTCGCTCAATATTCCCTTGCCACCGACTATGTTCGGTACATGCAATATCGAGGATTACTTTTTGCATTTCTTTGTCTCCCTCTCGTAATATTTTGATTGTATTTGTTGATATTCCAATATCTTGTCCATATCTAAGAATAGCATTCCTCATATTGGTTGCTAATATGAGAGTACCGGGCATAAACCCTGCTGCAGAGAATAATCTAGGTAGGCATTTAATTTCATAAGGGGTCAACACACATTGTGCAAAAACTCGTCCTACGTGTATCCAGTTGGGATTTCCAATATGTCTGTTTCGAAATATGCCTATATCTGTCTTACAAATACGAACTGACCAATCACATAAATCATCCCAGAGTTTATGAATTTCCTTAAAAGAGGATATATCTATGGGGGTTGTATCCAGTTTGTTTTCTGTTAAGAATTTGTTTAGCCTGGGATAATAAGCATTTGCCCTGAATTCTCCATCGTCACTTGTAAGAGGCAGAATAAATAAGGCAAGCATTGCCAGGTAAAAGGGATAAGTAATTTTAGTTTTCTGGTCCGTAATATTTATTCCATCTATTTGTAAGGTTGGATAGTCTTGAGTAATCAACCCATAATTGCGAGATTTCCACTTATTATATAATTTTTCTGCTCTCGTTGTTACAGGGTCATTCTTTCCATAGAGGGGGAATCCTGCTCTTATTGCATTATAAAAATCAGCTAGGGATTCTTCCTCTGTAGCAAAGTTAAAGTGTCTAATTCCAATCTGACCAATAGCTGAGAGGGAAATAAAAAGAAGCACATCTTTTCCTGCTTTATTGGGGTTGAAAAAATAGTTACCAATAGCTTTATTCCACTCGAGATATCTCATAATATTAAATTTATTGACGTATAAAATAATTTTAAATAGTATAAATTCCGCTCTCCATACCTCTTAATTCGTTTCTCACAAATCCTCTTCGTAATATCCTAAGTTGTTCAAATTTTGGAATGAGCACATCTATATCCTCTTTTGTAACCACAAAATACGGGTTGTAGCCAGCATCAACATAAGCAGCTTTAGTAGTGTAAACAGCCGTTTCTCTTCCATCATATTCTGTGCAAATACCGTTTTCAAGTCTTCTGAATAACATTTCGTTGAGTCTGACAGCTTGGAGAGATTATGTTGCTTGTTATTTCTAAGACTAATACTTAATCTGATAGCATAATAATAATTCTCGCTGGCTTGATGGAGATTAAACGTAACTTTTTTATACCATTATTTTCCATAGGTAAATCTTGCGGTTTCTAAGAATTGATCTGCACCTTCAAATTTCTCATTAAAATACTCCTGAGCCTGTTCCTTTATCTCATCAAAGTTCAGCTTTCTCCGTCGGGCTATTTTATATTTACCACAATTATAAAGAATGATTCTGGCTCATATCACATACTAGCCCCGTCAGTCACAAATAAACTACCTGGTGGTTTTTTCTTTGAGAGCTAACAAAAATGGGAGTTCGGAGTATAATCCGTGCTTTTCGTTTTCAAATATAACACTTATTTTAACAATACAAGGCATATCAATTGATTAAAATTAGGGTTTTTTATTATCGGATAAATCAACAAAAAAAGGACTTATAAATACTGCACGCTAAGTGGTCGCAAAGTGGTCGCTTGAAACGCTGTGCCCATGCGGGTTTTGAGAGATTACGTTGCACAACTTGCACGCATCGTGCACGCCCTATCTTATTATATTAATAAAAGAATAAAAGAAGGATACTTAAAGTATCTATTGAAGAGGAAGAAAATGACTGATGTATACTGCAAAAGTAGCAATATCTTTTCCAAATGGCAAATGGTCTGCGATAATTAATAACAGATGCCGGAAGTTGCCATTTTTACATGAACCGCAATGCCTGCAAATGGGTTATATAACATAATCAACAACGCTATGAAAGCATTTATTCTTACGAGTGTCCTTTTGGCTTTGCCTTTTTTTACGGCTTGTTCTCAGGCTGAGAAGAA
>Ga0116193_1003978_pt1 | contig 10454 bp, 10 predicted proteins | sample AD_UKC115_MetaG_FD_89892 | JGI IMG/M metagenome (GOLD analysis project Ga0116193, IMG submission 89892) | Active sludge microbial communities of municipal wastewater-treating anaerobic digesters from Hong Kong - AD_UKC115_MetaG | ecosystem: Engineered > Bioreactor > Anaerobic > Digestate...
TCCCAAAAATCATACATTATACTTAAATGCCTATCCCATTTTACTTTTTCAAAAAAATGACTTAGCAAATTATCTTTCTTTACTTTTTCGTAAAATGTATTTATCAGTAATTCTATATCTGCTCTACAAGTGATGTCTTTTTTCATAAACAAATTATTACATTTTATATAATAAAATATGATTTGAGTTTATAAATCTTTTTTATTAAACTTTTTAACTGCTATCCACACCGGAACTATAATCCACAAAAACATTACGGTAAATGATGCAACAAGTCCAATATTAGTTCCAAAGAAATCTTTAAAAACAGCTCCGGTATATCCCATTAATGCAGATACATCCATTTTCAACAAAATTAAAATTCTCCCTAAATCTATTGGGTTTAATGCAGCTAAGCCTACCATTATTTTTTCTAACGGATAATCTGAAAATTGAAAAAGAAAAAATAAAACCAACCCATCAAATAATAAAGAAAAATATAACCACAACAAAATGCTTACTCCAATTCCTTTAGCTTTATCGCGTGCAAATAATGTTGCCAGCATAGCTATGGCAATAAAAATTATAGTTAACAATAAACCAACTACTATCATAATTATACCTGTTGCAGAAAAAGCATAAATTAAAATGGGCAATGCTGTTCCAATTAAAAAAGCAATTGATAAAGAGGCGGCTAAGCCTATAAATAAACTTAACCAAATTGTTTTACGCTTAAGTGGTTGGCTTAACAAAAGCTCAATAAACTCTGCACTATTATAAATATATATTGCAGAAAAAATTATACTAATAAGCGGCACAATTATTAAAATAATATTTAATAAACTTAAAAGCCCTTTTGTAATATTATCTTCTAAACTCAATACACTAAATGAAAGTGCCAGCAAACAAAGCATATAAGCCAGTACAATTTTATTGCGTAATATATCGGTAATAACGTATTTAATTATTTTGTTCATAATTCATTACTCTTGCTATTGCTTTAGATAATTTTACTTCGCCTGTATCGGTGTGTACTTGTTGTATTGATTTATGAAAAATTAGTTTACCATCTTGCATATATATTACTTGCGATACTAAATCATCTAACTCACTTAACACATGCGAGGTAATAAGAATTAATTTGCCTTTCTTTTTTTCTTCAATAATTTTTTCTTTTAAAATTTCAGATGATACAGGGTCTAAGCCTGCTGTTGGCTCATCTAATATTAATACTTGCGGATTAAATAAAAATGCTAACGTTGCACTTACTTTTTGTCTTGTTCCGCCAGATAAAGTTCGCATACGTTTGTTATACATTTCTTTCAATTCAAACTTATTAATTAATGTTTCATCAAGTTCTGTTTTTTGGTTTCGTATATCTTTCATCATATCAACAACTTGCCCAATAGTCATGTTATCGGGATAGCGACCAATTTGAGGCATATAACCAATATGCTCACGATAATTCCATTGATGAGCAATTGTTTTTTTGTTGAAGAAAATTTCTCCTGAATTAGGAACCACCATTCCTAAAATAGATTTTATTAAAGTTGTTTTACCACTTCCGTTGGGGCCAATAAGAGCAATACATTCAGATGTATTACAAGTGGCACTTACATTGTTTAATGCATTTAGCTTTCCAAATTTTTTTGATATATTTTTTATTTCAATCATAATGATAATGGCTTCATTAACGGATGCTCATCTTTTAAATTTTCGGGCGTTAAACTTGGAACAACTTTTTCTGTTTTATCCATTAATGATGTTATAAAACTTCTAAACAACATCATTGCCGTAGGGTATTTTTCTACAATCATAGAATACATACTAACCGGTCTATATGGCACATCTCCAATTTTATCTTTATTTAAATCATATCCATCATATTTATCCCAATAATTTCTATCAAATTTATTCAATACTAAATTTCCGTTAGTGCCTACATCAAAAGTATTACCAATAAAATTATTTTCATGTAAATCAATATCCATGCAACTTGCCTGAATTTTTAATGCCCATCCGTTATTTTTAAAACTATTTTTAGTTACAATTATTCTGGTTGCACCTTCCATATAAATGCCACTGGTATTTTTTATAAAATAATTGCCTTGAATATAACTGTCTGAAATTTCTTTTAATAAAATTCCGTAAGCAGCATCTCCCCAATTATCTTTAAAATAATTATTAAACATACGCACATTGTGCGAGTACATTACGGATACGCCTGAGCCATTGTTTTCAAATCTGTTAGTAACATACGAATCATTATTTGAAAACATAAAATGCAAACCGTAACGAAGATTTTTGTACGAATAATTTTTCCAGATAATACTGTGTGTAACAAACTCAAAATAAATTCCATCTCTATGACCCGAAACAGTATTACCAATAATTTGCATGCTATCACTCTTCCAACAATGAATGCCATTTCCGCTTTGTTGTTCTTGTTTTTGGTATGCCGTTAAAATATTATTTTTAATAATGCAGTTAATGCCGTATTGAGAATAAATTCCGAAAAAAGTATTATCGAAAATATTATTAATTATTTGAACATGATGTTTGTTGTAAATTTTAACTCCCGCAATATCTACAATGCTTGATATTCCACTATTTTGAATTTTAAAACCATCAATAACTACATTATCGGCTTTAACGGAAATAATTTCATATTTATGTTCTCCATCTAAAACAGGTAAATCAATTCCTTTTAAAACAACTTCTTTATCAATAATTAAATTTTGTTCTTTGTATAAACCTTTGCTTACAATAATTGTATCGCCATTATTTGCAACAGTAACAGCTTGTGTAATTGTTTGAAATGATTGGTTAGCCCCTACTCTAATTATTTTTGCGTTGGCAAAAGTTGATAGTAGGATAAACAGAACAACATTAAAAATTCTTTTTATTTTACCAATTGGCTCCATGAAACAACAGTAGCTTTATACTCTTCTTTTATTTTATTCATTTCAGGTTCGGTTTCAAATGCAGCAACATTTCCGCCCATTGGGCTTTTTAATAAATTGCTTTGTAGTAATAAAGCTGTTTTTATATTTATTAATTGATGGTTGTTTGAAGAAAAATTAGCTACATATACATCTTGCACTTCATTTTCTTCTATCATTTTTGTTTTTAGAAAAGAAAGCATACAATGCATATCATCAAACTTATATTTTTTATTTTTTGTTGTAACTATTTCGCCAGCAAATTTAGCATCACTCACCATCATTTTACAAAAAGAACATTGATCTTTACCTACAACAATTGGCTCGGGCTGAGAGTTGCAACTAAACAAGAAAAACGTTGTTATTATAATAAAAACTTTTTTTACAAATTGCATTACAATTTTTGTTTTGCTTTTTTAAATTCTGTAAACACACATAGCATTAGCAGTGCACCTACGCCAATAAAAATCCATCCGCCAATATCAGGAATTGAATAAGCACCAAAATTAAGTAATTGCTTAAAGCCTATTAATGGTGGCTGGTATGCCATTCCAGGTACTTTTATAGGAGCATCTGAACTTAAGTTGTGACCATAATCGTATTCCCATTTCCAAAAATCTACCATAGCAATTATTCCAAACAAAACAAAAAGTATAAAACCTATATTTAAAAATTTTCTTTTGTTTACAATTGCAATAAGAATTAATAACGCTATAAAAAATCCAATTATATATGGTAGTATTGTAAATTCTATAAAGTTTTCGTTATGCAAAGTTTGCATTCCTATATAATGATTTAAGCCGTTTACAATATCTACATTTCCTTTTAAACCGTTTGCATGAATGCTTAAACTTAACCCTTCAGGATATTGTGGTGCATCTAATTCAATTCTCCATATTGGAGTAAATAAAACTGCTATTAACCCTAAACTACATATTAAAATTAATAAGCGATTAATAGGTTTTAGTTTATTTTTCATATAAAAAAATTAAAAAAAGTGAGGGAACGATTCTTTTTCAAAAACCGTTCACGCTCACTTTAGCATTAAAATTTATTTTTTTTGAGCAGAATCGGTTTTGGGCATGTTTTTACCTGTGCTAAATAATAGCGGCACATTGCTGCCTGCAGGTGAAACACGTACATAACCTTGCATTTCTTGGTGTAATGCACTACAGAAATCTGTACAATAAATAGGAATGATACCTACTTTATCTGCTGTCCATTTTAATGTTCTGGTTTCTCCGGGCATAATTAATAATTCTGCATTAGGAGCACCTTTTACACCAAAGCCATGTGGTATATCCCAATCTTGTTCTAAGTTGGTAACATGAAAATAAACTTCGTCTCCTACTTTAATACCTTCAATATTATCAGGCACAAAGTGAGATCGTATTGCTGTCATATAAACATGTACTTTATTTCCTTCACGTACTACTTTACTTGCACCCTCTCCTTTTGTTACATACGGGTTTTTATTTTCATCTATTTTAAAGAATTTTAAAGAATTATTCTTAATTAAATCTGCCGATACTGCTTGTGCATAGTGTGGCTCGCCAATTGTTGGAAAGTCTAATATCAACTGCATTTTATCTCCACTAATATCATACAATTGTGCACTTTGGTTAAGCTCTGGGCCTGTAGGTAAGTAACGGTCTTTTGTAATTTTGTTATACGCAATTACATATTTTGCATTTGGTTTTTTAGTATCTCCACCCGGAATACATAAATGACCTACACTATAAAAAGTTGGTTGTCTATCAATTACTTTTAAATCTTTAATATTCCATTTTACAATTTCAGATGAAACAAAGAATGAAGTGATAGCGTTTCCTTTTCCATCAAACTCTGTGTGTAATGGTCCTAAGCCTGGTTTTTGAACTTCGCCATATAAAGCAGATTCGTATTTAATAACAGGAATACCGTTATAATCTCCTATATAATCTTTTTTAGCAATAGCAGCTTGTATTTTATCGAAACTGAATACAGGAATTAATGCAGCTAATTTTCCGCTTCCTACAATGTATTCACCTGTAGGATCAACATCGCAACCATGCGGAGATTTAGGGCAAGGAATAAAGTAGCAGATATCTTTTAATTCTTTAACATCTAAAACTGTTACTTCATTTTTTGTTTCAGATTTTGCTGTTTGTGTAGCTTCATCATAAACATTGTGAACATATTTTGCAGGGATTTTTTTGCCTTTTCCTGCTTTTAAATATTCTTCAGCTTTTTTCCAATTTACAGCCATAATAAAATCTTTATCTCTTTGAGAAGCATTTACTTCTAACAAAGTATTGGCTTGTTCTGTGTTGTAGCATGAGAAGAAAAACCATCCGTGAGATTTTCCTTTACCTGCATGGCTTAAATCAAAATCAACCGGAGGGCAGTTTAATTGAAAAGCAATATCCATTCCACCATGTTCTTTATCAACTTTAATAAAACTTATAGTGCCTTGAAAGTTTTGTTTGTAAGAATTAATAGGAACATCTCCATTTGCATTATCTGGCGGAACACTAAAACGTGTGCCTGCAACTACATACTCTGTATTTTCTGTAATGAAAGGAGAACTATGGTTGCCTGCACTATTTGGTAATTCAAGAATTTCTGCAGTATTGAAAGTTTTTAAATCTATCCTTGCTACACGTGGTGTGTTGTTGGCATTGGCAAAAATCCATCTACCATCAATTTCTCCATTTGTTTGAGATAAAGCTAAATGGTGTTGATCATCCCAAGGAATAGAACCATGTGATGTGTTTAACATAGGTTTTGTTTCTTCACTATAACCATAGCCACTTTGAGGATCATTAGAAAAAACAGGGATAACTCTTAACAAACGGCCACTAGGTAATCCGTACACACTAACTTGCCCGCTAAAACCGCCAGATACAAAATTGTAAAACTCATCATAACGTCCGGGTGCAACATAAGCTTTTTCTGCAGCACCTGCATTAACAGCATTGCCGGCATTTTTAGGTTTACAACTATTCATTGCAAACAAAGCCGCTGCTGAAAGTGCAACTAAACTAAAATTTATTTTTTTCATATTGATTGTGTTGATTTTTTTTATGCAGAGGGTTCTTAATTTTATTTTACGCCATCATTTTTACGCATAAACTCGTATATATTTCTGGCATCATCATCAGTTAAATTTTGGTTAGGCATACGCACTAAACAAATTTCAAGCATGGCTTGTGCTTTAGGGTCTTTATCAATCATTTCATCTGTGTTAGTAGAAAAGTTCATAATCCATTCTGCAGAGTGGCGGCTTGTAACACCTTTCCAACCCGGGCCAACTAATTTTTCATCAGTTAATTTGTGGCAACTGCTACATTTAACATTATAAACTTTTTCTCCGGCACTGGCTTTAGCAGCATCTAAAGTAGCAGGAATATCAACTTTTGTAAACTTACCTGAACCACGTTTAGGGTCGTAAGAAGGATTACCGTTATCGGTTTTTGTTTCAGCAGTTGAAGCTGTTGGTGCTGTAGTAGCAGAAGGTGCACTACTATTACCTCCTCCGCAAGATAATAGTGTAATAGTTAGAAACATGATTACTGTTGAAAACATTGCAAATTTCAATTTCATATGTGTAGTGTTTGTTTGAATAATAATGCAAGATTATGAACGAAAAAAAAAGTGAATTATGCGTATAGTCATAAACCATATTATATTAAATATTGGACTCACATTTACTGTTTTAAAAATAAAGAATATAGTTGAACTATTTGCATTTTTTAAATAACTTTTTATTAAAGTATTATTTTTGCATTACACATAGCTTTATGATGATAGATATTGATATATTATTAGCATGGGGAGCTACTTATAAAAAAATAAATGCTGAAGAAATTATTTTTAATGAAAATACAGTATGTAATTTTTATTTTCAGTTAGTTGAAGGAAGTGTAAGATGGATTAATATAAATGATGAAGGAAAAGAATTTATTCAAATGATTATTGAACCCAATGAGTGTTTTGGAGAATTGCCGTTGTTTGATGATCAGGTACATGTTGCCACAGCTATAGCCAATACAGAATCTACCATTATTCGTTTACACAAAGCAACTTTTCATCAACTTATAATAGAAAGGCCCGATATACATTTTAAATTTTCGAAACTATTAGCAGAAAGAGTTCGTTATAAATTTCTTATTCTTAAAGAGTTAGCAAGCAATGCACCAGAACACAGAATTTTATTTTTATTAAATCATTTTAAAAAACATAATAAAAATATTTGCCCCGATTGTAACCAACTGCAACTTACACGCCAACAAATTGCAGATATGACGGGGCTTAGAGTTGAAACCGTTATTAGAGCTATGAGGCAAATGCACGATAAAGGCGAGCTAACAATTAAAAAAGGAAAAGTATATTGTTAATTTTTATTTTTTATGTATGACTAAAATCATACAACAAAAATTGAGTGATTTTTAATTTTGCAAAAAAAATATTCATGTCTATTACGCTTAATAAATGGTTAAAAATTGCATTTATAAATTTATTAATAGTTTCAGTACTTGGTGCAATACTTCGTTACAAAATAGCATTCTCTCTTCCGTTTATTGAACAAAAAAAAATACTGCATGCACACTCGCATTTTGCTTTTGCCGGCTGGATAACGCAAGCATTAATGTTTTTACTTATTAAACAATTAAAACACATTTCTTTTGAAAAAGTTTTAGCAAAATACAAACCACTTTTATGGGCTAATTTATTAGCGGCTTATGGTATGTTATTTACTTTTCCGTGGGAAGGTTATGGTTTATACTCTATATTGTTTTCAACATTATCTGTATTTGTTTCTTATTGGTTTGCTATTGTTTTTTGGAAAGATTTAAACAAACAAGCACAACCCAAAATAGCATATAAATGGTTTAAAGTAGCCGTTGTATTAAATGCTATTTCATCAATTGGTGCATTTAGTTTAGGTTATTTAATGGTAAGCAAAATAATGGTACCCAAATTTTATTTATTGGCTATTTATTTTTTCTTACACTTTCAATACAATGGCTGGTTCTTTTTTGCATGTATGGGTTTATTAATGCTAATGATGGAAGATTTAATATCAGATAAAAAGAAATTATTGCAAGTATTTTATTTTTTCTTAATTGCTGCCGTTCCTGCATATTTCTTATCGGTATTATGGTTAAACATTCCTTTTATACTTTATTTAATTGTATTAATAACCGCCATACTGCAACTTGTGGGGTGGTTTTACATTATTAAAATAATTAAAAAAAATAAAAATATATTTTCAAAAATAAATTCAACAAGTAAGGTTCTTTTTATACTTAGTGCAGTTGCCTTATCTATTAAATTACTATTACAAGCATTTTCAACAATACCATCATTAAGTCAATTAGCATTTGGTTTCAGACCTATTATTATTGGTTATTTGCATTTAGTTTTATTAGGTGTTATTACAATTTTTTTATTGGCATATATAGCTGCTTTTGAAATAACTTTTATTTCGCAAACATTAAAAAAAGGAATTATTGTTTTTGTTGCAGGAATTATTTTAAACGAATTAATATTAATGCTGCAAGGTTCTGCAGATCTTGGTTATGTAAGTATTCCGTACTTAAATGAATTATTATTTGTAGTTGCTATTATTTTATTTGCAGGATTGGCTATTATTAATTTTTCCTTTTCTCGAAAAAACAAATTGCAGTAAAATGATTTGAATCACAAAATTTTTCTACAACACATTGCACCTTTACATAAGTTTTATAGAAAATAATTCTTCACCAAAAAATAAAATTTATGGAAGTTGCTTTAGAAAATATTTTAAATGTAACAGAGCTTGAACCCCGTTTAAAACATCCTACCATTTTTGCTCGTTTTGATGAATTGCAAGAAGGACAAACCCTTACCATTCATAACGACCACGACCCCAAACCCTTATACTACCAATTACTTGGAGAGAGAGGAAATATATTTAATTGGGAATATATTGAACAAGGCCCGCATTGGTGGAAAATAAATATTACTAAACGTGTTATAGGTGAAAACGAAGAAACATTAGGGCAAATTGCTGCAAAAGATTTACACAAAGCACAAATATTTAAAAAATATGGTTTAGACTTTTGTTGTGGTGGTAAAAAAACAGTTAAAGAAGCTTGTGCAGAAAAAGGAATTGATGCTACCAAAGTAGAACAAGAATTGCAAAATGCAGATAAAAATAATTTTACTTCAAGGCCCATACCTTATAACGATTGGAGTTTAGATTTTTTGGCTGATTATATTGTAAATACGCATCACACTTATGTTCGCAACAATTTACCTGATATTAGAACTTATGCTCAAAAAGTTTTAAGAGTGCATGGCGGCCATCATCCTGAATTACAAAGAGTTTATGAATTAGTAGAAACAGTTAATGCAGAATTATCATCTCATCTTGTAAAAGAAGAAAAAATATTATTTCCATACATTAAACAAATAGCGGCCGCAAAAAACGGAACAAAAAATTTAGATACTAATCCATTTGGTTCAGTGCAGCATCCTATTAACATGATGGAAATGGAACATGAAATTGCAGGTAATGCAATGGATGAAATAAGGCATGTTACTAATAATTATACTTTGCCTGAAGATGCATGTGCAAGCTACAGTTTACTATACCGCATGTTAGATGAATTTGAAGACGATTTACATATTCATATTCATTTAGAAAATAATATTCTTTTTCCAAAAGCAGCTGCCTTAGAAAAAGAATTAGCACACTAACATTATAACAAACCTGAGATAACCCCCTATATAAAGAATGGCAGCCAATCTGCCATTCTTTTGCGTAAAATGCATAAACGTTTTGGATGTATATACAAATTAAAAATAAATATATTTATGAGTACTGTTATAAATGCCAATTCCAAAATTGCTACAATATTAAAAGCACATCCCAATGCGTTAGAGGTAATTATAAGTATATCACCTAAATTTAATAAACTGCGTAATCCGTTATTACGAAAAATAATGGCTGCCAGAACTTCTATACATATGGCAAGTAAAGTTGCAGGTTGCAGTATAACAGATTTTTATACAAAATTGCGTCCGTTAGGTTTTATAATTGATGAAACAAGTAGTGCAGAAAATGAAGTACCTGCACAAACTTCTGCACCAAACTTTATGCAAAACATAAACAATTTACAGGTTGATGTATTAGATGTAAGACCTATAATTGAAGGCGGTGAAGATCCTTTTAAAATTATAATGAAAAAAATTAAAGAGCTACCCAATCAAACTATCTTAAAACTAATAAATACATTTGAACCTACACCACTTATAAATATTTTAAGCAAACAAGGTTTTGAATATTTTGTAGAAAAAGAAAATGAAAATTTAATTAATACATTCTTTTATAAAAAAAATGAACCACAAAAAATAGAAGAAACCAAACCTGAAGTAAATAATGATTGGAATGAAGTTTTAAAACAATTTGAAAACAATTTAATTACAATAGATGTTAGATATTTAGAAATGCCAAAACCTATGATGACAATATTAGAAGAGTTAGAAAAATTACCAGCCAACGCA
>Ga0116193_1003980_pt1 | contig 10447 bp, 8 predicted proteins | sample AD_UKC115_MetaG_FD_89892 | JGI IMG/M metagenome (GOLD analysis project Ga0116193, IMG submission 89892) | Active sludge microbial communities of municipal wastewater-treating anaerobic digesters from Hong Kong - AD_UKC115_MetaG | ecosystem: Engineered > Bioreactor > Anaerobic > Digestate | place...
GCCCGTCAACCAAGGGCTGACGGACGAGGGGGGACTTCGCAAGATCCTTCAGCTTGCCGAGCACTGCGCCCGGGAAATAACCAAATAGTTCTTGCACTGTGGTGGAGAACCCGTGGAGCATGCCGTCATTGGCGCCGACGAAGATGACACTTTTCTTCCCATTCACGAACGCAGGGTACGATGAGCCGCCCGACCCCGAAGCCAGAAACTGGTATCCCTGATCGGTCTTTGCCGACGCCAGTAGGTCGGAGCCGACAACGTCCCCGAGCAGCTGTACACGGCGCCGAAACTTGATGCTTTCTTGGCTGCGATTGCCACGAAGATAATTTAAGAGGTCCTGGTCACCCGCGGGGATGCCAGTGGTGCCGAAGTAAGAGGCTTTCTCGGTGGTCGTGAACGATGTCCAAGCGAAAGTCCGTGCCTGCCCCGAAGCAGAATCCCACGTATAAAGGTTGCGAGACGGTGAATCAGAGAGCAGAGTGGCGTCCGTAGTCCACTGTGACAGACCGCGCGTTCCATCCGAATAGACGCCGTACGCGGTGATCGTCGAATACCAATCCGCCGGCGTGTAGGACACGTCAAACGTTTGCGATCCGGCAGATACTCGTCGGCTGGTACCCGTTACTTGCCCACCGCTGGTCACCTGATTGTTGGCGCGGGCGAATATGGATCGGAAGGCTTCCTTAACTGCTGAGGGCGAGTCGGCGCCGAAAAACACACCGCGTCCATTGATGGCTGCATGCCACAAATCAGCAACGTTGCCAGCCGAGTCATCTTGAGTCTTGGGCCAAGGGACGGTACCCGCGACCAGCGCGTTGTAATCGCCGGCATACATGTTGCCCCCCCAAAGTGGCAAGTAGCCAGCGGTGGCATTGACTGTGCCATTGAGGAAACCATTCAAACCCAGGCCAATTGCGTAGGTATTCATGTGTTGCCATGTGGCCGGATCGTTACGAGGGTCCCAGTAGTTTTTGTTGCTGGAGTCGGGGTAGTAAGGCGTCAGCGAGTTCGTGAGGCCGGTTTGAGCGTCTGTCGCCCACTGCTGGAAAGCCAGGTCAGCGATCGAGTTGCTATTCGTGTCTTTGTACGGGAATTGGGGCGTGTATGGCTTACCGTCGGGTAGCGAACTAATACCGGTGTTGTCGACGTTCCCCACCGATATGCTTTCATTGTTGTTCCAGATACCGTCGGTGAGTAGCACATGGAAATTTGCGCGGCACGCGCTAATTGGTGCCGTACCCGGGCCGTTCTCGGCAGTGCCGGGCTGATTGGCGCGGGGACTTTCAATGCCAGTGGTGGTGATGAAAGTTCCGGCACGTTGCACTGCGCTACGTAACGGTGTGTTATTTGCGGCCGGCAGCCGTGACAGGAACTTGTAGAGATTCTGCTTCTGCGTCGTACTGGAGATTGGCCGCAAACTGTTGGTAACAGCTACACCGTCCCATCCCTTACACGAGCCAGAGATATTGAATCCCTTGCACGACGACAGCGTTTGCCAAGCGACCCGGAATTTCGGGTTTAAGTCATACATGGCGATATTCGCTGAGGAGACCACCGCCAGGTTGCGCGTCTTGTAGAAGGAGTACCAATTAGCAAAATTTTGCTCGTGCGTGCTGTTGCCGGCGATCACAACCTTTACATAGCAAGCAGCTGTGGTCGTCCCTGTGAGCCCCGGGCAGCCAGACGGCGCCGTCGTGTTTCGAACGAACGTAGCAGGGTCGGTTCCTGGAGCGGGCAGCGTCCCGCTCGGACTAAGATCGTTGTAGAAAGCGTAAATGAAGGCGGCTTGCGCGCTAAAGGGAGTTGCCGTTGGTCCCGCCGCGTAGGTGATAGATCCGGAACTTTTCGGATCTAGCACGGAAACAGGACGGTACGACGACGAAAGGTTCACCACACCCCGAGCCGTATGGAAACCATTAATGTACGCAGATGTAAAAGAGGTTGTTAGTCGATTACCGTTAATGGCGGGGTCATAAGGCAGTTCGTACACATCAAAAGGATCGTACGCCATCGCGTTGACACGCGGCGAAAGAAAGTACACCTGATTCGTTGTTCCGCTGATGCTATCGGGAGCATAGGCCCACGACATACTGCCTGAATCATCAAGCGTTAGCAGCATGTTTGGGTCGCCTACTACTTGCGTCGCCAGCGGTGTCGTTGGCAGATTGGGCCAAGCAGCGGGGGCGTTGGGCGGCGCCAGGCAGGCGAGCAGACCGACGGACACTACCGCCATTTTCGACGCGACGCCGGACGCGCCGCAGCGGTTGGAAGCACTACGGATAAGCATTCTGTTAACTCCCTGTGGAGACCGGCATACGAGATAGAACGTGCGTGTAGACAGCATTTTCATCGCGCCCCCCAGCGCCGCGAGCGGTCACACGAAACACTTGGAACTTGGTCGTTGTTGATATTCCCATATCGGGAAAGCGATCAACAATGTACGCAGGCTGGGCTTTCACGCGCGTCAGCGTGTCCGGGTTGCCGTCTGCCGTACCGAGCATCAAGGCAAGCGTTCCGGTAATCCAGTTTGTGCTGGCTTCAACCCACGATAGGACAGTGAAACCGTCCGCTGTCGCACTGGAATACAGTGTGCTTCCGTCGCGCACTTTGCTTGCAGCGCTGGTCGCTTCAAAATCCGGGCGCAACAAGTATTCTTTACCATCGCTCAGCGCAGCTTCAGACGACGCCAAAGCTACCGCCCTGTCATAAAAAACTCCGGACACTCGCTCTTGAATGTTCGCGGACCGCATAGATGTGGCGCCAAGCGCGGCGATGATCACCAATAGCAAAACAACAGTAATCAGAACCAAACCACCCTGCTGGCGACAATGCTTTGCCGCGCCTTTGGAAAACCTGCTTTTCATAAATGAATTGATGTGCAATCAGATGGGTGAACTTACGAACCCTGCTTTTGGTTCAAATCGCGGGGGATCGCCCGCGAATAGCAACAGTGAACACGTGCGCCTTTCGCATGCGTCGATCAGTCGCGTTGTTGCTGGCGTCATAACGCCCGGCAGCAGCGTTCCATACAAAATTCACACCGGCCGCCGCAGCGACTTCGGCGACGTTGTCATCGGCGCTACGTACAACAACGCCGACTTTCACCGCGCGCACGGCCTTCCAATTGCCCGCTGCCGTGACTGTTGCGGCGGTATCGTAAGTCAGAAAATTTGCACCGGTGTCGACGCCGTAGAGAAAGTTCAGTTGCTCGACATTCGCCGCCAATGGCTGCGCTGGAGTGGTCGTGTCGTCCGGTGACAAAAGATAGAGGGTGGGCGGCTCTCCGGACTTTTGCCCGAGAAAGTACACGGAGGACTGCAACGACATCAAAGTCGAACCTTGAGCGAACAGTGTGTACGCCCAAACTGGGTCGCCCAACGATACGTTGTCGCCAGCGGCGGGGTCGTGCGCGATGTCGTCGCGCGGTCCATCCTGGTCTGCACGCATCAGTGTCATCGCATCGCAGTTTGAAAGCAATAACGGCTGCCCGTTCTTTACGGCGATCTTGCGATTGAGCACCAGCGTGTCGACGCCTGTCGACATGGATGTGGCCAGATACGCGAGTGGCTGCCCGTAGCTGACGCTTAAAAACTCTGAGCCCGCGACCAAATTGACGGTGGACTGCAAGGGCGTGACGGTCGCGCTGGTTGAAGTGCCGCCGTTTATGTCGTAGTCCTCTCCAAGCTTCGGAGAAGTCCCGATCATCGGTATTGGATATTTATTGGCCTGCGACACGGGTAGCCGGGCCGTCAAACCGAAGCGATCTCCCGCATTCGTACTTGTTACCGGCTTCCAACGAAAACACCCAAAATATCCAGCCTTGCGAATTTCGCGGGACATGTCCTCCTCAATGGCACGGAGAACTTCATCAATGCCCGACGTATTGTCTTGCACTCTGAATGTCTGTTTGGTGGAAACATACAGCCCGCCAATCGCAGCCAGGATGAGCAGTGCTAGCACCATGGCGACCATTAACTCGACAAGGGTGAAGCCACTGTCTCGCCTCGTCCTCACAGTGTTCATAGGCGAGTCTCCAAGCGAAACTGTTGCGACGTCTGCCCTTGATTGCCCCTCGAGTCGTTCCACTCGACTGTGATAACCGCGCGCTTCCAGTAGGTGTCAATCTCGACGCCGCCTTTGCCTTCGGGTAGTTCACACGCAATTTGGTTTTGCCAGCGCTTGACCGGTTGAACGGCCGCATTGCTGCAAGTGCCAGCGGTGACCGACGCAGCAAAGTCCGCACCGCCCTTAACTGCCGAGCTCCGGTCGGCCCGTAAGCTGTCAGCCATCGCCGTCGCCAAACTGGCCGCACGAAACCTGTTGTTAGCGCTCCCGGTGTCTTTGAGAGCGCTAACTTGCATCCCAGCTGCACCAAGAGCACCGATGGAGAGAATAACAATGCTAATTAACACCTCAAGCATTGAGAACCCAGAATGTTTGTTGACGGCGATCATTAGCGCTGCCTAGATAGACTTCGTGAAAACGTTGACACGCACGCGGCCGACAACATCCACCACAATTTCGCGACAATTATTCGAGGACAGTACGTTGCTCGGTACGCATAGCGGCAAACTGGCGTTTCCTTTGGCTCCAGTACTTGTTACTGGACGTCCCTGTGAGTCGAACAAGAAACTGGGAGCAGATGAGGCGCCGTCAGATGATTTCGCGGGCCAAGAGAGAGAAAGATTCGAAGGAGTGGTGCCGACAAGCAGTTTTTCGGCACGACGTATATCGGTTCCGGCGCCGACAGTATCACCTGCAACAAACGTTCCCTTTTGCAATGGGTCTACGAAAACTTCGTAGCCCGAACTCCAGTCACCCGCCGCTGGAGGTGCGAATGTGACGACCACCCCACGTGCAATTGCTTCGGCTCGCGTCCGCGCGACCGCTCCCCGCAAGTCAAGGGCGGCGCTTTCAAACGAATTGCGTACCAGAAACTGCCGGAGCGAGGGGGCGGCAATGGCTGCAAGGATAGCGAGTATCGCTATCGTTACCATAAGTTCGATTATGGTGAATCCACGCACGCCATGTGATATCACACACTGCGACGATATAGTGTCGTTCGACATGTATGCATTGGGGCAATCTGTGCGCCCGATAGTCGGACGCAGCGTTAAGATCGCTATCTGTAACTAATGCTGAAATTTTAGGCGGGATGTACTTGGTAACAGTACGATTAACGACGTACGGCTAATAGCATGCGATCAGCGGCAAACGCTCCTGCGCAAAAGCATCACGAATTGGCTTCTGACGTCACATCCAGTATTGTCCGCGTCTGCCAGTCTTCGCCGATTTCCCCAGCCACAGCGACCACCCAGCATGTGCCGTCGACGTAGTACTGCGTCACACCGGCTGGTTCATCCTGCCCGTAGGGCGACAGGACTTGTGTGACATCTTTTTTCTGATAGGTGATGATGGGGTTATGGTTATTGCGGTCCTCGGACACGGCGATTCGCGCCTCGGCGAAATTGCACAACACCTCGCAGCCGGCCATCACGATTCCATCGTTGTCTTCCAGCCACCGAATTGCGCCAACCGTCCATGGCTCGGCGTCGTTGCCACGTAGGCAAATCAGCGTTCCTACGGCCAACATTGGCTGTGAAAGTTCCAGTCGCAACAGAAAGCCGCCGTCGCTGTGATTGACTACCACGGCGGCAACGGTTGTGTATCCTGTGCTTGAGGGGACGGTTTTGTACTGTGACTGCAAGGCGGTCCAACAGTCGATGAATCCTGCGACGACTCTTATGTTGTCTTGTCTGCCGACACGCGGTATCGCACGGGCGTTGCTATAGCCAAACTCGCGCATCGCTCGTCGCACGAAATCCTGCATCTCCTGGGTGGTCAATCCCACCTGCAACGCAGACTGCAGAAGCGACTCATAAACATCGCTCGGCGCGTTGCGGGAAGGTGGTGTCGCCAATTCGCGGATGGTGAACGCGGCATCCTGCGCGTTTATGTAGAGGGGGGCGATCGGCTCCCACATGGCTGGCACCCGGGCGAAGGGCATGGGGGGCGCGTCGCTCATAAGGTCGGCAGCGGCGAGGCCGGAGCCTGCGTGCGTTGGTGATGCCATGGTGTAACTGCAGGTGCGGGACAGAATTCCGACGAGACGCACAGCGACAGGAAGACGGCCGGGCGCTAATGACAGCGGGTTGAGCCACGCCATCAACCAGAGTTGTAGTGATTGCTGTTGCAGCGTCGATCGCGCCTGCTTGTCGGTAAATCGTTCCGAGATAACGAATCCGGTGAGCGCATAAACCGAGCGCCAAAAGCCTTGAGGAGGGCTGCAGTACCCCAAGTTGCACCCGGCGTAGATGCGGGCAAGGATGCGCAGGGCTGTCTGTATGGCGGTAGTGGACAACAGCGTGGTTTTGTATAACGCCATCGGATGAGACTGGCCGAGTCCGGCCTTGTGCCACATCGTCTTGGCGATGTGCAAATAGCACTCCAGTGCCTGACGGGCCGTCAGGGGCAAGGGGTGGGAAGCGTTCCAATAATGCGCCTCCAGCGTATCCCAGAGCTGATCGGAAAGTAGCTTGGTGGCTGTCTCGAAGTCGCCAGGGTTTAGTGCCTGTGCGGCATCACGTAGCGGTTTGGCTAGTTCTTCAATTTTGTTTGGCAGCGCCATTTGCAACCGTGTACCGGAGGTATTGCTGTTGTTAATGCTACTGTGGGACGACGTAGTTCGTGTTGGTCAGGTGTTCCTTACGGCACTGCTTGTGTCGAATAAATTTGCGGCAAGCGTTTAACATAATATAAATTCCCGATCGGACTGGTATGTTTGGGAATGTTGCGTTAAATGGAAAACTCGACTTTTGGTGCAGTTCAGACATTCCGGCCATCTTTGCTCTCGCGACTAACTCTTATTCATTCGATCACGTGGACAATTGTTCCACGCTTTGCATTTCGTCACAGGCATCCTGATTCACTGCGTGGCTTGAAGGCTAACCCGTCGTCGCGCCAGTGAGCAAAGTACTACCTATATAGATAGCGTACCCTCGACACACAAATCTGCGACTTACCCACAAAAACACTACACGTTATCCGGTTAATTCGCGAGGGTCACGACGCAGACTGTTTGGTTTGCCAGGCATTGGTGGGACTAGAGAGCGATCTTGTAGTCCACCACCCTAGGTTGGCTTTTTTGCGTGCACCTCGGGAGGCGGAGGCGTAGTATCCCGCCTCTGTCGTGCTCTCCGCTGAATTCTCGGCCCGACAAACTCGTCGGCACCGGCGACAACGATCGCGGCCGAAATCGCGCGGACTACTGCTTAGTCACGCACATTTGGAGGGGCCGTGCTCCGACACTTGCGTCATCAGTCCGTCCCGACCGTCCTTCGAGGACCGATATTGCTCGATGCAGGCGGTTTGCCGCGATATTGGGCTTCGGTCTGGCTCATCGTCTTCGCGGGCGACTTGGCGGCGACCACGCGGCTGAAGAAACTGCGGGCCATAGAAGCCCTCTACCAACACGCCGAAGCTTCAGAAGGCCGCAATCGTTTGGATGACGCGCTGGCGTCACTGGACGACACGTCGCTTTCAGCGATCCTCGAGTCCTGGTTCGTCTCGATCTGCAATCGGTCTGAACGGCGCGAAGCCGACGAATTGCGCTGGCGTGCCGGGCTGGATTTCGTCCGATCAATCTTTGAGTGCCTGGCTACGGTTAGGTCCTCGGATGCTGATCTCGTAGGTATCGAACGGCGGCTGCACAGACTGAAGACCCTTTACCGACAGCTTCACGTGCGAAGGTCGACATCGACGGAGTCCATTCGCTCGCTACCGGCGAACACGGTCGAGAGCCTGTACGCGATGCTGGATCCATCAGCAGCGGAAGGATCGCCGCTTGTGCGCGTCAACGCGCGGTGGCGGACGTACATTGCCTTCGTGTTGATGTTGCATCAAGGGCTGCGCCGAGGGGAACTGCTGCTGTTGCAAGCGGACTGCATCAAAAGCGCGATCGACGAGCAAAGAGGTCTCAGACGCTACTGGATCAACGTGCGCAACGACGATGACGAGTCGGCCGAACTTGACCCCCGTCACTCGCGGCCAAGCTTGAAGAACGCCGGTTCGGTTCGACAACTCCCTGTCAGTGAACTCACCGCCACCCTGGTTCAAACGTACACGGAGAACTATCGAGGTCGGCCGAATCATCCCTATCTTCTGAACTCTCAGGGCGACCGACCATTCTCAACAGAGTCGCTCACGAAGTTGTTCGCGCTCGTGTCCACGCACCTACCCTCCTCTGTTCGCCGCGAACTGGAGGATCGAACTGGCAAGCGATCCATCACGCCGCACGACCTGCGCCATACCTGTGCCGTCGTCCGCCTCCAGCAACTCCTCTCGTCGGGCGACAGCATGGACGAGGCGCTACAAAAGATGAGGTCTTTCTTTGGATGGTCCAGAGCATCTACGATGCCGTCCCTGTACGCACGCGCAGTATTCGAGGACCGGCTGGCGGGAATCTGGAACAACGCGTTCGACGAACGCGTCAACTTGGTGCGCGCATTGCCGCGGACTCACTAGTGGCAAAACGAACTGCCGTCGCCGCGGGCCAAACGAGCCTTGCCTTCGAGTCGGATTGCATTTCCGATCTGGTCGCGTCGCTCCCTACGCTGCCGCCAATCATTCGGTACAACGACGAGTTTGACGGCACAGTTCGGACGATCAGGGAGCCCGCCACGTCTCGCTGTATCGAGCTCGTCGTCACCGGGACTACCCAGAGCTTCGACTTTTCAGCTTTAAGTCCCGACCATGGCCGACTTCTCCGGCACATGCTTCAGTTCCTTATTGACGAAGATCTGAGTATCTCGACCGTTGCGGGCTATATAAGGGAAGCGTTGAGAGTGCCTTGCACCGACCTAGTGACGCTTGTGGACGCTGGCCCCTTCGAGATTCAGGAGGTTTGGGCGGTCTTGCGGGCGCGCGAATATACGTTGGGCACCTACTGCTTCATGAAAGCACTCCTGCGATTGCTGTGTTGGGCACGGCTGCAGGGGTGGTCAGATACTTACGCTACGTTCCTTCACACATCGCTCCCGCTTCCCTCCAACGAACGACATGCGAACGTCTTGTCGGGCGACGCCATCCTCAGCGCTGAAGAGGAGGCCGCTATCGTCCGCTATCTCGATGAAATCGCCCTTGCCGCAGCGACCGAAAGGAGCCGCCCTCCAACAGCAGTGCTGCGCGACGCGGCGATCCTGCTGTGTTCGTACCAATTTGCGATGCGTCGAGTGCAGATTGCGATGCTCAGACTGGCCAACGTACGCATATGGACGGACCAACACGACCCGACTCCGGCCGTCCACCTGACGTTTCATATGGCAAAGCAGCGCAGTGATCATACTCGTCATCCGCTGACTCGCCGCGTGAAACGGGAATGGAGTCCGATCATCGTAGCGCTTCACGCAGCGCGCGTTGTGCCCAACAAGTCGCCCGACACGAGGTTCTTTGATGTCGACTCCGCGCATCAGGTAGGTCAAGCACTCATCTGCGTGCTGCGGAATATTTTGGGTCCGGAGAGTCGGCGCACCGCCTCCGATCTGCGGCATTCCGCCGCCCAGCGATTGGTCGATGCGGGCGCTAACGCAGAGGAACTCGCGGAATTTATGGGCCACTCAAGTACGAGCACCGGCACGGTCTACTTCGACGTCGCAGCCTCGCACGCGGAACGAGTGAATCGGGCACTTGGTGCGAGCGACGTCTACCGAAAATTGGCGGAGATCGCGCACGATCGATTTATCGACCTACAGGAGCTTTCTGAGCTCAAAGAGGATCAGCAGATCGCCGGCGTTCCCCATGGCGCACCAATCAGTGGTATCGGCGGGTGCGGGGCCGGCCAGTCGCTATGTCCATTCAATCCGATCGTCTCCTGCTACGGCTGTCGCAAATTCATGCCGCTCAATGACATACAGATCCACAAGCTCGTCTTGTCGGAGCTTCGAGGCGTCGTGGGCCAATTCGAACGCAATGCTCGTGGTGACGAGCACTCCCCTGCCTACCTGCAACTACAACGCACAATCGCTGACGTGAGTCGCGTGATCGATGAAATTTTGCCGACTGCGTCATGAACCGTCACTACCGAGCGTTCATTGACTATGGAAAGAAGTTGGCCGACACGCGCGGCCTCGCCTGGGATATTCCACTCGATAGCCATGGGGAAGCGATAGATCAGATCGGTTGGAATCTGAGCGCGCTAGTTGGAGAAGTCGGTACCGTCACGTTCTACCTTCGAGACTTCGGTCATGACCAGTCGGCGTTGGCCGCGGTAAATAGCGAACGACAGTCGAGTGGCCAATCTGAACTCATTCGCAGTGCGGTTCCCGCCCCTTGGCAGGATGTCATCAAGGCGGCGGCGGCCCACGAACTGTTTGTGAGGCGCAACACACCAGGTTACGTGGCACCACTCGTCGTCCGCCCGCTGCGCGTCATTGCCACATGCACGGAGCAC
>Ga0116193_1003982_pt1 | contig 10439 bp, 10 predicted proteins | sample AD_UKC115_MetaG_FD_89892 | JGI IMG/M metagenome (GOLD analysis project Ga0116193, IMG submission 89892) | Active sludge microbial communities of municipal wastewater-treating anaerobic digesters from Hong Kong - AD_UKC115_MetaG | ecosystem: Engineered > Bioreactor > Anaerobic > Digestate...
CGTAACAAGGATAAAACTATTTCAACCTTGATTTTCGATGTAATATTCTTTCTCTTTTCCATAGCAGTTGTAAAAATAACTTCTATTTTTTACTGCTCGGTTTTTTTGAGGGCTAATATAATAAAAACGATCCATAACAGATTTAATTTTAAAATCAAAAGTCTTGGAATAATATTCTTTTTACAATTCACAATTGTATAATATTTTGATTTGATACATGTGTATATTGATATAAAATATGTACAAAAGTAAATTTACATCGCTATTTAGGATATATTTTTAACCAATCTATACTGAGTATACAAAGTGAAATTTATTTTACTGCATAAACAAAAACATTAAGTTAACATCTTAATAAGATATCAATTTGTATGATTTAATATATTTAAAATGAAAATATTACTAGTAAAATATGAACCTAAAATCGAGAATTATTTTGTGAGATGAGAAAATAGAGATCAAAAAGGTTAAATTTTCGTTTTTATAATATTATAAGAATAACAATATCAATGTAATTTGCAAAATATATAAATAATAAATTCAGCAAATACTTTCTTAAATTGCTTTGAAAAATTAATATTGAAACATTTGTTATCACATTGGGTATTTTTGTAATTTACAGATATACCCAATGTGATGTTTGAAATGTAAATTACTTTAGTTACATTTGTAAGTCATTTATTTTACAATTCTAAATACTCTACCGAATAATGAAAGATAGAATTCGATTGCTGATGGAAAGCGAAAACATGACGCCTTCTCAATTTGCCGACCATTTGGGGATAAATCGTGCCGTAATTTCTCACATACTGAATGGACGAAACAATCCGAGTTTAGAGGTTGTAACTAAAATTTTGTTGGAAATGAAATATGTCAATCCTGAATGGTTGATTAATGGAATCGGAAACATGTATAAAGATGGAACCGAAAAGAAAAAAATGCAAAATGAGAGGACTTTGTTTCCCGAGAATGAAACAAAATCGGATCAATCTCCGACGAAATCTGAATATTCAACGGAGAAAGTAGTTGAGGAAATAAATATTCCTTTACAACCTACTATAAACAAAACAGATAACATACAGGAAAAGCATGAAAGAAAAATTACTCAAATAATTATTTACTTTGACGACAACACTTTCGAAACTTTTTTTCCTCACAACAAATGACTTTAAAGTTTTCATTATTCGATTTTCTATTCTTTTTTAAAGAATGTTTCTTTTTCGTACTTTTGTGGAATAAATAATTAAAGATTCCATCGAATGAAAAAAATGATCGACTTTGAGATTTTGAGTAACGAAAAGCTCAATGATCAGAATCATCTATTGAAGATTACTCCTGTCAACAACGAAAAACTACCTCCGATTTATCCCGGTCAATTTGTCGAAATATATGTTCCCAACTCAAAATCGACTTTTTTGAGGCGCCCAATTTCAATCAATTTTGTTGATGAATTGCAAAATACAATTTGGTTGCTTATCCAAAATGTTGGTGATGGCACTGCTGCCTTATGTGACTCAAAGATTGGACAAAAACTGAATATCATTTTCCCTCTTGGCAATTCATTTACGTTGCCGGATAATCAAAATAAACGAACACTTTTAGTGGGCGGTGGAGTCGGTATAGCTCCCTTGTTATTATTGGGAAAAGTACTGAAAAATAATGGATTTTTACCCGAATTTTTGCTGGGTGGGCGTTCGGCTACCGATGTGCTGCAAATGGATGAGTTCGAAAAATTCGGAAAAATAAATATCACAACCGAAGACGGATCGCTGGGCGAAAAAGGATTTGTAACGCATCATTCTGTGCTTGCCAATCAACAATTTGACAAGATTTATGCTTGCGGTCCAAAACCAATGATGGTTGCAATTTCTAACTACGCTCACAGGCACGATATAGAATGTGAAGTTTCACTCGAAAATATGATGGCATGCGGATTTGGAGCATGCCTGTGTTGTGTCGAAAAAACCATTCGAGGAAATGTTTGTGTATGCACCGAAGGCCCTGTATTCAACATAAAAGAACTGACATGGATCGACTAAAAGTTAAAATAGGAAATTTGGAACTGAAAAATCCGGTTATGACTGCATCCGGAACATTTGGTTATGGCAAGGAATATGCCGATTTCATTGATTTAAATCGGTTGGGAGGCATTGTAGTTAAAGGAACCACGTTGGATGCACGACAGGGTAACGATTATCCCAGAATGGCCGAAACTCCGTCGGGAATGCTGAATGCAGTAGGATTGCAAAACAAAGGAGTCGATTATTTTATCGATCATCTTTATCCTGAAATTTGCGATTATGATACCAATATCGTTGTAAATGTTTCTGGTTCTACTGTTGACGATTATGTGATATGTGCCGAGAAACTTACGCTTCTTGACAAAATCCCGGCCATAGAATTAAATATTTCATGTCCGAATGTGAAAGAAGGCGGAATGTCGTTCGGAATTTCAGCCAAATCGGCGGCTGAAGTCACCAAAGCAGTTCGATCGGCATACCCTAAAACACTTATCGTAAAGCTTTCCCCTAATGTAACCGACATAACCGAAATCGCCCGTGCAGTTGAAGCTGAAGGTGCCGATTCGGTCTCGCTTGTGAATACTTTTTTAGGAATGGCTATCGATGCCGAAAAGCGAAAACCTGTTCTATCAACTATAACCGGCGGATTGTCGGGCCCCTGCATCAAACCAATTGCGCTACGCATGGTGTGGCAGGTATTTCATGCCGTTAAGATTCCTATTATCGGGATGGGAGGAATATCAAATTGGAAAGATGCCGTCGAATTTATTCTTGCCGGTTCATCAGCCATTCAGGTAGGTACCTATAACTTCGTAGATCCTACAATCACCATGAAAATTTTGGATGGTATCGAATCATACCTTGATCGTCATCATATTCAATCTATTAACGACCTGATTGGAAGCCTTTGATATTGAATTATTATTTTATACTAATTTTGCGATATTATCTGTTTTTTTGAATTGATTTCAAGTTGATATATATCATTTTGAATTTAAAATTGGATTTTACTTTGACAAAATGAGAAATAATGCCTATCTTTGCGCTTGATAAAATGAAAAAGTAACTATTTTAACGTAACCGTATGTCGAAATTGCAAGTTCCGGAAAACTATAAAGCCATTTTGAACCTCAAACAAACGGAACTCGGTATCAAAAGCATTAAGGATTTTTTTCAGCAAAACCTTTCCTCTGAACTTCGTCTGCGAAGAGTAACCGCTCCCTTATTTGTGGAATGTGGCACAGGAATTAACGACGATTTGAACGGTATTGAGCGTCCTGTTAATTTCCCGATAAAGGATATGAACGATAAACGTGCAGAAATCGTACATTCGCTGGCAAAATGGAAACGACTGACACTTGCCGATTATCAGATTGACGAAGGATATGGCATTTATACCGATATGAATGCCATTCGTGCCGACGAAGAATTGGATAATTTGCATTCGCTTTATGTTGATCAATGGGATTGGGAGTTGACTATTAACGAAAGTAATCGGAATGTGGCTTTTTTGAAACAAATTGTCCGCAGAATTTATGCTGCTATGCTCCGAACCGAATATATGGTTTATGAATTGTTTCCCGAGATAAAACCCGAATTACCTCGCGAGATTACTTTTATCCATGCGCAACAATTGTTGGATAAGTATCCCGATAAAAGCGTGAAAGATCGGGAAGATGCGATTACAAAAGAAAATGGTGCGGTCTTCATCATTGGTATCGGTGCTGATTTGTCAAATGGTGAACCCCACGACGGGCGTGCTCCCGATTACGATGACTGGATTACCAAAAATGAAGAAGGTTACCTTGGATTGAATGGAGATTTGCTCGTTTGGAATCCCGTTTTGCAGCGAGGAATGGAACTTTCATCAATGGGAATTAGAGTAAATCCCGAGTCTTTGGAAAAACAACTTGCACTCAAAAACAAACAGGAAAGGAAATCCTTATATTTTCACAAAAGACTGTTAAACAATGAGCTACCTCTTTCAATTGGCGGTGGCATCGGGCAATCACGCCTTTGCATGTATTATTTACGAAAAGCTCATATCGGAGAAATTCAAGCAAGTTTGTGGCCTGTCGAAATGAGAATAGAAGCTAAAGAAAAAGGCATTAACTTAATATAATTCAGTTTTTTTACGTTCAATAAAATCCTGCTTCGAAAAAGAGTAGAATTTTTTTATAATATTCAATCGAAAAATTCGTAAATTAGCAACAAAAATAGCATGGATGTAAGAATTGAACAATCATGGAAACAGCATTTAATGCCGGAATTCGACAAACCATATTTCGTGAATCTGACAAATTTTGTTCGAGATGAATATCGGACAAAAACGATTTATCCGCCTGCAAAACTTATTTTCAACGCTTTTGATCAATGTCCATTCGATGAAGTAGAAGTGGTGATTGTTGGGCAAGACCCTTATCACGAACCGGGACAAGCACATGGATTGTGTTTTTCGGTGAACGATGGCATTGAAATTCCCCCTTCGCTACAAAACATATATAAAGAAATTCACGACGATTTGGGGAAGCCTATTCCCCGTTCGGGCAATCTCGAACGGTGGGCTCGTCAGGGAGTGCTTCTGTTGAACGCTACATTAACGGTGCAGGCACATAGAGCAGGTTCTCATCAAGGAAAAGGTTGGGAAGAATTCACCGATGCTGCTATTCGTCATCTTGCCAACGAACGCCAAAATTTGGTTTTCATCCTTTGGGGTGCTTACGCTCAACGAAAGGGTGAAAATATTGACACGAATAGGCATCTTGTTCTTAAATCTCCACATCCTTCGCCATTATCGGCTCATCGAGGATTCTTTGGAAATAAGCACTTTAGCAAAGCAAATGAATATTTGGTTGCACATGGTAAAAAACCCATTGATTGGTAATCTAAAAAACGAAAAACGAGGGATAACCCCTCGTTTTTCATGAAATTATATTCGATCTTGAATCTGACGAAACAATCGAAAAAATTATCCGACACTGCCTTCCAAACTAATTTGAAGTAATTTTTGTGCTTCAACGGCAAATTCCATTGGAAGTTTGTTTACCACCTCTTTTACATATCCATTGACGATAAGCCCTACCGCTTCTTCTTCTCCGATTCCGCGTTGATTACAATAGAGAATCTGGTCTTCGCTTATTTTAGAAGTTGTTGCCTCGTGTTCGATGATACCCGTAGGATTTTGAATATCGGAATAAGGGAAAGTATGGGCGCCGCAATGATCGGTCAACAAAAGACTGTCGCATTGCGAATGATTTCGTGCATTGTCGGCATTTTTCGATATTTTCACCAGTCCGCGATAACTATTTTGACTGTTGCCTGCCGAAATTCCCTTCGATACAATTCGACTCCGAGTATTTTTACCCAAGTGAATCATTTTTGTGCCGGTATCGGCCTGTTGAAAATTGTTGGTTACCGCTACCGAATAAAATTCTCCCACAGAATTGTCGCCGGCCAGTACGCATGACGGATATTTCCACGTTATGGCAGAACCGGTTTCGACCTGTGTCCATGAGATCTTCGAGTTATTCCCTTTGCACATGCCACGCTTCGTAACAAAATTATAAACGCCTCCTTTGCCTTCTTTATCGCCCGGATACCAATTCTGAACAGTGGAATATTTGACTTCGGCATTTTCAAGTGCTACGATTTCGACGATGGCTGCATGAAGCTGATTCTCGTCGCGCATGGGAGCCGTACAACCCTCAAGATAACTCACATAGGAATCATCGTCGGCAATAATTAACGTACGTTCAAACTGACCTGTGTTGGCTGCATTGATGCGAAAATAGGTTGACAATTCCATCGGACAGCGGACACCTTTGGGAATATATACGAACGATCCGTCGCTGAAGACGGCAGAATTGAGGGTGGCAAAAAAATTGTCTTTGTAGGGTACAACACTTCCCAAATATTTTTTTACCAAATCCGGATGATGTTGCACGGCTTCACTAAACGAACAAAAGATAATTCCCTTTTCGGCCAAAGTTTCTTTGTAGGTAGTTTTAACCGAAACACTGTCCATTACGGCATCTACGGCTACACCCGCAAGCATTTCCTGCTCGTGAAGCGGAATGCCTAATCGATCGAATGTTTTTAACAATTCCGGATCAACCTCTTCTATGTTTTTGGGCGTTTTTTTCTTGCGTGGATCGGCATAATAGATTATGTCCTGAAAGTCAATTTCCGGAATATTTAAATGCGCCCAATCGGGCATTTTCATTGTAAGCCAATGACGATAAGACTTTAATCGAAACTCAAGTAACCAATCGGGTTCGCTTTTCTTTGCAGATATAAGTCGAATAATATCTTCATTCAATCCTTTGGGTATAGTTTCGGTTTCGACATTGGTCGTAAAACCGTATTTGTAATCGCTGTTAGTCAGCTCATTCAGTATCTGATCTTGTTCTAAATCTTGCATTTGATTATTAACTTGAATAGATTTTTAAAACGATAAACGTAAACTTAAAACAACGATGGAGGTCGTTTTGTTTATCTTCTTGTCATGACTAAGCCGGATAGTCTATTTTTTCGTAAAAAACCTTTTTACTATATTATCCTGTTTGAGCAGTTGTTCTAATTCTGCATAAGGAATATCTACATCAATGGCTCCCATCACGTATGGTGCAATTTCGTATTGATTGAATGTATAGTGAATTCCTTTATCGTCCATCCAAAAATTGTTATTGGGTATAATGTCTTCGAGATTGAAAAAACCATGTTGAAGGAGAGAATCCGGAACTGTCACATGGTATTTTTTCATAAGTGATTCCACGAGTATATCCGAAAGAGGTTTCTTGAAATTAGGGATGAAAAGATCTTCCTCAGAAAGAGTAACAATATTATTCAAATCAATATTATAATACAAAATACGGTAAGAACCATGAGCACCGCCGGTATAGTCGCTATATTCTACGGCATAACTCAAAAGAGAATCGTTTTGAAACAAAATTCGATTTGTATTCTGCAACTGATACCAATACCAAGACGGCATATTGCCATCACTCAGTTTCTGCTTGTCGGAATAAAAATCATTGGAAAGCGAACGGTATTCTTGTGTATAGTCGGCGATATATCTATCGATTGCTTCTCTTGGCGTCAACGAATCGTAAGAAACATCATTCAAAAACGTTCCCGTAAATATTTGTTGAAGTCTTTTGGTATCTTCTTCTGACCCAAATTTTACCGGATATGTGAATCGAATATCGACTTGTGAGAAAGGAAGAGTCGTATCACTATTGTCGATTAATGGTATTTGTTTTGAGACAATTATGCTGTCAAAAGTGATTGATTTGTCGAGATTAGATTTTGCATTTTTGCACGAAAAAAGTAAAAACAAGGTACATACGGTTAGTATGGACGCAAAAAATTTAATCATATTCATACGATGGATTTTATTGGATGATTTGTTTGATAGCTCCCAAATCGGGATAAAAGATGATTTTAATGGGTTTTTTGTTGTTATCAAACATTTTTTTTGTTAGCACTTCTTTTGAACCGAACTGAACGATATCAACTTCAATATCTTTCAATGTTCTATTATCATACTCGATTTTCAGATCTGCTTTACCCGGAATGTTATAAACTAATCCTTGCTTCAGTTTGTCTTCCAATTTCGCAAGCTCCTTTTCCGACAATAACCTTTCTATTTTAGGAGTTTTAGATGTAAGAGAGATGTAAATTGGAGAACCGGCGAGATTATCTGCATCGAGCGGTCCGAGTTTTTCTGAAAAACGTGCAATAACTTGACGATTGATATTTCCATTATCCGGAACGATAGTCAAATCGGTGAAAAAAGTTTCGGTTTCCATTGTTCCGGAGAACATCTCGGTCAATGCTTTTTCCTGAGCGTTAATTTGATCCATTACGAGTTTATATGCTGCACCATCAGGAGGCATATTTTCAGCTTCTCCCATTAAAATATCGTTTCGAGTGCGACGCAATTCGAGTATTTGTTTTGATACGAGTTCGGCCTGTTTTGCCGTCGACCCGGCCATGAGCGTTTCCTCGGTCAAAAATCGCCGAGGATCTATGGACGGTTCACTGCGTGTCAGAGATTCGGGTTCTTTTGTTTTTTCCAATTCCGGATTTCCGTTCACCGAACAGATTAGGCCATCCTTGGTAAGATAAACAAAAGGTTCTACCGTATTTGAGCGAAATTCTATTAAAAATGAATTGGATTTATCGGGAATGCCTTTATTTACAATACTCACATCTTCGAGTGAATAAGTCGTCCGATTTTCGGTAATGGGTTCGATACCCAGATATCGCTGTGCATAGGGATAAAAATCGCCACGCTTGTATTTAACTTTTTTTACTTTGAATGTGATAACGAGAGAGGTTTTCGGGAGTGAATAAGCTACTCCATAATTGTTTGCCTTCACAGCATTCATCCGTATGGTTTCTTGTGCCGACAATGGTGTTGTTGTTGCAATTAAAACTGCTATGAATAAATAACCTGTAACTCTCATGTCAAAACAAATTTAAAAGAATTAATAAGCCGATTGAAACTGTTGAAGAAAACGTACATCATTTTCGAACAGCAATCGAATATCATTTATACGATATTTAAGCATAGCGATGCGCTCTATCCCCATTCCGAGTGCATATCCGCTATAGATTTTACTATCGATTCCGCAATTATCCAATACATTAGGATCTACCATTCCACAACCGAGAATTTCTACCCAACCTGTATTTTTACAAATATTGCAACCTTTTCCCCCACAAATATGGCAAGATATGTCCATTTCGGCACTGGGTTCGGTAAACGGGAAATAAGAAGGACGAAGTCTGATTCGGGTGTCGTGACCAAACATTTCCTTGGCGAAGAACAACAAAGCTTGCTTTAAATCGGCAAACGAAACATTTTTGTCCACATATAATGCTTCCACCTGATGAAACAAACAATGCGCCCGTGCCGAAATGGCTTCGTTGCGATAAACACGGCCGGGACAAATGATGCGAATAGGTGGCTGATTTTGTTCCATCACACGTGTTTGAACGGATGACGTATGTGTGCGAAGCACGATTTGCGGATCGTTTTGAATAAAAAATGTATCCTGCATATCGCGAGCGGGATGATCTTCGGCAAAATTGAGTGATGAAAAAACGTGCCAGTCATCTTCGATTTCGGGACCTTCGGCAATCGAAAATCCCAGACGTTTGAAGATGTCGCAAATTTCTTCTTTTACAATATTTACCGGATGACGAGTTCCAAGTGCGATAGGAAAAGACGTACGGGTCAGATCAATATCCGAAATCTTGTTATGGCTATCTGAAAATTGTTCTTTCAACGAGTGTATTTTATTCTGCGCTTTCTGTTTCAGTTCGTTGAGTTGCATGCCAACATCACGTTTTTGATCGCTTGGAACGTTCCGGAAATCGTCCATTAATAACGAAATCTGTCCTTTTTTACTGAGATATTTAATGCGCAGAGCTTCTATTTCATCCGCATTCGAAGCCGATAAATGTTCAATTTCGTCCAGCAGCTGATTTATTTTTTCGATCATTTCCATTAAAATTTCTTCACTACAAAACTTATTTCCTGCAAAATTACACTTTTTCGACTATTTACAGGTATTAAAAACGAAAGATTTAGAATTGACGGGCACTATTTGACGTTTAATTGTGTAATTTTGTTGGAATCATGCGTTAGTCGAAAAAAGCGATGCTCGAAAAGGTAAAAAAATATATTGACGACAAACAGCTGTTGAATCCTTCTTCAACGGTAGTGGTAGGTGTAAGCGGTGGAATGGATTCCATGGCGCTGCTCGATATCCTCACCTTGCTCAGTTATCGATGCATTGCGGCGCACTGCAATTTCCACTTGCGTGGTGAAGAATCGGATCGTGATGCCGAATTTGTGAAAAATTGGTGTAAAAATGTCGATATAGAATTTACTTCGGTAGATTTTGATACGCAAGAGTATGCTCGCGACAAAAAAATTTCGATTGAAATGGCTGCACGCGAATTGCGATACCAATGGTTCGAACTAGTCAGACAAAAATTTGAAGCAGAGGTAATTGCTGTGGCACATCATCGTGACGATGCCATAGAAACCGTTTTATTGAACCTTCTGCGAGGAACCGGTATTAAAGGGTTAGCCGGGATTTCACCTAAGAAAGGGAATATTGTACGTCCATTACTTTGTGTTTCACGAAATGAGATCGAGCAATATCTGAATGAGCGAAACATCCCGTTTGTTACGGATAGTACTAATTACGATGACACTATCACTCGTAATTATTTGAGATTGAATGTTATTCCAATGCTCGAGAAATTAAATCCTTCGGCTAAAAATGCTATTTTTCGAACATCTCAAAATATTACCGAGGCTTACAACATTTACGAAAATGCTATTGAAACACTAAAAAAGGAGGTAATGATCGGAGAAAAAATCAGCATCGAAAAACTTAA
>Ga0116193_1003983_pt1 | contig 10438 bp, 9 predicted proteins | sample AD_UKC115_MetaG_FD_89892 | JGI IMG/M metagenome (GOLD analysis project Ga0116193, IMG submission 89892) | Active sludge microbial communities of municipal wastewater-treating anaerobic digesters from Hong Kong - AD_UKC115_MetaG | ecosystem: Engineered > Bioreactor > Anaerobic > Digestate | place...
CAAAGAGACTCTCGTCACCGGCTACATGCTCAGCCAGTACTACGGCAGCATCATTGGCGGAACGAATCAGTGCCGCCTTGAGCAATTCCTCCACGCTGATGGTCTGGTTCTCCCGTAAGCCGATGGTAAACGGTGGGGTTTGGGAAGCATTTTTACTTACCACGGCGGTTTCACTAAGGTCGGCGTAGTCCCGGACCAGGATGGCGGTCATCATTTTAGTGGTACTGGCCACCGGACGTTTCCGGGCGGCGTTTTTGGATAGCATGGTCTGTCCGGTGTTAGCGTCAACCAGGCAATAATATTGGGAGGAAACGTAGGGAGCAGCTATCAGGTTGTCACTGGCCCATAGCAGTGAGAAGCCTCCTGCTGCCAGTATAATCAGCACAATCTTGACGCCGGCCCGCCGCCAGCTCTGGAGTAACCCGACTACTAACCATCTCAATGCCAAATCCATCCGTCCTATTTAGTAGCCGATTCCGGTTTTACAATTTCCTCAATCGGCACCATCCTGTAACCTTCATCTTTAAGCTCTTTTAACAGCGTGGGCAGTGCTTTCAAGGTGGGTTCGGTGGGATGCATGAGAACAATGGCGTCGTTGTGTACCCGGTTCATAACCCTTTTTGTAATTACTTCCGGTGCAGGTCGCTGCCAGTCTACTGTGTCCACGCTCCACATAATAAGCTGATAGTTTAAATCGGATACTGCAGAGACCACTTGCTGGTTCTGCTCTCCATAGGGGGGAGCAAAAAAGCGGGATTTCTTGCCGGTAATTTCGGCAATGGTTTTTTCTGCCCCCCGCACCTGTTCCTTAATCTGAGTGCTGGATAGTTGGTTGAAATGAAGGTGTTTATCTCCATGGTTTTGAATACTATGACCGGCCTGGCTCATGTTTTTAAGAATGGCCGGATTCTTCCTGGCCCAGGTGCCGGTAACAAAAAAGGTGACCCGGGCATCCTGTTTTTTGAATTCCTTAAGCATGGCAGGAATAAACTCCTCGCCCCAATCCACGTTAACTGTCAGGGCTACGGCCTTTTCGCCGGTGTTTCCCTGATAAATTGGTTCCTGTACCTGGGAGACAACCCCTACCGAATCCAGGTAGATTATAGATACCCCCAGAAAGGTACAGATGAGCGCGAATACTGCTACAGATAACAACAGGTTACGTCTGGAAAAGTAATATACTTTCATCATTCTCCCCCTCCATACACACTCGCCCAAACTCTCCCCCGGCTCAAACCACATTTTATAATCACCGGCTCCGGACGGTTGTTTAAAATTTTCAGGTCCAGATAACCGTAATTGACAGTTGCATCACGACCAGCCGGTACGTAGCGGACTGGTCGGCTGTGCGGGTGGCGCTCCACAATGCGTAAACCACTGCTTAAGGCTGCATTGTAAATGGTACTGGATACCTGGCATACGCCCCCGCCGAAGTCCATCCCTCCCCCTCCCATCAGAATGACCGGTGCCGGAAGATAGCCCCGTTCCGGGGTTCTGGGTCCTACCGTCTCGTTGAAGGAAAACACCTCTCCGGGCCAAACCACGGTATTGTTTACCGCCGAACTGGCCAGGGAAATATTGCTATGCCGCTGATAAGTTCCACTGACTCCAGTCTCGCAATATCCCAGGACCCGTTTAATTTTCTGAAGGTCGGCAGCCGTATAGCGCGGATAGATGGTAATCATCTCCGGCTTAAGCCTCTGGCTCTCTGTCGCCGATAGAATCCGGGAGACGGTGTTCTCTATATCGAGGATGCGCCCATTTCTTCCCGGAATAATAGTGCCAGTTTGTTTATCCAAACGTGGTTCCAGGGGTAAAACCTGTTCCCGTACCGCCAGTTCCTCGACTGCCAGGCGAACCTCATCAGCCAGGAGTCCGCCCAGGTTTTCTCCCGCAATAGTGACCCCCGGTTTAACCCCAAAAAAGTGTCGCTCGGCCTGATCCAGCCAGTTAGCCACCAGGGGCACACTGATCAGGAAGGTGAGAAACAATAGATCCCGGCTATGCAGTTTAAAAGTATATAGGTGTTTAATGATTCTCCTCCACCCGGGGTCAAGATGCTCTTTAATTTGTATTCAGCAGTTGCTCTGCCTATGCGTCAGGAACCGGAGTTCCCCAGAAAATGCAAATAAACCGAGATTAGCTCGGTTTACTTGAGTTGTTGATTCGCTATGTGCTTAAGACTGCTGTCAAGAGGATTTTACTGCGCTCTTTAGCACCGCTTTACGGGATAGATTAACCCTACCCTGTCTATCAATCTCCGTGACTTTAACCAGGATCTGATCACCGATGTTGACAACATCCTGTACTTTGTTAACCCTCTCCTCGGCCAACTGGGAGATATGCACCAGGCCTTCCTTGCCGGATGCGCCCAATACACCGGGAATAATTTCAACAAAAGCTCCAAAGTCCATGATGCGCTTTACCGTTCCCATATAGGTCTTGCCAACCTCTACCTCGGCAACGATGGCTTCGATAAGGGATTTGGCTCTCTGGGCGGCGGACTCGTCGATGGCCATAATAAAGAGACTGCCGTCATCCTCGATGTCAATCTTGCAGCCGGTTTCATCTACTATCTTGTGAATAATTTTTCCACCCGGGCCAATGACCTCGCGGATTTTATCGGGATGAATCTGCATGCGGATCAGGCGCGGTGCGTAGGGAGACAGTTCCTGGCTGGGCTTGTCAATTACTGCCACCATCTTCTCCATAATAAACATGCGCGCCTTTTTGGCTTTGCCCAAAGCCGCGGTGAGAATTTCCCGGTTAATCCCGGTAATCTTAATGTCCATCTGTACCGCCGTGACCCCCTGGCTGGTTCCTGCCAACTTGAAGTCCATGTCGCCCAGGGCATCCTCAATCCCCTGGATGTCGGTCAGAATGGCAAAGTTGTCCTCACCTTTCACCAGGCCCATGGCAATTCCGGAAACGGGGGCTTTAATGGGAACACCGGCGTGCATCAGTGACAGGGTACTGCCACAGACGCTGCCCATGGAACTGGAACCATTGGATTCCAAAACCTCGGAAACCACGCGGATAGTGTATGGGAATTCTTCTTCCGAAGGAATTACTGCCAACAAGGCACGCTCCGCCAAGGCGCCGTGGCCAATTTCTCTTCTTCCCGGACCGCGCATGGGCTTGGTTTCCCCGGTACTGTACGGCGGGAAGTTGTAGTGATGGATATAGCGCTTCCGATCTTCATTGCCCAATCCGTCCAGGATTTGTTCCTCACTAATGGCACCCAGGGTGGTAACCGACAGAACCTGAGTTTGTCCACGAGTGAACAAGGCTGAGCCGTGGGGCCGGGGCAGGAAACCCACTTCGCAACTGATAGAACGAATCTCATCCAGTTCGCGGCCGTCAACACGCTCGCCATGTTCCAGGACCATTTTGCGAACGACTTCCTTGAGGAGCTTGTCGACCAGGTTGCCGACCGCTTTCTCTTCCTCAGGATAGACTTCCTCGAAATGCTCCATGATGGAAATCTTGGCTGCGTCCATGCTGGCTTCCCGGGCCAACTTATCCGGATTTCGTACCGCCTCTTCCAGAAGTGGAAGCGAATATTCCCGAATGGACTGTTCCATTTCTTCGTCCGTTTCGGGAGCAATTACTTCCATTTTCTCCTGCCCCAATTCAGCAATTATGGGATCCTGAAACTCCACCAGTCGCTGGATTTCCCGATGGGCAAACATTATGGCCTCCAGCAGAAGGTCCTCAGGAACCTCATTGGCATTGCCTTCCACCATCATAATGGCATCTCTGGTTCCGGCCACTACCATGTGCAGATCACTTTTCCTGGTTTGTTCCAGGGTGGGGTTAATTACCAGTTCCCCGTCAACCAGGCCCACAATAACTGCAGCAATCGGTCCAGCGAAGGGAATATTGGAAATGCCCAAGGCCATAGACGTACCGATACAGGCAGTAACATCGGGTGGGTTGTCCGGTTCTACGGAAAGAACTGTCGCTACCACATGGATATCGTTTTTAAACCCTTTGGGAAAAAGCGGACGAATGGGCCGGTCAATCTGGCGGGCAGACAGTGTTGCCAGTTCAGTAGCGCGTCCCTCACGCTTGATAAAGCCACCGGGTATTTTGCCCACTGCATACTGTTTTTCCTCGTAGTCCACCGTCAGAGGAAAAAAGTCGATGCCTTCCCGAGGCTCCCGGGAGGCTGTCGCTGTAACCAGCACTACCGTATCCCCGTATCTGACCAGGGCCGAACCGTTGGCCTGTTTGGCCACCTGCCCCAGCTCTACTATCAGCGGCCGACCGGCGATTTCAGTCTGATACTTATGAACGATGGTGAATCTCCTCCTTTCTGAGAGTTAGAACCTGTCCAACGGATACAACCTGGGAACCACCGCTTTCAGGACAATGGTTCCTTTATAAAGTTAAAGAGCGGCTGTTTCCGCTCTTTACCTTCTTAACCCCAAGCGGGTAACAATTGTGCGGTAGCGCTCGAAATCTTTTTTCTTAAGGTATTCAAGCAAAGATCTGCGCTGACCGACCATTTTCAGCAACCCCCGCCGGGAATGATGGTCCTTTTTATTGATCTTTAGATGTTCGTTAAGATAATTAATTCGTTCGGTAAGTATAGCAATCTGTACTTCCGGTGAACCAGTATCATTCTCATGAATCTGGTAGGATTGAATAAGCTCCTGTTTCTTTTCCGGGGTTAATGCCAAGGTTTCACCTCCTCCGTTATTGAATCGCCTCTCAACCAAGGAAGACGTCGGTGAAATCGCCCTCCCTAGCCGAAGGTTCCTGGGCCAGGGCCCTTAAAAAAACGGATATAATAGCCGCTCTTTAGCTATCCTCGTCTATATTTTACCAGTTATCCCGTCATTCCATACCCGGACCAGCAAATAACCAAGGTAAATTGTAGCACAGGGCCAAAGAAAAGTAAAATCACTCCTCGCCTGCTTTACCCAGTAGCTGACGGGCCGTTTCCCGGTCACTGGTTATCTGGGCTACCAAAGCCTCAACGCTGTTAAACCGTTTTTCTCCTCGAAGCCGTTGGTAAAGGAGAATGCGCAGATGCTGGCTATATATCTCCTGGTCAAAATCAATTAGATGCGCTTCGACTGACAAAGGGTATTCCTGATGGAAGGTTGGTTTCTGGCCAATGTTAATTACTGCCGGATGGATGGAGTCACCCAGTGCTGCCCAGGCTGCATAGACGCCGGTGGCCGGAAGAACCAGCTCCGGGTTTATTTCCAGATTAGCAGTGGGAAACCCGATGGTCCTTCCCCGTTTTTCACCTTCTGCTACCAGCCCTTCCAACATGGGAGGATAACCTAGCATCGCCGTGGCTTCTTTTACTCTCCCCTCCTCCAGGTATTCCCGGATTTGGCTGCTGGAGACTACGCGATCAGCAATGGTAACCGCCGACTGCACATAAACAGAGAACCCATATTCAGTTCCCAATTCTTTCAGCCGATCCGGAGTGCCCACTCCTTTATGGCCAAAGGAGTAATTGAAACCCACAAAGGCAGCACTAACTCCCAGACAGTCCAAGAGGATTTGTTTGACGAATTCCCGGGGACTGCAGCGGGCAATGGCCGGAGTAAAACTATGGTAAATCAGCACATCCAGTCCCAGCTCAGCCAGAAGCTCCGCCTTCCTATCGGCTGAGACCAGCAGACGTGGGGCATTTTCTGGTGCCAGCACCCGGGCCGGGTGCGGTTCGAATATGAAGGCGGCCGTCTGGGCACCATCCCTGCGTGCCCGGGAAACCATTTCCTTAATAAGGCGCTGGTGTCCAATATGTATGCCATCAAAATTCCCCAGGGCAAGATAAATTCTTCCGCCCGAAGCGGGTTGAAAATTACCTGCTTCCCTAATAATCTGCATAGACGCTGTTCAAACCTTTCCATCCTGAATTATCTCTGCTGCAGTAAGATTATTACTGGTATCAAGCGGTCTTTAACACCCGCATCGGTTTTAATGTAGTACCTTCTTCTCCCTGGGACCTGCCCAGGGCTATCAACCGGCCTTCCATCGAGTAGATGCGCAGGTCTCCTTCGGGAAGCCGGTTGGGCCAGGAGAGCGATTGTCCGTTCATAACCGCTAGAACCTGGCTTTCATCCTGGAGATAAACTGCCGCCAGATGGCCCAAAGGAAAATCGAGAGGCAGAAGAAAATCCGACGGTGACCCTTCACAAAGCCGTGACAGTGAAACTGCTTGCTCCAATTGGAAAACACCACTGGCTACCCGAACCAGTGCCGATAAAAAAGCGCCTGTCCCCATAACCTGGCCTATATCATGGGCCAAGGTGCGAATATAGGTCCCGCGTGAACACTCAACTAAAAGGTCGGCCTGCAGATAGTCACCGGCCCAGACCAACTCTTCCATTTCCAGGCGGTAAATGGTGATAGTTCGGGCTTCTCTTGGTACCTCAATCCCGTCCCTGGCCAGTTCATAGAGCCTTTTTCCCTGATGGTGCACCGCCGAGAACATGGGCGGCACCTGCGGTATGACGCCGGTAAACGATGTCATCACCTTAATAAGTTCCTCCCGGGAAAAAGCCGGCCGCATCCGGTACTCGATTTGACCCTGTGCATCCTGGGTATCGGAAACTGCTCCAAAACTGACTTTGGCCCGGTAGGTTTTATGTTCTTCTCCCAAATAAGGAATCAAGCGGGTGGCCTGTCCTACAGCAACGGGTAAAACGCCTTCGGCCATGGGATCCAGCGTCCCCAGATGCCCGAGTTTGATTCCCCGTGGCAGAGTTTTTTTTAGTCTGCGCACTACATCAAAAGAGGTCAACCCGGCTGGTTTGTCGATATTGAAAAACCCCTGCAATTATGCCATCACGTCCTTTACAGCGTCCAGAACCCGAGCTATGACCTGCTCCAGACTGCCCTGTAACTGAGCCCCGGCGGCCTGCTTATGACCGCCTCCGTCAAAGCTGGCGGCCAATCGGGCTACATCCACAGCTCCCCGGGAGCGAAAGCCCACTTTCACTATTCCGGGGGAAACCTCTCTGAAAAGCAGGCTGATTTCTACCCCTTTTATAGAGCGAGCAATATTGATAATCCCCTCCGGGTGTACTTGCCCGGCCTCCAGTCTGTCCACTTCCTCCAGGGGAAGAACCATCCAGGCAATCCTGCCATCCTGACTCAATTCCAGGTGCTGCAGGGCCTGGCGCATAAGAAGTACTTCCTGTAGCGGCTTTGACTCCAGGAGCTTGATACGGGCTTCGTCCACATCGGCGCCCAGTTCAATGAGCTGGGCTGCCGCACGCATAGTGTGGCTGCGGGTGTTGCTGTTCATAAAGCTGCCCGTATCCATTACGATTCCAGCATAAAGGCAGCGGGCCATGGACTTATTAACGACTACCTGCATCAAATTCAACAGCTCAAAAACAATTTCCGCCGTGGCCGCTGCATCAGTGTCCACATAATTGTAATCAGCAAATAATTGGTTGCCCTGATGATGATCCAGGTTAAAAGAGCAACTTCGACCGGACAGGGCCTGCAACAGATCCTCTCCTATCCGTAGCGGATCGCCACAGTCCAGAAATATTACGTTTTCCACCGGTGGCTCCAGCCGACTGGCCGGCAGGATTACATCTATGGCGGGCAAGTAATGGTATAGAGGAGGAAGCGGATCCTGCGAGTACACTTGAACCTTTTTCCCCAGGGATTGCAGACCCAGATATAGGGCCAATAAAGAGCCGATGCAATCCCCGTCAGGTATGGCATGACCGACCAGTATGAACTTATCCCGTTCCCGCAGACGATAAGCTATCTCTACCAGGTGGTTCATTCCGGTTCTCCTGTCTGATTGATCTCATCCAATATGGAGGATATGCGCATGCCGTGCTCGATGGATTTATCCAGACGTATTTCCAGTTCCGGGGCATGCCGGACTTGAATTTCCTTGGCCAGCTCACTGCGCAAATACCCCCGGGCCCTCTGCAGACCCTGGATGGTTTCTTTTTGTCGCTGTTCATCCCCCATTACACTGAAATATACCCGCGCGTGGCCTAGATCGCCGGATACCTCAGCTCGGGTGATCGAAACCGTGGAAAAGTCAATGCGTGGGTCCTTTATTTCCTCTTTGATAATCCGGGAAAGAATGCGTTTGATTTCCTCAGACATTCTCTCCTGCCTGCGTTTGCTCAATCTTTCACCCCCTAACGGAGATGTAGTAGTGAAAATAGAATGGCCCTTGGGGATAATTCCTTGTCGCAGGTTAGCACTGAAATCTAGAGCCCCTGATGTTCCCCGGCACTCGCTATAGTACCGGGGAAACATAAAGGTTGCTGACTTATATTACACTTTAGCTAAAGGTGACGGGGAATTTCCTCCATGACGTAGGCCTCGATAATATCCCCTTCTTTTAGGTCATTAAAATCTTTGATACCCATTCCACATTCATAGTTTTCCATTACTTCTTTGACGTCGTCCTTAAAGCGCTTCAGAGAGGCCAGTTTGCCATCATAAATGATGACTCCGTCGCGTAGGACACGAACATTGGAGTTGCGTTGGATTTTTCCGTCCAGCACATAGCAGCCGGCTACCATACCTACATCCGGTACCTTGAAAAGTGCCCGTGCTTCCGCACGTCCCAGGTATTTCTCCTGGTACTCGGGGTCCAGAAGACCCACCATGGCCTTTTTTACATCATCGATGGCTTCGTAGATTACCCGGTAAAGACGCACATCAATATCTTCAACTTCAGCCGATCGTTTGGCATTCATATCAGGTCGAACGTTAAAGCCGATAATGATAGCCCGGGATGCTGAAGCCAGCATTACATCGGTTTCTGTAATGGCTCCCACCGCCGAGTGGATTACGTTTACTTTCACTTCCTCGGTGCTGAGCCGTAGAAGAGACTGGCTCAGGGCTTCAATGGAGCCCTGCACATCTCCCTTGATAATCAGGTTAAGCTCCTTTACCTCAGCGTCTTGCATTTGTTTAAAGAAATCATCCAGGGAGACGCGACTGCTCTGCCGCTGTTCCTCCAGCTTCTTTTCGCTGTTGCGCAGGCTGACGATCTCCTTGGCAACTTTTTCATCACAGACCACCACTTTACCGCCAGCCTCCGGAACCTCCGACCACCCGGTAATTTCCACCGGCATGGAAGGAAGCGCTTTATCAACCCTGCGTCCCCGGTGGTCGGTCATGGCGCGTACCCGGCAGATTTTATTGCCGCACACCACAACATCACCAATTTTCAAAGATCCCTTGAGAACCAGAACGGTAGCTACCGCTCCCTTACCCCGGTCCAATTCACCTTCTACTACCACCCCTTCAGCGGGACGGTCGGGATTGGCCTTTATTTCTTGCATCTCGGCTACCAAAAGGATCATTTCCAGCAGGGTATCAATATTCAGGCCCTGTTTCGCAGAAACAGGAACAAAAATAGTATCCCCACCCCACTCCTCAGGTACAATGCCATATTCCGTAAGTTGCTGCATAACCCGATCCGGATTTGCCTCAGGTTTATCTATCTTGTTAACCGCCACCACAAAAGGAACCTGGGCGGCACGGATATGGTTAATGGCCTCTACGGTCTGCGGCATCACGCCGTCATCTGCCGCGACCACCAGAACCACAATATCGGTCAGGTTGGCACCCCGGGCGCGCATGGCTGTGAAGGCCTCGTGCCCAGGCGTATCAATAAAGGTAATGCGATTATCATTTACTTTAACCTGATAGGCGCCGATATGCTGGGTAATACCTCCCGCCTCACCGGATACCACATCAGCCTGCCTGATACGGTCCAACAGTGATGTCTTGCCGTGGTCTACGTGTCCCATGACCGTTACTACCGGAGGCCGGAAAACCAAGCTGGCCTCGTCATCAACGATTTCTTCCAGCAACCTGGCTTCTTCCGATACTTCTCTCTCCACCTTTACCTCGTAGAGGCTGGCCACGATTTCAGCAGTCTCATAATCGATGACCTGATTGATGGAAGCCATGGTTCCCAGATCCATAAGCTTTTTTACTATTTCCGCAGAACCCCGGTTGAGTTTTTCGGCCAGGTCGCGTACGGTAATAGTTTCACCTACGGTGATCAATTCAGGCAGAACTTGTACAGCATCTTCCTTTTTCCGTTTGTGTTTGGACTTTTTATAGGGTCGCCCGAAACCTCTGGTCGGCGGCGCAGCACCTTTTTTAACCGGCTTGTTTTTATCCCCCGGCTTACCTTCCGACCGTGGCTTGGGCGGCGCTGTACGCCCGGCAGATGGTTTGGGGGATTCAGGAGCGCGTTGAGGCCGCTTCTCGCCAGGAGCAGCCGATTTCTCTCCCGGACGCGGGGAGGGGGGCTTCCGTTTATCCTGAGACTGAGGTCGGGGCCGAGTATCGTCACGCCGTATCGGCTGGGACCCTTGCGGTGCAGCCGGGGAGGCAGGATGATTATCCTGTGGCCGGGGCGTTCGATTATCCTGTGGCCGGGGCGTTCGATTATCCTGTGGCCGGGGCG
>Ga0116193_1003984_pt1 | contig 10437 bp, 7 predicted proteins | sample AD_UKC115_MetaG_FD_89892 | JGI IMG/M metagenome (GOLD analysis project Ga0116193, IMG submission 89892) | Active sludge microbial communities of municipal wastewater-treating anaerobic digesters from Hong Kong - AD_UKC115_MetaG | ecosystem: Engineered > Bioreactor > Anaerobic > Digestate | place...
CGCACGGGTGAGGGACTTGAGGGTACGTTGCGCAAGCATCCCGCGATTTTAGTGCGGCTGGCCCTCGGCCGCAGCACTGTTCAGCTATGGCTTCAATAGAAACAAAAACGCCCGCGCCTTAGCGCTCCAAGCCAGCGACCGCCGCGCAAGGGCCGCCCCGCCGCGCTGGCGGTGCCCCCCTTCCCGCGCTGCGCAGCAGCGCGAGAGAAGGGGGGAGCGGCGAAGCCGCTCGGGGGGTTGCTCCGAATCAATCTGCCTGCTTGCGCAGGAAGGCCGGGATCTCCAGATCGTCCATACCGCCCGACACCAGCGCATCGACCCGCGCTGCAGCCTGCGTGCGGTTGGTGCGCCACACACTGGGCACCGCCATGTTGCCGTAGTCGGCGCCGCCAGCGGGAGCCGCCATGCCAGAAGCCATGCCCCCAGCGGCCATGCCGTTGCCCACCATGGGGTACGCCATGTTGTCGGTACCGGTGCGCAAGCCGCCCTGCACCACCGAAATGGGCTGGCGCCGCGCGTTGGCACGGGACAGGCCCGTGGCCACGACCGTGACACGCAGTTCGTCACCCAGGCTGTCGTCGTAGGCAGCACCGTAGATGACATGTGCATCGGGCGATGCGTAGGCGTTGATGGTGCTCATGGCCAGGCGCGATTCGGACAGCTTGAGGCTGCCACGTGCCGCCGTGACCAGCACCAGCACGCCCTTGGCGCCGGAGAGGTCGATGCCTTCGAGCAGCGGGCAGGCCACGGCCTGCTCGGCGGCGATGCGTGCGCGGTCCGGGCCGCTGGCGGTGGCCGTGCCCATCATGGCCTTGCCGGGTTCGCCCATCACGGTGCGCACGTCTTCAAAGTCCACGTTCACATGGCCGTACTCGTTGATGATCTCGGCAATGCCGCCCACGGCGTTCTTGAGCACATCGTTGGCATGGGCAAAGGCCTCGTCCTGGGTGATGTCGTCGCCCAGCACTTCCAGCAGCTTCTCGTTGAGCACCACGATCAGCGAATCGACATTGGCTTCCAGTTCAGCCAGGCCGTTGTCGGCGTTTTGCATGCGGCGGCCACCTTCCCAGTCGAAGGGCTTGGTCACCACGCCCACGGTGAGGATGCCCATCTCCTTGGCCACACGCGCGATCACCGGGGCCGCGCCCGTGCCCGTGCCACCGCCCATACCGGCGGTGATGAACAGCATGTGCGCGCCTTCAATGGCTGCGCGGATTTCCGCTTCGGCCGCCTCGGCAGCTTCGCGGGCCTTCTCGGGCTTGCTGCCTGCACCCAGGCCCGTGCCACCGAGCTGAACCACACGGTGCGCCGTGCTGCGCGCCAGGGCCTGTGCATCGGTGTTGGCGCTGATGAACTCCACGCCCTGCACGCTGCGCGCAATCATGTGCTCGACGGCATTGCCACCGCCGCCGCCCACACCAATCACCTTGATCTGGGTACCCTGGTTGAAGTCTTCGGCTTCGATCATTTCAATGGTCATCTTGCAGCTCCTCTTTCATCAATTCTCAATTGGGTTTCAGGTTCTTGTCTGGAAACGGTGTCAATCTCGGGGACTTGCGGGCGGTGGCGGCCCAGCACTGCGCCAGCGCCCGCGCAGTCTTCGTTGCGGGCTGGCCCGCGAAAGCCACAAGGGGAAGTTCATGGTCAGAAGTTCCCCACGATGAAGTCCTTGAGTCGGCCAAAGACCGACTGCACGGCGCCGCCCTTGTGCGCCACCTTGAAACCCCGCAGCCGGGCCAGGCGTGCCTCTTCGAGCAGGCCCATCACCGTGGCAGCGCGCGGCTGGGCCACCATGTCGGCCAGCGCGCTCGAATACTTGGGAATGCCCCGGCGCACCGGCTTGAGGAAAATGTCTTCGCCCAGTTCCACCATGCCCGGCATGACCACGCTGCCGCCGGTGAGCACGATGCCCGAGGACAGCACTTCCTCGTAGCCCGACTCACGGATGACCTGCTGCACGAGCGAGAAAATTTCCTCGACGCGCGGCTCGATCACACCCGCCAGCGCCTGCTTGCTGAGCATGCGCGGCCCCCGGTCGCCCAGGCCCGGCACCTCGACCTGTGCCTCGGGATCGGCCAGCAATTGCTTGGCAAAACCGCTTTCGACCTTGATGTCCTCGGCGTCCTTGGTGGGGGTGCGCAATGCCATCGCTATGTCGCTGGTGATGAGGTCACCCGCGATCGGAATGACGGCCGTGTGGCGGATTGCGCCACCGGTGAAGATGGCCACATCCGTGGTGCCCGCACCAATGTCCACCAATGCCACGCCCAGTTCGCGCTCGTCGTCCGTCAGCACGGCCTGGCTGCTGGCCAGCGGGTTGAGCAGCAGTTGCTCCACTTCCAGCCCACAGCGGCGCACGCACTTGATGATGTTCTCCGCTGCGCTTTGCGCGCCGGTCACGATATGCACCTTGGCTTCGAGGCGAATGCCGCTCATGCCGATGGGCTCCTTCACGTCCTGCCCATCGATGACGAACTCCTGCGGCTCCACCAGCAGCAATCGCTGGTCGCTGGAAATGTTGATGGCCTTGGCCGTCTCCACCACGCGCGCGACGTCGGCGGCGGTGACTTCCTTGTCCTTGACGGCTACCATGCCGCTGGAATTGATGCCCCGGATATGGCTGCCCGTGATGCCGGTATAGACCCGCTGGATCTTGCAGTCGGCCATCAGCTCGGCCTCTTTCAGCGCCTGCTGGATGCTTTGCACCGTGGCGTCGATATTGACCACCACACCGCGCTTGAGACCGTTGCTCGGCGCCACGCCCAAGCCTGCCAGCTTGAGCTCGCCGCCGGGCAGCACCTCGGCCACCACGGCCATGATCTTGGCCGTGCCGATGTCCAGCCCTACCACCACATCTTTGTATTCTCTTGCCATATGCGTCTTGTGCCTTTTGTTCTGAGCGTGCCTGTCAGCGGCGCACGGTAGCGCCCTGCTGCCCCTCCAGCACCGTGGTCACCCCGCGCAGGCGCAGCGCGTAGCCGCTGCTGTGGCGCAGGTCTGCCGATTCCAGCGCGTCCGCGCGGCGCCCGTACTTGCCAGCCACTTGGGTGAGCGTGCGCACGAAGCGCTGCAGGCGCAGGGCCAGCTCTTCGTCGCTGCCTGCCCCCAGTTCGATCTCGGCCCCGCTGTCGAGCACCATGCGCCAACTCCCCCGACGGTTGAACTCCAGCACCTGGATGTCCCAGTCAAGTGGCTCCACGATGTGCTGCAGCTTCGCGTGCATTTGCAGCATCTGCGCCGAAGCCCCCTCGGGCCCGGCCAGGCGTGGCAACAGGTCGTATTCGGGATCGTCGGCGCTGGCATCAAACACCTCGCCAAAATCATTGACCATGGTGGTGCTGGATTCCGCGCCCCAGTGGGCCACCGGGCGGTGCTCTTCCAGCAACACACGCAGCGTGCCGGGGTACTGGCGCTGCACCTGCGCCTTGCGCACCCAGGGCACCTGCTCGAAGGCGGCGCGGGCGGCCTGCAGGTTGAGCGTGAAGAAATTGCCCGTCAGGCGCGGTGCCACGTTGGCCCGCAGGGTCACGGCACTGTGGTGCGTCACATCACCCTCCACCACCAGCCGCGTGATGGCAAAGGCGGGCAGGCGCATGAGCCAGGCCGCCAAGGCTGCCAGCAGCAGGGCGGCGCAGCCCATGAACAGGGCCGTGGCGGTCCAGTTCATGAGGCGCACATCCAGCGGTGCGGGCAGGGTTTGGTTCACGCCTGAACCTCCTGCGGCGGCGAGTCGAGCGCGGCGCTGGCCAGCAGGCGCAGGCACAGGTCTTCATAGCTGATGCCTGCGGCGCGCGCCGACATGGGCACCAGCGAGTGGCCGGTCATGCCGGGGGACGTGTTCATCTCCAGCAGGAAGGGCTTGCGGTCGCTGGCGCGCACCATCAGATCCGCGCGCCCCCAGCCGCGGCAACCCAGCGCACGGTAGGCGGCCAGCACGATGCGCTGGATCTCGCGTTCCTCGGCCTCGGGCAGGCCGCTGGGGCACTGGTATTTCACGTCGTCGGTGAAGTACTTGTTCTGGTAGTCGTACGCACCGTCCGGCGCATTGATGCGAATCACCGGCAGCGCCACGGCATCTGCGCCCTGGCCCAGCACCGGGCAGGTGACTTCCTCGCCTTCGATGAATTCTTCGCACAGCACGTCGGGGTCGTAGCGCGCCGAGAGCTGCACGGCTTCCTGCATGTCCGAATACCCCTGCACCTTGGTCACTCCGATGGACGAGCCCTCGCGTGGCGGCTTGACGATCAGCGGCAGGCCCAGCTCGTCGGGCACGGTGCGCACGGTTTCACGGTTCTGGCGCTCGGGCGCCAACCAGACGTAGCGTGGCGTGGGCAGTCCCTCGGCCAGCCAGACGCGCTTGGTCATCACCTTGTCCATGGCAATGCTGGACGCCATGACGCCCGAACCGGTGTACGGAATGCCCAGCAACTCCAGCGCGCCCTGCACCGAGCCGTCTTCCCCATGCCGCCCGTGCAGCGCGATGAAGCAGCGTGCATAGCCAGCGCGCTTGAGTTCGCACAGTTCGGTGTGCGCGGGGTCGAAGGCATGGGCGTCCACGCCGCGCGCACGCAACGCCTGCAGCACACCCGCACCGGACATGAGCGAGACCTCGCGCTCAGCCGAGGTGCCGCCCATGAGCACGGCCACCTTGCCCAGCGCGGCCGGGGTGGGCAGAAGCTGCCCGGTGGTCTTGGCATCCATTGCGGTCATTGCGCTTTCTCCTCCTGCCCTCTTTGCTCTGTATTTGATAGCAACTCAACCAGTCTTCCCGGCATGTTGCCGATGGAGCCTGCGCCCATGCACAGCACCACGTCGCCGTCCTGCGCCATGGCTGCGATGGCCTGGGGCAGATCAGCCACGTCCTCCACAAACAGGGGCTCCACACGCCCCGCCACGCGCAGCGCACGCGCCAGCGATCGGCCGTCGGCAGCCACCACGGGCGCCTCACCTGCGGCATAGACTTCGGTGAGCAGCACGGCATCGGCGCTGCCGATGACCTTGACGAAGTCCTCGAAGCAGTCGCGTGTGCGCGTGTAGCGGTGCGGCTGGAAGGCCAGCACCAGACGCCGCCCGGCAAAGGCACCGCGCGCCGCCGCCAGCGTGGCCGCCATTTCCACAGGGTGATGGCCGTAGTCATCGATCACGGTGAAGCGCCCGCCATCCTTGGCGGGCAGGTCGCCATAGCCCTGAAAGCGCCGCCCGACGCCCCGGAAGCTGGCCAGCGCACGCAGCACGGCCTCGTCTGGAATGTTCAGCTCCACCGCCACGGCAATGGCCGACAGGGCGTTGAGCACGTTGTGCTCGCCCGCCAGGTTGAGCACCACCTCCAGGTCGGGCAGCGTCACGCCATTGCGGCGCTGCACGGTGAAGTGCATCTGCGCCCCCACAGCCCGCACGTTGACGGCGCGCACCTGCGCGTCTTCCGAAAAACCGTAGCTCGTGATGGGGCAGGACACCTCGGGCACGATCTCGCGCACCGCCGGGTTGTCGATGCACAGAATGGCCGTGCCGTAGAACGGCATGCGGTGCAGGAAATCGACAAAGGCCTTTTTGAGCCGCGCGAAGTCGTGGCCGTAGGTCTCCATGTGGTCGGCGTCGATGTTGGTGACGACGGCCATCACGGGCAGCAGGTTGAGGAACGAGGCGTCGGATTCGTCAGCCTCGACCACGATGTAGTCGCCGCTGCCCAGCTTGGCGTTGGCCCCGGCACTGTTCAGGCGCCCGCCGATGACGAACGTGGGGTCCAGCTCCCCCTCGGCCAGCACGCTGGTGACCAGGCTGGTGGTGGTGGTCTTGCCATGCGTGCCTGCAATGGCGATGCCGCGCTTGAGGCGCATGAGCTCGGCCAGCATGAGCGCCCTCGGCACCACGGGGATTTTCTTTTCGCGCGCGGCCAGCACCTCGGGGTTGTCGCTTTTGACGGCGGTGGAGGTGACCACCGCATCCGCCCCGGCAATGTGCGCTGCCGCATGCCCCACAAAGGTCTGCATGCCCAATCCCTGCAGGCGGCGCAACGTGGCACTGTCGGACAGGTCCGAGCCCGAAATGCGGTAGCCCAGGTTGAACAGCACCTCGGCAATGCCGCTCATGCCAGCACCCCCAATGCCGACGAAATGGATGTGGCGGATGGCGTGTTTCATAGAGCCTGTCCAAAGTCTTTTCGCGGCGCCCGCAAGGAAGCAAGAAGCCGCAATCTAGGCGCGTACCGCGGCCCATGCTGGTAGCCTGGGCAAGGTGCGCAACGACGAGTGCGGCTTCTTGCTGCCTTGCCCGAAGGGTTGCCCCGCAGAGGCAGCGCCTGCGGCGTTGCCCATCCTCGCCGCACACCAGTGCGGCTTGCGGCGGGCGCCTTGCATCCGCTGCCTCTGCGGGGCAACGGGCACCACGAAAAGACTTTGGACAGGCTCATGCGAGCTCCTCACACGCGGTCACCACCTCGCGGGTGGCGTTGATCTTTTGCATTGTTTTGGCCTTCAGCGCCCGTTCCATCAGCGCTGTACGCTCTGTATTTTGTAGCATTTCGGCCAGGCTTTGGGGAGAAAGATCGCGTTGTTGCACCAACCATCCACCCCCGGCCTGCACCAGGAACTGCGCGTTGGTGGTCTGGTGGTCGTCCACCGCTGCCGGAAACGGCACAAACACGGCGGCAGCGCCCACAGCGGCAATCTCTGTCACCGTGCTCGCGCCCGCGCGGCAGACGATGATGTCGGCCTGCGCGAAGGCGCTGGCCGTGTCTTCGATAAAGGGCGTCAGCTCGGCCTGCACACCGGCGGCCTCGTAGTTGGCGCGCAGTTGCTCGATCTGCGCCGAGCCGCTCTGGTGTGTGACCACAGGGCGCCGGTCCGGCGGGATGAGCGCCAGCGCCTGCGGCACGATGTCGTTGAGCGCACGCGCCCCCAGGCTGCCGCCTACCACGAGCAGGCGCAGCGGCCCGGTGCGGCCCGCAAAGCGCTCTTGCGGCGCCTCCTGGCGCGTGAAGGCAGCGCGCAGCGGGTTGCCCACCCACTGCCCTTTCTTGAGCACCTCCGGAAAGGCCGTGAACACGCGATCGGCCACGCCCGCCAACACCTTGTTGGCCATGCCAGCCACCGAGTTCTGCTCGTGCAGCACCAGCGGCTTGCCGGCCAGCACGGCCATCATGCCGCCCGGAAAGCTGATGTAGCCGCCCAGGCCCACCACCACATCCGGCTGCACCCGGCGCACCACGCACCAAGCCTGCCAGAAGGCACGCAACAGCCGCAACGGCAGCAGCGCCAGCGTGGCGAGGCCCTTGCCGCGCACACCGGAAAAGTCGATGGTCTCCAGCGCAAAACCATGCGGTGGCACGATGCGCGCCTCCATGCTGCCGGGTGCCCCCAGCCAGTGCACACGCCAGCCGCGCGCACGCAGCTCCTCGGCCACGGCCAGACCGGGGAAGATGTGGCCGCCGGTGCCTCCGGCCATGATGAGGGCGGTCTTGGCGCTCATACACGCCCTCCTCTCATCAGGCGCTTCGCGCCTGGCATTGCTGGCGCAATGCGCGGTTTGTTTTGGTGAAACAAACTGCTCATACGCGGCCTCCGCGCATGAGCAGTTTGTTTTCATAATCAACCCGCAACACCACCGCGAGCGCCACCAGGTTCATCAGGATGGCCGAGCCGCCGTAGCTCATGAGCGGCAGCGTCAGCCCCTTGGTGGGCAATGCGCCCAGATTCACGCCCATGTTGATGAAGGCCTGGAAACCGATCCAGATGGCCACGCCCTGGGCCACCAGGCCTGCGAACACGCGGTCCAGCGCGATCGCCTGGCGGCCGATGTGCATGATGCGCCGCGTCATCCAGAGGAAGGCCACGATGAGCACCAGCACGCCCACCAGACCGAACTCCTCGCCGATCACCGCCAGCAGGAAGTCGGTATGTGCTTCGGGCAGCCAGTGGAGCTTTTCTACGCTGCCACCCAGCCCTACGCCAAACACTTCGCCACGGCCAAAGGCGATCAGTGCATGCGAGAGTTGGTAGCCCTTGCCCAGCGCGTGCTGCTCGCTGAAGGGGTCCAGATACGCAAACACACGCTCGCGCCGCCAGGGCGAGCTGACGATCATCAGCGCGAATGCCGCCACCAGAATGGCCGCGATGAGGAAGAACATGCGCGCATTCACGCCGCCCAGGAACAGAATGCCCATGGCGATGACGGCCACTACCATGAAGGCGCCCATGTCGGGCTCGGCCAGCAACAGCACCCCGACCACCGCCACCGCCGCCCCCATGGGCAGCACGGCGCGGAAGAAGCGCTCCTTCACATCCATCTTGCGCACCATGTAGTCGGCGGCGTAGATGAGCACAGCGAACTTGGCCAGCTCCGACGGCTGGAAGCTGATGGGCCCCAGCGCCAGCCAGCGCCGCGCCCCGTTGACGACCTTGCCCACCCCCGGCACCAGCACCACGACCAGCATCAGCAGGGCCGCCCCAAAGAGCCAGGGGGCCAGCCGCTCCCAGGTGCGCATGGGCATCTGGAACGCCAGCAGCGCCGCCACGAAACCCATCACCAGGTAGAACGCGTGGCGCGTGAGGAAATGGGTGGGCGCGTAGTTGGAAAAGCGTGGGTTGCCCGGCAGCGCGATGGACGCCGAATACACCATCACCAGCCCCCAGGACAACAGGGCCACCACCACCCACAGCAAGGCCTGGTCAAAACCCAGCACGCTGGCGGGGGTGGCCGTGGTCTGGCGGTACTCGGTACCGCCCACGCGCACGGGCAGTACATCGGCCGCCTGGCTGCGCGCGCTGCCCAGCCACTGCGTCAGGCGCTGCCATGGATTGCTTGGGGTGCGTGTGGCCGCGTTGCTCATACGCCGCCTCCCAAGTCCTGGCCTGCGTCTTGCGCCAGGGCCTGCACGGTATCGACAAACACCTGCGCACGGTGCGCATAGTCGCGGAACATGTCCAGGCTGGCGCAGGCGGGCGAGAGCAGCACCGCATCACCCGCATGGGCGCGCTGTGCGGCCCAATGCACGGCATCGGGCAGCGTGGCGCAGTCGTGCAAGGCAATGCCGGTGTCCTGCAGCGCGGTGCGAATGGCCGGTGCATCGCGCCCGATCAGCACCGCCGCGCGGGCGTAGCGCGCCATGGGCGCGGCCAGCGGGCTGAAGTCCTGGCCTTTGCCGTCGCCACCCAGAATGACGACCAGGCGCCGCTCGGGCCCCAGCCCATTGAGGGCGGCCACCGTGGCACCCACATTCGTGCCCTTGCTGTCGTCGAAGAATTCGACCTCGTTCACCGTGCCCACCGGCTCGACCCGGTGCGGCTCGCCCCGGTATTCGCGCAGGCCATACAGCATGGCCGAGAGCGGGCAACCCGCTGCCTGCGCCAGCGCCAGTGCCGCCAGGGCATTGGTGGCGTTGTGGCGCCCGCGGATACGCAAGGCGTCGGCGGGCATCAGGCGCTGGATGTGCAGCTCCTCCTCGGCGTTCTTGCTGCGGCGCAGGGTTTCGTCGGCCTCTTGCGCGCGCACCAGCCAGGCCATGCCGTTGACGACCTCGATACCGAAATCGCCCGGACGCTGCGGCATGTCTGCGCCAAAGGTCACATGGGCGCGGTGCTGCGGCTTTTGCAGCCTCTGCTTCACTGGCGACGGCATGGACGGCGCCCCCACGCTTGCCACTGCGTGCGCTGCGCTGCCCCCCAAGGGGGCTGCTGCCGCCTTCGGGCGGCCGGGCGGCGGCAGCATGTGCATCACCAGCGCATCGTCACGGTTGAGCACCATCAGCGCCTGCTCGCCAAAGATGCGCGCCTTGGCGGCGGCGTAGGCGGCCATGTCGCCGTGCCAGTCCAGGTGGTCCTGCGTGACGTTGAGCACCGCTGCGGCCGTGGGCTCGAAGCCGCGCACGCCGTCCAGCTGAAAGCTCGACAGCTCCAGCACCCAGGCCTCGGGCAACTGGCCGGCGTCGATGCGCTCGGCCAAGGTATCCAGCAGCGTGGGACCGATGTTGCCTGCCACCGCCACCGACTTGCCCGCATGCGCCACCAGCTTGCCGGTGAGCGAGGTCACCGTGGTCTTGCCGTTGGTGCCGGTGATGGCCAGCACGGCAGGCGCGTAGCCATGGGCCGCACGCAGCGCGAGCAAGGCCGCAGAATACAGGTCAATTTCGCCCCCAGCGCTTATTCCACGGGCGCCAGCAGCTATAAAAACAGGAGCAATCACCTGCGGAGCCAGGCCGGGCGAGCGGTACACCGCGCTGTAGGCTGCGCCATCGAGCAAGGCCGCATCGAAGGCTCCTGCCACAAAGCGCACCTGCGGCAGTTCGGCGCGCAGTTGCGCCAATTGCGGCGGCGCCTCGCGCGTGTCGGCCACGGTGACCTGGGCACCGCAGCGCGCACACCAGCGCGCCATGGCCAGGCCCGATGCGCCCAAGCCCAGCACCAGCACCTCCTGGTCCTGCCGGGGCTTGCTGCCCTCCAG
>Ga0116193_1003985_pt1 | contig 10434 bp, 8 predicted proteins | sample AD_UKC115_MetaG_FD_89892 | JGI IMG/M metagenome (GOLD analysis project Ga0116193, IMG submission 89892) | Active sludge microbial communities of municipal wastewater-treating anaerobic digesters from Hong Kong - AD_UKC115_MetaG | ecosystem: Engineered > Bioreactor > Anaerobic > Digestate | place...
CATGGCTGCGGCCAGCGCGCCAATCATGGCAGCGTTATCTGTGCATAATGAAGGCGGCGGAAATACCACTGCCACGTGCTTCAAGCGTTCCTGCGCCGCCGCGCGCAAGCCGCGATTGCAGGCTACGCCGCCGACGACGGCCAGCCGCTTGAGATGATAGCGCCGCAATGCGCGCTGTGCGGTATCGAGCAGAATGTCCACCATGGCGCTTTGAAATGAAGCAGCCAGATCCCGCACGAGCGGATTATCCTCGGCGCTGCCTTGCAGAAAGCGGTCGCGCCCTTCTTTTTCGACCAATCGCGCCACGGCGGCTTTGATGCCCGAGAACGAAAAATCGAACTCGCCCTCCTTGAATCGGGGCTTGGTGAATGAAAACGCCTGTGGATTTCCGCTGGCCGCCAGGCGGTCGATCACCGGTCCGCCCGGGTACGGCAAACCGAGAAGTTTGGCGACTTTGTCGTAGGCCTCCCCTGCCGCATCGTCCCGTGTGCGACCAATTGTGCTCATACGGTCAGGCGCTTGAGCAAGGATCAAACTGCTGTGTCCGCCGGAGACTGCAAGCGCCAGATATGGGTAGGCAAAACCCTCGGGCAGGAACGGCGTTTCGGTGCGAATAAATACCGAGTGGACATGCGCGGCGACGTGGTGCACGGCATAAACGGGGCGCTGGTGGACATACCCCAGCGTCTTGGCGGTCTCAAAGCCAGCCAATAAGCTGCCCACCAGCCCTGGACCGCGCGTAACGGAAATGGCATCAATGTCCTGCATTGTCTTGCCTGCCGTCAAGAGAGCCTCATCGCAGACCGGAAGAATGTTGCGCAGATGCGCGCGCGAAGCCAGTTCCGGCACCACGCCGCCATAACGAGCATGCAAATCCACCTGCGAGGAAATGATGTTGGACAGCACGGCGCCATCCTCACAAATCACGGCACAGGAGGTTTCGTCGCAAGAGGATTCGATGGCCAAATATTGCTTCATGTAAACATCCTTTTTCCCGCCGTCGGACTGGCGAAATTTTTCTTTTTCAAATTTTGCAAAAACTTTATGAATTTTTGCATATCACTTATTTCACACAACTTACTACTAACCGTCTGGGAATGAAAATGACTTGAATAAACAACACAATTGATGTTATATCTTACCCATCGCCATTGATCTATTGATTCACGGAATCACATGGATATTTCACTCATGTCTTGCCGGTAAGTCTTAGGCAAGCGGGGCGCCCCTGAAAGCAATTTGGAAGTGTGCTGCAACGGTGACACCATTTCCAATCCAAAGTGATGTGCCGCATTGGCACTCACGCGACAGGACCCACCAATGTTAACAGGGCTGATGGTAGAAGAGCAGGACGAATCGCAGGAAATGGAGAATGAAACCGGAAATATCTGCAGCATCGATGACGATTCGGAAGCGCAATTGCCCTTCGCCATGCTGGTCCATGATCTAAAAATGCCGCTGGCCAGCATCGGCATTGGTTGCGAGGCGCTGCTGCGCCACCCCGAAAATTTCAATCCCACCCAAAGAGACATCCTCAAGCAGATGCAATTGTCGGCCCATCACATGCTGCAAATAGCCAACAATCTGATGGATATCGGTCGCATCGATCATAGCATTGAGGCGATGCAAATCCATCCCGTCAGCGCGCGGGAAATTATCGCCGGCGCGTTGTCGGTCGTAATGCCTGCCATCGATTTGCGGCGCATTACCGTAAAGACCCATATTCCGCAGGATTTTCTTTGCCTGGCCGATCCCTTGCGCATGCGGCAAATTCTGGTCAATATCCTGGATAATGCCGCGAAGTTCTCTCCCGAAGACTCCACCATTCAAATCGACGGCCATGTCAATGAGGCCTTGCGCCAGGGGCAAATCACGATTCGCGATGAAGGACCGGGCATCCCCGCCTGCAAGCACGAAAATATTTTCCAACCATATGTCCGATTGAAAAAGACCGCCGATGTCGATGGCGCTGGATTGGGCCTGGCGCTGGATTGGGCCTGGCGCTGGCGCGCACCTTTGCGCGCGCCATGCATGGCGAGCTTACGGTGCAAAGCCAAAGCGGCGCCGGCGCGGCGTTTGCGCTGAGTCTGCCGATGGCCATGTAGGTCGGCTCTTCGAGCCGACGACTCTGTTTCCGCTTATTGTTTACGCAATACCCCGCGGGGTGTCGGGTCACAGACCCAACCTACGCAAGTAGGTCGGCTCTTCGAGCCGACGACTCTGTTTCCGCTCATTGTTTATGCAATACAGCGCGGGGTGCGGGTCACAGACCCAACCTACTCACCAAGTCATCGGCAGTGTTCAACTTCCCATCCGGCCCAGCACTGCGCAATTCGTAGCCAATGCCCGCATTGTGCGTGTATTTCCATGAGTGTCCCCACGGATCCATGGCTTCGCTGCTGTTGAAGATCGGCACCAAACGCCAGTTCAATTCGTACAAATCCGTCGGCCATTGCTTCGTGTCGCCTTGGTAATTTGCAATTTCCCGCCTGAGCAATTCCATCTGCCGAGCAGCTTTTCTGCCGTTGCGCCAGCGCTGAGCGGTGATCCCGCCCAAGGCGCTTACACCGAGCATCGCAATGAGAAACAGGATCAAAGCATCCTTGCCTCGCGCACCGGGGAAGAGAATGAGCCAGAACGCCGCTAGCATAAACGCAATCCCATAACCCACGCTGAAGCCAATTGAAATGGCGACACCAACAAGCACCAGCGCAAATCCAATGGGACGCCGCAAGCTGCGCTCTTTTTCCAGATGTCGCTCGGTTCGCAACGGCTGTAGCGGCGGGGATGCCTGTTCTTGTGCGTGCGGGTGTCCTATTGGCTTGATCTCTGGCTGCGGTTCGCCTGCAGGCGCCGATGGCCGATCCGCCGCCAGATTCTTCGCCACGCACACCTCATAGTTGTGCATCACCTGCGAATGCCAGTCTTCTCCCGGCTTTAAATCATAACTGAGGAAGCATTTGGAGAAGTGACCATTTCCAAGATCAATGGAGGCGGGTTCTTCCACGCGGCAACGATCAAAAACCGCCGGGCAACGCGTATGGAAGCGGCAGCCCTGCGGCGGATGCAGCGGCGTGGGTACATCGCCCTTGAGCACGGTGCGAACGGAGCGGCGCGTTGGATCAGGAACAGGGATGGCCGACAGCAGCGCCAGCGTGTAAGGATGGGCCGCGCGCTTAAAGAGCTCGTCCGTAGGGGCGATCTCCATCACATGGCCCAGATACATGACCGCCACGCGATGCGACAGATGTTTCACCACCGACAGATCATGCGCGATGAACAGGTACGAGAGGTTCATCTCTTCGCGCAATCGAATCAGCAGATTCAGCACCTGCGCGCGCACCGACACATCGAGCGCCGAAACGGCTTCGTCGCAGACAATAAACTTGGGATTGAGCGCGATGGCACGAGCAATGCCTATGCGCTGACGCTGGCCGCCCGAAAACTCGTGCGGATAGCGATTGGCCCATGCGGCGGGCAAGCCGACGCGCTCCATCAATTCAGCCACGCGAACGCCAATCTCGCGCCCACGCGCCACATGATGAATCTGCAGCGGCTCGACAATGGCATCGCGCACGGTCATGCGCGGGTTGAGCGAACTATAAGGGTCTTGAAAAATAATCTGCATGTCGCGCCGCAGTGGACGCAGTTCGCGCATCGAGACGCGCGTGATATCTCGCCCCTCGAACTCAATGCGGCCGGAGGTCGGATCGAGCAGACGCAGGATTACACGGCCAACGGTTGTCTTGCCGCAACCGGATTCACCGACAAGGCCCAGCGTTTCGCCGGGGGCAACCGTGAAGGAAACGCCGGAAACCGCCTGCACCTCGGCCACAGTTTTGCCAAGCACCCCGGCAGTGACGGGGAAATGCTTGACTAGATTATGGACGTTTAAAAGAATGTTGCCGTCTTGCTTCATAGCCTCTGATCGCCTGTATTTTCGAGCCTATTCTTGACTTTTCTGTCTTCTGGCGCGACACTATAACCATGGTGGCGGAGGGGTACGGAGCGCTTCGGGCGTCAGAGGCGCGGACGGTTTCCGGGCAGCGCCTCGCCAGTATGCTCTCCGCCGCCACCAATTGTTCGAATCGACAACAAAGCCAGTTCAGTTCGCTTTCGTCTGACTTCTTCTGCCATAATGTATCGTTTTCCGATTTTTTTCTCATAAAGAAGAATCTGCTGTCCGCGCTGATTTATTCGCACATTAACCAGGTTCTCGGCGCGAATAATTTCATCAATTAATGCATAATCGGATTTATCCACTCCAGATTGGCCACGCATTTTCTCTGTCTGCCAATTTCCATGTTGGCGCTGTATGTGACGAATTTCATAGCTATTGACGCTGTGTTTATATCCAGGAGCGATATCTAATTCATGATCATGATAAAGTGCGGCTTCATGCTCGTCCACGATGCGATAAACCACTCCGCGCCGGGATTGCTGCTCTTCATTGGCTATAGCATATTCGAAAATACTCTCAATAGCGTGCAAGGCTTGCGGCCAGTTTCCCAAAATCGCAATTTGACCACTAGGCAAGTCTTTATCGCCGATTTTTGCCTGCCCCACTTCTAATGCTGACTGGCAATGTCGTTCATCATCAGCACTGTGAGAAACTCGCTCGATGGTTTCTTCCAGTAAATCCGCCCCCGGATGCTCCTGCATATACCAGCAGGCCGACCAATGCGGCGGCGCGCCGGTCGGCGCATAGTTGACCAGCGGCGGCATCTCGCGGCGGCAGATCTCCATGGCAAACGGGCAGCGCGGATGGAACGGGCAGCCTGATGGAATAAATAGCGCATCGGGCACCATGCCACGAATGGGCTGCAAGCGACGCGATTCATCAGTCAACTTCGGGATCGAATGAAACAGCCCCGCCGTATAGGGCTGGCGCGGACGCGCAAACAAATCCGCAGTGTTCGCGCTTTCCAGCACTTTGCCGGCATACATCACGGCCACGCGATGCGCCGTCTCGGCCACCACGCCCAAATCATGCGTGATCAGCAAAATGGACATGCGGAAGGACTTCTGCAAATCGCGCAGCAGGTCGAGAATCTGCGCCTGGATCGTCACGTCAAGCGCCGTGGTGGGCTCATCAGCAATCAGCAGCGCGGGGTTGCAGGCCAATGCCATGGCGATCATCACGCGCTGGCGCATGCCGCCTGACATCTGGTGCGGGTAATCATCGACGCGCCGCTCAGGCCCCGGAATCCCCACCTTGCGCAGCATTTCAATGGCGCGTTCTCGTGCCTCATGCCACGGCAGGCGTTGGTGCAGGATGATCGATTCGACGATCTGGTCGCCCACCGTATAGACTGGATTTAAACTGGTCATCGGCTCCTGGAAGATCATTCCAATCTCGGCCCCGCGAATGGCGCGCATGCGCGATTCCTCCGCCGCCAGCAGATCCTCGCCCTGAAAGAGAATACGCCCGCCGATGATCTCACCGGGAGGCGTAGCAATAAGGCGAAGAATTGACAAGGCCATGACCGACTTGCCGCAGCCGGATTCCCCCACCACCGCCAATGTTTCGGCGGGATAGACATCGAGGTCCACGCCATTGACGGCATGCACCAGTCCCGCGTCAGTGTGAAAAGCAGTGCGCAGGCCGCGGATCTCGAGCAGGCTATTTGTATCTTTTCTATTCATAGTTGATAATCCTGATCGCTTCGCGCAAGCCGCTCGGCAATCGTTCTGAAAAGATTCTGAATCTCTTTCATAAGCCGCGATCCGTATAAGCTTTGCGGAACAACTCCGGACCAAGCAAGCGCTTTGCAACTTCCCGCTGCACTTGCGATTCGCTGAACTGCGGATATGTGGCGCGAATACCTGCCTCCACAACTGACCGCATGAAATTGGACGCTTCCATCGCCAACTCCGCTCGGCGTTCCGGCGGGATTTGTCGCAGCGCATCGTAATACGCATTCATCGTTTTCGGATCAGTGTCTGCTGGCAAATAACTCATTTGAACCGTCGCCAGTCCAATCCCTTGCCCGTTGCACTTTGCAGCCGATCGCTTAGTTGCGCTGCATGGTGCTGCAGGTGGCGGATGTTGTTGATCTGGTGCTCCAATTTCCCTTGTGCATACCACGGAAAGCCGCAGTCTTTTGATTCGAGGTTCATGGCCGCGAGACAGGAATCGATCATCTCGGCTACCAAATCGACATACTCCAGCATCTCCGCCTTGCTGTATGGCTCATCGGAATGCGTGTCCAAGTCCTGCAACTGCCCGCGATGCTTGCTCCATCGTGTCAGGTGTTTGTGCGACAGCTGCAAATAAAAGTGAGTGAAAAACAGACCGTGGAAGGCGATCTGCCAATAAGGCGACCGATGCCCTTCGCTGGATATCCAGAGCGAGTCAGGACAGTTTTCAATGGCCTGCCGCATCATGGCTAATGCCGCCCGGTATTGATTCCCCAACACCGCACGAACTTCGATTGCCCTCTGAGTTGTCTGTTGCATTTCTGTCATGGCCTATGAGATCCCCGAATTCCAAATTTAGAGCTGTCCCGCATTACCGCATTACTATTAGGGACGTTCCTGCATTCCTAGAACTAAGGAATTTTACGAACCGTTTCGGCCTTAGAATGACGCAGGCGCAAGTCGTTTATTTCTTTTATGGCCTGCATAGTCGCTTCACCGTATGCACAAAATGGTAACCTGCTTGAAAGGAAAAACATATTCTCGAATGCATCATTACTACCTAAAAAGAGCAAATATTTCTTGTGAGGCTTGTATTCTGGAGTTGAACTCTCTGAGTAGTTGCTCGTTATCGCATAAAATACCGGAGATCGACCCAAACCATAACTGCCAAATCCCCCAATAGTACCCTTGAAAACAGATTCTGCTTGAAATCCGACTATTCCAATTGAGGTAAGACTACAAGTTGTTTCTTTATCAAAAGAATACACACACTTTGCAAGAGCGATCGTTTTAGACTCCTTCCAAGCCTCTTCTGTTGATGGCACAGGAGGTAATTCAGATATAAAACATGACAAAACAATTAATATGTTTAGCATGCCGAATACTCCTTAAGACTTAGAGTGAACCGCTTCTATTTCCTCAGCCTTGGATCCAACGCATCCCTCAGTCCTTCGCCCACCAGATTAAAGACGCTGACAACGAAGAAGATCGCCAGGCCGGGATACATTATCAGCCAGATTTTCTGCTCGAGTCGGCCTTGGTTCAGCAACTCGCCCCAACTGGGAACCGTAATATCGCCCAACGCGAGGAAGGACAATCCGGATTCAATCAGGATCGCTCCGGCCACACCAAAAGTGGCCGTGACCAGCACGGGGGCTAGGGCATTGGGCAGCAGGTGGCGGAAGATGACGCGCCGGCGCGGCAATCCCAGCGCCAACGCCGCCTGCGAGTATTCCAGCTCCTTCAGGCGTAAAAACTCAGCGCGCACCAATCGCGCCACCTCCGGCCAACTGGTCACGCCGATGATGGCCATGACATGAAAGATCGAACGGCGCTCCACCATGGCGGCCAAGGTCAGAATCAGAAAGAACGTCGGGATGCAGAACATGATCTCAATCAGGCGCGAAATGACCAGATCGATCATTCCGCCGAAATAACCCGCCAGCGCGCCGAAGATAATGCCGATGGCCACATAGATCGACACGGCCACGACACCAATGGTCAGCGAAATGCGCGTGCCAAAAAGCATGCGCGCAAAAACATCGCGCCCCTGTTTATCGGCGCCCAACAGGTGCTGGCGCGAGGGTGGATCGCCGCTGATATTCGGATTGGTCTGGCGATAATGATAGGGAATGGGCGGGAAGATCGCTCGCACATTGCGCCCTTGTTCGTGCGCATTTTGCAGAAGCACATCGTATTGAATGATTGGCTTCTGGATATAGAGCGGGTTTTTCCAGCCAAAGATACTGGCTGGCAGAATGCAGAGAAACAGCAGGAAATGCAGCACGGGCAAACGCGCCCCCAGCCAAAGCCGATGGCCTTTTGCCAGAAACAATCCCAGCAGATAGACAGGGGATAGAACCAGCAACAGGTTAAAGAAAATGTCCACCGAGTTTTCCCAAATGTTGCGATTGAACAAGGATTGGAAAACAGGAAAGGACACGCGCCCATTGGATGCAAAGTACAGCGGCTGGTTCATGCAAATGAGCGGCGCGAACGTGGCCAGCAGGAACAGAATAATCACGCACCACATCCCAAACACCGCGGGACGATTCTTGCGGAATTGCTGCCAGACGATGGCCGCATACGTCGCCGGGGGCGGTTCGGGACCTTCCATCATTTTGGTTTCGGTGTCGTAGTTCATTGCCGCCCGGTTACTTGTAAGAAATGCGCGGATCCACAAGCGCGTAGCTCAGGTCCGAAATCAATATGCCCACCAGGGTCAACAAAGCCGAAACCAACGCCTCGGCCATGATCACGTTGTAATCGCGCTGATAGATCGAATCGATCAACCATAGGCCCATGCCAGGAATACCGAAGATCGTCTCGATAATGACCGATCCTCCCAGCACCGCCGGCAGCAATCCGGCTAAAAGCGTGAGGATTGGCAGCAGTCCATTGCGCAAGGCATGCTTGAAAATTACAACTCGCTCGGAAAGACCTTTTGCCCGAGCCGTGCGAATGTAATCAGATCGGATCACATCCAGCAGACCAGCACGCATATAGCGGCTCAGTCCGGCCAGCGAGCCGTACGTCAGGCAGAGGATTGGCAGCATCAGATGCCAGCCGATGTCCTTGATCTGCCCCAGCGAGGTCAGTTGCATTGAATCAGGCGAGGACCATCCGCCGGTGGGGAACCAACGCAATCGCGGGTAATCTGAGCCTTTGGAGAGGAAATACAGCAACAGCGTGCCTACAAAGTAGCTGGGCAGCGAATACAACATGAACAGCGAAGAGGTGACGACGCGATCCGTGGCAGTGTCCTTGCGCACGGCGGAAAAAATGCCCAGCGGAATGGAAATCAAATACGCCAGCAGCAGCGAAATAATCGACAATGAAATGGAATATTTCAATTTCGAAACCATGGTCTGCATGACAGGCTGGCGCGTCACGAGCGAAACGCCGAAATCCAGATGCAGGAGATTGCGCCAATATTTGGCAAAGCGCGTTTCGCCGAAGAACATGCGCAGCTTGCCCGCCGTGGTGTATTGCCAGCGCCCCTGGTGCTCGTCATACCACGCATTCCATTTGGCGATGATTTGCTGCTTCGTTTCCTCAGGCGATTCGGGCTGATAGCGCCAATTGCTTAACATGGCGTTTTCAATGCTGACCGTGTGATTCGCCTCCTGCTGCGCTGCGGTTTCGGCCTTGGGATAGGGGATCATGCGCTGCGAATTGGTGCGAAGGAAATACACGGCCGTATCGCGCAGGGTAATATCACGAGCGGTGCGCATAGCGTGTATCAGTTGCGGAATGATGTAATAGCCATCGTCCTGCAGGCGTTCATAGGCATGAATGCGCTCCATATTAGCGACTTTGCTGTTGGAGGGAATCTTCTGCAGTAGCGCGAGGATTTCCTCATTGGTGATGGCGAAGCGCGCGTTGAATAGCACCGGCTTGTCCAAGTCGAACTGCTCGCGGAAGATGCGCACCGATTCCTGCGTCTGCTCGCCGCGCATGTACGCGCCCACATCGCCGGTCTGGCGCAAGGTTCCCGGACGTCCCGGCGCCATGTTGATGATGATAAAAACGATCACCGAAATCCCGAAGAAGGTCGGGATCATGATCAGGAGGCGTTTGAGAATGTAAGACCGCATAGCATTCCATTTGCCTGAAACTCGTTGCGCTGGCTCCATCATCAGCGGAGACTCTGGTTTAGACAAGGCCAAATGCGGTATGCCAAAAAGTATTCTACGCGGAATTGGCAGGAACAAGGCTTGCGCAGACGGCAACTTCTGTTCTAGTACTTTCTTAGCGCTAATTATGCCATAGATGTAGGGTGGGTCTTGACCCACCATGACCGCGGAATGAGACAACAATCAAGGTGTGGTGGGTCAAGACCCACCCTACAGGTTGTTTTACACACCAATAGAAAATAAGAGGTGCTTCAATGAAGACATGGATTGCCAAAGCAACTATGGGATTAGTCTGTATGCTGGCGCTGGCGTGCGGGAAAAAGGCCGAACAAGCGGCCGTGGAACGATCGATGGAAAAGCAGATTGAAAAGCAAACCGGCCAGAAGGCGGATGTGAAGATCGGTGATAATCGCGTCTCCATGAAGTCCAAGGACGGCGAAATGCAATACAGCGAAAGCGGCGATCTTTCGCTGCCCAAGGACTTTGACAAGGATATTCTTATCCCGAAGGATGCAAAAATTCAAACCAGCCTGACGCAGGAAAAGACACGCCAGATCGTGATGCAGGTCAAACAATCCAAGGATGAATTAACGAAGCAATATACCGAATTCCAGACAAAGCAGGGCTGGAAGGAAGAGAGCAGTTTCAACAGCGGCGA
>Ga0116193_1003986_pt1 | contig 10429 bp, 15 predicted proteins | sample AD_UKC115_MetaG_FD_89892 | JGI IMG/M metagenome (GOLD analysis project Ga0116193, IMG submission 89892) | Active sludge microbial communities of municipal wastewater-treating anaerobic digesters from Hong Kong - AD_UKC115_MetaG | ecosystem: Engineered > Bioreactor > Anaerobic > Digestate...
ACCAACAACATTTCTTTTGCTCCTTCATAGGGCAATTCATAGGCTACATCTGGCATAAGTGCAATAGCTGATTTAACAGGTTTTACAAGCAGTCTATCATCATATATACCGCCAACAATCTTTCCACGATAATAGATGATGTATTCTCCCATCATCGCTCTATATGTTACTTCTTCTAATTCAGATAATTGTTCTAATATGAAATCTAAATATTCTTTGCTTGATGCCATACTAACCTCCATCAACTTCAAATCTTCCGGTCTTTATAAAACTAATTTCTTATAATACCTTTTCTTAAACTCAGCTAGTTTTACAACATCTCTTCCAAATACAAATATTCTATATGCAGTCCTTCCTTGTGAGTAATTTGGTATATCATTTCGTTCAAATACAATATCATTCTTCTTTAAGTCTTGCTCAGCTTGTAATATTTCATATTCAGACCAAACCCAGGCGACTAGGTGCGCTTTATTCCACTTATCCGCAGACAATTTTTCATATGCATACTCTACTAAGTCTTTTTCCCTCGAGAACGACTTTATTACTTTCTTTATGCCTCTCTCAGAATAGCAGAAATTGTACGCGTATCCATTCTTTTCAATCACAATTCCTTCCGGAGCACGGTGTTTCCCTATTGTAATATCTATAAATGAATAGCATTCATCTTCTAAATATTTCTCCAATTCTTCTATTCTCTCCATATGCACCTCTCCTTCAACTTCAAATTCTACTTATCACTCGTCCACACTAAGTTATATCGTGTAACACCATTACTTGCCAATGTCTGATTATATAATTCGCATCCATAATGTTGATATATCTGTGCATATCGCTCCATATCAGTATCAAACAGTAATGGCACACTCTCTTCTTCCGCATACTTCTTTGCAGCTTCTACCAAATGCCTTGCGTAGCCTTTTCCCTGATATTCCTTATCCACACACACAAACAAAATATCAATATGTGGTTTTGTAGCATACTGCTTATTAGAGCCTGAAATTTTTTCGAGTGTCTTTAGTTAATGCTAACCATCAATCGAAAAATACTGCAACTCCTTAAACTCATCATCCAAAAACTCAAAACTAAAAATATGCATATCATCAAATGACTGTTCGCAATAATCAACTCGACCATTATCAAAATCAACTGTAGGTCTTCCTAATTTTGCTTTTACCATTTCAGTATCAATATCGCCGTATACTTCTTGCAAATCAGGCATCATAAATTCAATGATATAATCCAAATTACTCCAATATTTTTTTGCCACGTCTTGTAAACTTTCTTCATAATCAACTGTTGGCTCGTCTTCACATGCAAAAATAATACCATCAATTTCACTAACATACATTTCCAAATCATCATCAAAATGCATTCTACAATCCTCCGTCAACTTCAAAATTGCGCGTGTATTTCTCTAACTTTCCAGCTTTTACGAGATTTCCCGTCCATCAAAATCTATGTAATCATCACTTTTCCCTTATAATTTCCCTTATTAGGAAGCTATAAGGGAAAGTGAAAAATATTATTTCCCTAGTTGCTTCTTATCAATTGCTTTGAAGAATGTCTTCTTCAATTCTTGTGGTTTATAGAAAAACTGCTTTTCTGATTTACTCAATCTATTTTCATTTTTCTTTATTTTCAGCAACTCCATACTACAGATAAAATCAGCCGCCTGCAATAAACGTTATTTTTGCGGTTCTGCCTTTCGAAACTCAACATTGGAAAAATGAATTGAAAATACCGTATTTAGAATTGCACCAAGTTCGATTTGACCATTATCGTAGTATACAATAATTTTGTCGAATTCATCAAAAACGCCTTATGTTTTCCTATCACGTTTGATATTTCGCGTCCCAGCTTACCGGAAAGAGAAATCTTATCCGGTGCTTCTTTTCGATTTACCACAGCCATCTCATATGCAATTGGACTGCTAACAATAAAATTTAACATCTTAAAAAGCAGCTTTCTACGTTCGTCTATAGACAATCCGAAAAACACCTCTTCACGTCTAATAACAGGTCCCGTATGTATATACTCAAAATCAAATCCGGAATTCTTGGTACTATCCTCAAGTTTTTAACATTTGAAGCAATATCATTCTTTTGGTCATGAAACAAAAGCGTTACCAAATAATACGCTGGTCGCTCCGTGATTTCTCCAAAGTCTCCTGATTCATCTATAAATATGCTAAGTTCTTTCATAAACTCCTCCAAAACTTACGACCATAGTAAAAATGGCGGGAAATTCTTCCCGCCTACGGTGGTCCAAAGAGCTTTCGCCCAGACCAAAACTGTAATGCATTACAGTTATATTCTATACACATAATACCACAAGTATTCCCTTTTTCCAATAGAATTTTAAAATATTTCCATGCCTCGCAGAGCGAAATACACCCTTCGCACAAATCTTCGATTTGTACTCCGTGGTATTTCTGCTCATATATAAATTAGTCGCTTAAGTAAAAACATTCAGCCATACTGTAATCAGTGCATCGTATACACCATGCGCGATAATAACCGACAACAACGTGCAATTCTTAATTTTAACTCTACAGATACAAAAGATTGCGCCAATAAAACCTGTTAATATTATTTGTCCGATATTTCCGCCCAAGAAATGAAACAAACCAAACAAAATGGACGAACCTATAATCGCACCTACGGCGGAACCGAAAAGTATTTCTAACTTCTTGTAGAAGAATCCGCGAAAAACAAACTCCTCCACCAGCGCAACTGCACCAATATATTGGATAAAATCATATATATACTGCCATGCATAAATATATATATGTTGATTATTCACCCAGTCACTCTTTCCGATCAGATGCGGTATTACTGTAAATACGAATGACATACACAAAGCAATGGCAAGACCAATCAACAACTGATATCCTATCTTCTCTTTGGAAAAACCGTAATCCGACCACTTTTCCTTATTAAATATCACAATACAAAAGGGAACCAATGCAATCGGTAAATATGTTACAATCATCAAAACCATACGAACAACAAGCGGAAGACTCATAAGCACATATTGATTAAATACATTCACTCCCAACAAACCACCAACCACACCGATGATTGCAATTACCATCTGTATTATTATTTTATTACGTTCCTTCACTTTCATCTTCATCTCTCTCTTTCTTTGTCAGTACTTTCAGACACCATCTCCATTTGCCGCAATGCGGGCATCGCATCATTCTTAACGCAACGATATTCATTCATACTGTATAGTTAATGAAGCCGGGAACAAAGGTTTCTTCACAATGTAAACACTTATAATATCCAAATGTGCGTCCTCCCTCCATCAGTGCAAGCAAACCAACCGTAAAAACGGCACATGCAATAAACACCAATATACCTTTCGCCTGATTGCTTATTACTTCCGCATATGTATTTACAACAACAATCAGCGTCACAAAAGAAATGATGGATATAAGTCCCATTAACAGAATCAGAATTAATTTCGTTCTGTTCTCTTTCTTTTCTTCTACCAGATGAACCATTTTTTGTTCTGCCTTTTTCATATAATTCTCTTTATCCAAGCGTTCACCCGTCAGCAACTCATTCACCGAAATTCCCAGCGCCTTACAAAGGGGCTGCAACAATGAAACTTCCGGAAATCCTTTGCCGCATTCCCATTTGGAAATTGTTCTGTCACTAATATTAAGAATATCTGCAAGTTGCTTCTGCGTATAATTTTTCTTCTTTCTTTCCTCTGAAATAAACTTACCTATTTTATTCAGATCCATGCTTGTCCTCCTTTCGGGTCTTATTATCATAAAAACAAGCTTTTTTGTCTACCAACGGAGCGTAGAGTTCCGTATTTTAAAGGAATTCTACGCTCCGTTGTGCTAATTCTTTCCCTTGTTTTTTCCCTTATTAGAGGGCGTAACCAAGGGTAAAACGATATAACAAAATACAAGATGTGACGGAAAGGGCACCCACAAAAACTTTAGTATTTTCAGGATTCCCCGCAATTTTTATAACAAGATATAACAGTTATTAAATCCCTTAAAATACCTCAAGTGAGAATTCAAAGTTTCGCTCTCGTCGAACGTATCAATTATATCACGATATATACAATTTCTCCACCGATTTTTTATGCTCAATTATAATACAAAAGCGGAGCAGTTTCCTACTCCACTTCTGATACTACCTTGCCCCTCTGTCATTTTTATGCCGGTGGCTCTGTCTGTTATTTTCTCGTTCCTTTACTTCTTGTTGCTTCCTCTGCAATCTCGCCTTCATACTATCCGTTTCTGCCTTATTTCCAGTCTGCTGTTCCCACCTTGCAACTGCCGACTGATAATCGGTATACTCCGCCTTAGAAGCTCTGTATTCAGCCAAGAACTCTTTCACATTCTTATAGCCATAACCCTGCACGATACTTGATAGGTACTGCTTCATATTGGCTATCTGCGTCTTTAACTGTTCTGCCTGCTCCTGCAATTCCTTACGCTGTTTCGCCTTGAAGATACCCTTCGCTCCGGCAAGCTCCTTCTCCACATTCGCAAGCAGTTTCTCTCTCTCATAAATGGCTGTATTCTGCCTCTCCAGCTTGTAATAAATATCCGTAAGTCTTGGATACTTGGAAGCTAATTCAGATTTCTTTGGCATTTCCGGCACAGGCTCACTCTCAGCTTTTACAAACGATTTTATCGCCTTAACAGGTATCTGCTCCGGCTCTGCTTTAATAACTGTTTCTATGCCCTTATCTGCCTTTTGTGAAGCCAACTTAAACACCTTGCCAATGAGAAGTTCCAACGCATAAACAGCGGTCATAATCAGGCTTTTTAGCAGTGCCGGATTTCTTCCCGACTTCTGAATGGAAGCCTTTACTTTCTGTCCGATTTCGCTCTGCTTCACTTCCAAAATCTGCCCCTCCGGCACACCACAAATCAACGCCCTGTCCACCGTCTGATTCCACATGGTACGGTACTGATTATCGGTTTTTATTTGCTCTGCTTTCGGGTTGTTCTTGCCAATCTTTTTTGTAGGTAGATACACACCGTTTCTGTCAAAAACCTTGAGCTTTTGTTTATCATCTTTTACATAAATATTGATAAGGTCAGTATAAGAATGTTTCACTTCATCAAGAAAATTTTTACTCTTAAATTGACTTTCTTTTATGTCAAAAATGTTACGTTCATACACCTCTCCTTTGGGAATGATTTTACAGCCTTTCCGAAGCTGTCCGACTTCATCCAGTATCTTTTTTTTAGTGCGTACATGTTTTTCATTTTCGTCATAAAACATATTTCTTGTGGCAATCTTCTCCACAGGCTCACCAAGCAGTTTTCGCTCTGAAAAGATGAGATGGATATGATAATTGGTTTTGCGTTTGTTGTGGTGCAAAGCTGAAATACATTCCACGCCATAATTCTGCTTAAAGTGTTCTGTGAACAGTTTGAGCAACTTGTCCGGCTCATAATCTACAAAACTTTCCGGCAGAGCAATAATAAGTTCCCTTCCTTCTATGCACCTTCCTTTTGTACCGCTTTTCTTAAAATCGTCTTGGTTGCACTTCACAAGTTCTGTCCAAAATTTGCGGTCAGTTGTTTCATAAACTGCATACAAATTTTCTTGTCTTGCTTTGCTCGATATATAACTGATTCTGCCTTTTAAATTTGGCAGCTTTGACATCTGTATAAATGAATTTCTTACAATAGGCATTTCCCTCTTTCTTTGAAAAATGATAGCGTTTTTTGCTATCGTGAGTGGATGCTTAGACATCCGTATACGAACCCATTGCCGTATCCGGCACAACCATAAATGCGACAGCATTTATAATTTACGCTTGCGTAAATTTGCCCCCTGCAAGGGCGAAATACACAGAGTACAAATCTCCGATTTGTGCGATGGGTGTATTTCGCTCTCATACGCCGAGGGCTTGTGAGTGTAGTCCGCTTTTGCCATTACACCCTACCTTGACTTTCTCCTTGACTACCATATACAGGAGCGTTCCACGCTCCCGTCCTACACACCGAAGGATAAATTTTACCATCGGAAGCTCCGGCGCATTCCCACCTTTTCCAGATACTCCTGCCTTGCCTTTTCTCTTTCTTCCTCTGTTGGTGCGGTCTTATATTTTGTATATAAATCCCGCTTTACCATAGCTTCCAATTTTTCTTCCAAACCTTTCTTTATCTCCGGTAAAACAGCATCTATTTCCACCAAATGATATTTCAGAAGTGCAAAGAATAATTCCTCGGAAATCTGCACATTTTTCAATCTATCAATCCATCCTTTCCATCATCATCCATGACGGTTATGACGATAATGACGATATTTTTCACATCGACACCGCTATATAAAACACCGTCATAACCGTCATATATCGTCACACCTACGATTGCAATAATTCCAATTTTATGATTCGTCCGGTGCATTTTCTGTTGCTCTCATAGCGGATACCATAATTCACATACAACTGCTCTGCTCCAATGTTTAATTTCCTTGTAAGTACATTCGGTTGCATATCCAAATCCGGCAGAAGCTGTAACAATTCCGAAGCTGTTCCGCTCCACAATGGCTGTTCCTCTGATACCACTTTTGCAACGGCTTCCAGTATTGGATCAGCCGGCTCTTTCCAAAGTTCTGTTTCTGCCTTTGTCAGCTTCCACACACATTGCTCCCTGTCAAAATCAAGAAGCAACCGTTGGTCTTGCTGGTCACGCCCAGCCACCTCTAATACAGCCTTGTTATCCGTTCTCTTCTCCTTCTGCATAACAAATGCTCCGTCCGCAGCTCCCAGCAATCCGTTAGTGCCGGAAATCATATCGAAGCTGTCAGAGGACTCCATCTTTCTTGTGTGGTGTACCACCAAAAGGCAGATACCATGCTCATCACTAAAGGCTTTCAGCTTGGTTACAATCTCATAATCACTTGCGTAGCTGAATTTATCTCCACCAACTTCCCTTACCTTCTGCAAAGTATCAATGATAATCAGCCTTGCGTCCGTATGTTCTTTTACAAACTGCTTTAATTGTTCTTCCAAGCCCTCATTTAAGTTTTTGGACTGTGTGGCAAAGTAGAAATTTTCACTGCTTTCCATACCGAACATCCTCGATAAACGCTTCTGTAATCTCGCATAATCATCCTCAAGGGCAAGGTATAAAACTGTACCATTTCGCACCGGATAATCCCATAAATCAAGCCCCATGCTTACATGGTAGCCAAGCTGTGCCATAAAGAAGGATTTGCCTACTTTTGGTGCACCTACAAAGAGATAAGTACCTGCATATATCAGACCGTCCACAATCGGGATTTTGGGTGGATAAACCGTATCATAAAGCTCCGTCATGGATACGGTTTGTAATTCGTCCTTATTCTGCATTTTTTCTGACTCCACCAAACAACTTTCGGTGGCTTGCAGATTGCCCTTTTGGGGCAAATCTGCTATACTTTTATTGGATTTGTTACATAGTGACTGCTTCCCATCTGCGCCAACAGATGAAACCGGAGCAGTTGCTTTTTCTTTTCCTGTCATTCAATTTCTCCTTTCAGTCCGTTCATAATCTCCGCTATCATTTGGATGGTGTAAAGCAATTCATCATTCGCTTCACTGCAACACTCCAAACGCTTCAATTCCTCATAAATATCTACCATCTGATTGCGTAGTGCCTTATACACTCTCGGATTGCCCTGCACCACCACATCCCGGCACTGCAACCGTCTGATAATATAATCCTGCTTCGTAAGACCGGATAAAGCTACACACTTGTCAATCAGCTTTGCCTCTTCCTCGGATACCCGAAATGCTACGGTCTTGTTTCTCCATCTTCCCTTATAATCTAAGTTCTTGTCCATGCTTCGTCTCCTTCCATTCTTTCTACATCCAGTTTATTTGCCATTTCCGTCTGCTTGGTAGGGAATAAATGTGCGTACCGGTAAGTAATATCAATACTCTCATGCCCTACCCTTTCCGCAATCGCCAGAGCAGAAAATCCCATCTCAATCAGTAATGAGATTGCACTGTGCCTTAAATCGTGAATACGGATACGCTTCACTCCGGCAAGCTTCGCACCTCTGTCCATTTCATGGTGCAGATAATGCTTGGTAATGGGGAACAGCCTGTCATTCTCATTAACCTCATACAGCATACCGATATACTCCTGCATTTCCTCACATAAGAACTTTGGCATCTTGATAACACGGTTGCTTTTCTTGGTTTTCGGTGTGGTAATTACATCCCTGCCATTTAATCTCTGATAGGATTTGTTAATGGTAAGTGTCTGCTTCTCAAAATCAAAATCCTTCGGTGTCAGGGCAAGCAGTTCTCCCATACGGATACCGCACCAGTAAAGCATTTCAAAGGCGTAATAGGAAAGTGGTTTATCCATCATCACATCCGCAAATTTCAAATATTCCTCTTTCGTCCAAAACAGCATTTCCTTGTGTTCCTCACTACCCATAGAACCTGCTTTCTGCGCCGGATTGCTCGACAAATGGTAATACCTTATCGCGTGATTGAAAATGGCACTTAACTGTGCATGGATGGTTTTAAGGTAAGTTGGGGAATACACTTCCCCATTTTCTCCCTTGTAGGCAAGAAGCTCATTCTGCCACGCAATCACATCCTTCGGCTCAATCTCCGCAATCTTACGCTCCCCGAAATAGGGAAGTATCTTGGTACGGATAACATGGCTTTTGGACTCCCATGTGTTTTCCTTTACCCTCTTTTTCTTATCTTCCTCGTAAATCTCGAAGAAGCTGGCGAAGGTCATGTCCAGCTTGGACTCGCTCTTTAACATGACCTCTCGCTCCCATGCAACCGCTTCACGTTTGGTTGCAAATCCCCGTTTCTGTGTCTGCTTCCGCTCACCCTTATAATTGGTGTAGCGGTAAATGACACGCCACTTATCTCCATCTTTGTATACAGCCATAATTTTTTCTCCTTTCTGCCAATACTCCGAAGAATGCTGTTTCAGCATTCTTCCGCACAAAACATAGATTTTGTTAGACAATGTATTTTATTGCCTTAGAAAATCTTTTTGTGCTTTATTCGCTGTAACATAACTTCTTACGGAAGAAGCTGGTGTTCACTCTTCCGGTAACAGTCAGATAACCAAGTTTCTTCATTTCTGCATTCAGCTCTCTGACAACCTTGTAGGCATAGGATTTAGAAACATTCAGCTCCTGCGCCACTTCGTCTACGGTCATAAAGTTCTTGTTCTCCATGTGGTTTCCCCCTTTCCGATTTATTACTTAACTCTTTTTGTTTAAGTTCTTCTTGCTATCCTCATTGACTCATGCTATACTCTACTTAAACAGATTTGTTTATCTGACCGCTTTATACAGATAAATGGCAACAATATGATAGGAGGCATTACAATGGCAATCGGGCAAAGAATACGATTTTTCCGTAATAGAAAAGGCATGACACAGAAGTACCTTGGTGAAATCCTTGGTTTCGTTGGCAAAACCTCTGATGTCCGCATGGCACAGTATGAGTCAGAAGCAAGAATACCAAAGCAGGAGCTTGTAAAGAACATGGCTCATTTCCTTGATGTCAGCACTCATGCACTTACCGTGCCGGATATAGATACCTACATTGGTCTTATGCACACCTTTTTTGCATTGGAAGATATGTATGGACTGAAAATTGATGAAGTGGATGGAGAAGTGTGTCTGCGTTTAGATAAGTCCGACTACTCCACCTATACCTCTATAGATAAGATGCTCCGTGCATGGCTCGCTGAAGCCAAGAAACTGGAGAGTGGCGAAAGTACCAAAGAGCAGTATGATGACTGGCGTTACAAATATCCGGAACTGGATACCCACCAGCATTGGGCAAAGGTTTATCCACAAGAGCTTTTTGATTTTATAGACGAATGTGCCAAAGAAGCAGAAAAAGAAGAAAAGAAAGAAGCGAAACGCAAAAAGAAAAAATAGACATCAAAAAACCTTACCAATTTTCAGTTGTCATTTCTGAAAATCAGTAAGGTTTTCTTATACACATAAAGTAATCTTATTCATTGAATAAGGAAAATCTGTTGCCAAATCGTTGCCAGTGCTTAAACAAATTTGTTTGGAAACCGCATAAATACTGGACTATTTTGACTCTACTCCTTATTCAAACTCAATCGTCGCCGGCGGCTTGCCTGTGCAGTCATACAGGACGCGGTTGATTCCCTTGACTTCGTTGACGATGCGGCTCGTTACGCGGCCGAGGACATCCCAGGGGAGCTCGGCTGACTCGGCTGTCATAAAGTCGGTGGTCGTGACGGCGCGGAGGACTATGGCATAGTCGTAGGTGCGCTCGTCGCCCATGCAGCCTACGGAACGCATGTTGGTCAGGGCGGCGAAATACTGGCCGATCTTGCGGTCAAGGCCGGCGGATGCGATTTCTTCGCGGTAGATGGCATCGGCATCCTGGACAAGGCGAACCTTTTCGGGCGTTATGTCGCCGATGATGCGGATTG
>Ga0116193_1003987_pt1 | contig 10428 bp, 6 predicted proteins | sample AD_UKC115_MetaG_FD_89892 | JGI IMG/M metagenome (GOLD analysis project Ga0116193, IMG submission 89892) | Active sludge microbial communities of municipal wastewater-treating anaerobic digesters from Hong Kong - AD_UKC115_MetaG | ecosystem: Engineered > Bioreactor > Anaerobic > Digestate | place...
CCGCCGGCTTCCATCAATGCACGATAAGTATCTACAAGCTGTCTCCAATTCTCTTTGGTCTGTTCGGATATTTTCAGCTGTGAATCCAATAACAGCAAAGTATAGTAATCATTGGCAATGGTAGCTATCAATTGTGCTTGCACAGCCTGTTTATAACTTTTCGTCTGCTCATATACTGCTTTTGATCTTTCCTTCGCGTTTCGCAAAGAACCGAAAACATCCAACTGCCAACTTGCTGCAACAGGAAGACTGTATATTTTACTCGGTGTTTTACCATCAAAGCTACTCAAAGTTCCACTAGGTGACAAGGCAAGAGTAGGCAAAAAAGCAAGACGAGCAGCAGTCAACGAGGCTTGTGATTCAGTCACTTTAAGTTGCGCCGTCTGTAAATTTGTATTGTTTTTCAGACCTTGTTCTATCAATTGCCGTAAAGCTGGATCGGAAAAGAATTCCTGCCATGCCGGCAATGAATCTGCACTTACCTCTACAACTCTATCTCCCGTCAGGTTTTGAGTAGTCAAATCAGCAGGACGATGATAAGTGGTATAAATACCGCAGCTGCTCAACATGGCAGCTACGGATATTGTATATAATATTTTTTTCATGTTACTTTTCATTTTCAGGTTTTGATGTTTTCATTTCAATCTCGTCTCTTTGTTTTTCCAAAACGACTTGTGCATCAGCTTCCTCTTTCAATGCGGGACGAATCTTTTCCTGCAGGAATTCAAAGATAATGAACATTACAGGAACCACAAAAAGCAGTGCTAGCGTTCCGATCAACATACCACCTACAACACCTGTTCCCAAAGAACTGTTACCATTCGCTCCTGCTCCGGTTGAAAACATCAACGGTAACATACCGAAGATAATCGTGAGGACCGTCATCAGAATAGGACGCAGACGAACTTGTGCTGCAGAATAAGCAGCCTCTACAATGCCCATTCCTTTTCGGCGCCTTTCGATAGCATATTCAGTAATCAAGATGGCTGTCTTTGACAACAATCCTATCAACATGATAACACCTGTTTGCAGATATATATTATTTTCAAGTCCGAATAGTTTGGCGAACAAGAAACTTCCCATCAAACCAAACGGAACAGAAAATATCACAGCAAATGGTACTAAGAAGCTCTCATACAGACATGACAGAATCAAAAAGATCAGTACCACACATATACCATAAATAAACACTGTGGAAGCACCGCTCTTTTGAGCCTCTTCACGTGAAATACCACCATAATCATAACTATATCCATCAGGCAATGTCTGCTTGGCAACTTCTTCAATGGCTTTCATTGCCTCTCCGGATGAATATCCGTCGGCTACATTCACATTGCAGGAAATGGAGCTGAACAGATTGAATCGGTTAGCCAATTCAGGACCCAATGTTTTTTTCAATGTTACAAACTGACTGAGAGGAGCCATTTCACCACCATTCCTTACAAACATATTATTAAGCGACTGGGCATCCAAACGATATTTCGGATCAGCTTGAAGCATCACTCGATATACTTTTCCGAACTCATTGAAATTACTGATATATGATCCTCCGCAATAGCTTGATAAAGAACTCAAAACAGCTGAAGGAGATATGCCGGCACGCATACATTTTGCAGCATCAACATCAACGGAATACTGTGGGAAATTCATCGCATAAGAAGTATATGCCATAGAAATTTCCGGACGTTGGTTCAATGCACCCAAGAATTGCATGGACGACATATAGAACTTACTCATATCTCCACCGGTCTTATCCTGCAGATTCAAGTCAATAGAGTTACCCATTCCATAACCGGGAATCATACCAGGTTGAAAAATAAATACTTGAGCCTTTTTAATATTTGCAAATTGTGCAGTCAGTCTGCCAATTACAGCATTTGAACTATGTTCTTTACCCTTTCGTTCGCTCCAGTTCTTCAAACGTACTACGCACGTTCCATAAGAAACGCCCTGTCCGGACATGAAACTATAACCTGCAATACGCATATAATCTTGCACTTCGGGTGTCTTCTTGAGTATTAATTCCACATCATCAAGCACCTTGTTAGTTTCATTAAGACTGCTTCCCGGAGGTGTGCTGACATTAACCATACATACGCCCTGATCTTCCTGCGGTACAAGTCCTGTTTTTGTTGTTGACATGAAAAATACCAACAACGCTACAGCTGCAACCATGGCAGTCCACACCATCCATCTGTGATGTATAAAGAACATGACGCCCTTCTTATACTTGTTCATCACCGCATTAAACGAAGCATTATATGCTGCACGTACACGACCATTTATACTCTTCGCACTTTTTGTTCCATCCGAAGGACGCATCATCATTGCACAAAGAGCCGGGCAAAGAGTTAATGCACTGATACACGAAATACCGACTGCTGTTGCCATAGTCACACCGAATTGTGTGTAGAATATTCCGGATGTACCTCCCATGAAGGAAACAGGAATAAAGACTGCCATAAACACAGCGGTACAGGAAATAACAGCCATGGTTACATCACCAAGAGCGGCCTTTGTAGCTTGGTAAGGAGATTTTACCCCTATATCAAATTTTGATTGGACCGCTTCCACCACAATAATGGCATCATCCACCACCGTTCCAATGGCAAGTACCAATGCAAACATTGTCAGAATATTGATGCTGAAGCCGGCGGCCGACAAACAAGCAAACGTTCCGACCAGTGAAACTATAATAGACACAGAAGGGATAAATGTACTCTTGAAATCCTGCAAGAAGAAATACACAACCAGAATGACAAGAATAATAGCTATAATCAAAGTTTCTACCACATTATCAATGGATTCAAACAAGAAGTCATTGGAACTCATTAATTTCACAAATTTAGTTCCACTAGGCAAATCCTTACTTATATTATCCAGCAAACTGAAAATATCTTTATTTACTTGGGTAGCATTTGCTCCTGCCACCTGGTATGCCATAAAATTGACTCCTGGATAACCATTCACTGAACTATGGAAACTATATGACAAAGATCCAAGCTCCACATCAGCAATATCCTTTAGTTTAAGAACATTACCATTTGCATCCGAACGTACAACAATATTTTTAAATTCATCTACACTAGTCAGTCTTCCCTTATACTTCATGGTAAACTGGAAAGTATTATTCGAATTCTCTCCTAAAGAACCTGTAGGAGCTTCGATATTCTGTTCTCCAAGGACAGCCGTAATATCTGATGGGACCAATCCATATTGAGCCATCAACGCCGGCTTCAGCCAAATACGCATACTATAAGTATCGCCCATTGCCATTACATCACCGACTCCCTGAATACGCTTAATCTGCGGGACAACAGTTATATCCAGATAATTTGCCAAGAAATGCTCATCATACTTTCCATTAGTACAAGTCAATGAATTAATCTGAAGAAAACTTGTCTGACGTTTCATGGTAGTCACGCCAATTTTTGTTACTTCAGCCGGCATTAATCCCTGAGCCTGTGAAACTCTATTCTGCACATTGACAGCAGCCATATCAGGGTCTGTACCTTGCTTAAAATACACCGTAATGGAAGCCGAACCGGAATTCGTTGCAGTAGAAGTCATGTAAATCATGTTTTCCACTCCATTGATACTTTCTTCCAAAGGCATAATGACACTCTTCATCACCGATTCCGCATTGGCACCCGGGTAAGAAGCTCTCACCATAATAGTAGGAGGAGCTATATTCGGATACTGTTCGATTGGTAAAGTGAAAAGAGAAATCAATCCGACTATGAGTATGAGCAGCGAGATGGAAATTGCCATCACCGGCCGCTTGATAAATATATTTCCTTTCATTGTAAACCTTCTTTATTTAATTTCTGTACCTTCACGAACGAGACCTGCTCCTTCGGATATAATGACTTCACCCGGCTTCAATCCGCCTGTGACAACATAATTCTGTCCATTATTGATTGGAGCCACAGAAATAATTGCAGAAACAGCTTTGCCATTAATAACTTTAAATACCATTGTTTTATCCTGCATTTGAGATGTTGCTACTTGAGGTATAACAATACAATTCTTATATGAATGAGGTATAACTACCATACCGGAAGCACCACTATGCAAAAGTCTTCCCCTATTTGGAAATGCTGCGCGTACTGTTACCGATCCCGTCTGTGAATCAATAACTCCGCTGATGCTTTCTATCTTTCCTTCCTCACCATATTGGGTTCCATTATTCAGAATAAGCTTTATCCTGGGAAATTCCTTAATAGCTTTATCCATAGAACCATATTGTTGCGTGTAATCCAGTAATTGATTTTCTGACAGAGAAAAATATACATACATCTCGGAATTATCAGACACGGTTGTCAATGGTTGTGAAATTGATGCACTAACCAAGGCCCCCAAACGATATGGAAGTATTCCTACCACTCCATCCGACGGACTTTTTACAACTGTATAAGAAAGATTGTTTCTGGCGCTCAATTCTTGAGCTTGGGCTTGAGCCAACTGTGCTTGTGATGTTAACAATGCATTTTTTGCCGTTTGCAACTCATATGCAGAAATCACCTTATTATTATATAGCTTCTCTTTACTGTCACTTGTAAGTTTTGCTGTTGCCAATTGAGCCTGAGCCATTCTCACATTGCTTACTGCAGTTTGCAGAGCAGCTCTATAAGGAACCTGATCAATGATAAAAAGCGGCTGCCCTTTACGGACAACTTGGCCTTCTGTAACACACAACTTCGTTAGCGTACCGGCTACTTGCGGATATATCTGAATATCCTGACGACCCTTAATGGATGCAGAATATTGATCATCTATAGTCTGATCTGACGTCGTCACTGTCATTGTCTTATAGTTACCACCGGGCATCATCCCCGTTTGTTTAGGCTTGCATCCTTGCAACAGCAAGCAACCCAACATTAAAATACCTAATGAAATCTTTTTCATAACTAAATCTTTTTTCTTTATTGTTAAACACGTTGCAAAGATAAAACATTTAATCATAGAAATAGTTTTCATAATAGAGAATACGTTGTCCATTTTAAGAACTAGCTATTGCAAATCGATTTAAAAACGTTTAATTTTGTCCAAAATAAGAATAAACAGGTATGAAAAGTATTAATGTATTACCTCCAAAAGAGGAATTCATGGTTGAAACGAATGCCATGGAAGATTTTCAAAATGAAACTATCCGTACAAACAATGGAATTTTGCTGATTTGTTTGGATGGAAATGCCGTTCTATCAATCAACGAACATAAATACTCCTTAAGCCATAGTATGATGGGAGTTATCTTTCCATACGATTTAATTGAAATTTCCCAAGCAGACGCTAATTTCAAAGTCACTTCCATCATTACAAGTGAAATGTTTATCAGAGAGGCTAGCTTGCACCTGGAAAATGTTATTTATGATTTTCTGCATGCCAACCGTGTACTTCCGGTAAAGAACAATCAGAATTTTAAAATAATAAAATCCATGATGCAATGGATGTATAATATATATGATGACAGAAAAAGTTATGTACGTAGAGAGCTGTTCCTTATCAATATACGCATATTTTTCCTGAATATTTATGATACAGGCCGTCGCAGAATCTTTCAAAGCGGGTTACAGAAACCTATTGATCCAAAAACAAGGGCCGGTTCCTTATTCCACAAATATTTAAATTTAGTTTTTGACCAAGCACAAAAAATGCGTGAAGTATCTTTCTATGCCAATGAACTCTGTATTTCTCCAAAATACCTAAACACCATCAGCAAAGAAGTAATTGGAAAGACGGCAAAAGAAGTGATAGACAATAGAGTTATCATGCAATTAAAAATAGCTCTGAGAGATACAGACAGAACCATTCAACAGATTTCAGATGAGTTCAATTTTCCTAACCAATCCTACTTTGGACGCTATTTTAAAAAGATTACAGGGATGTCTCCTTCTGAATTCAAAAAACAGGAAAGTTATTCTTAAAAAAGCATAACTGCTAACATTTTATATTTTAACAAATATACAAATAAAAAAGCGGTCTTTTCACAAAGATCGCTTTTTAAGTTTTCAATAGGTATTAGTTTTTTTTAAGGTAAAAAGATTGTTTTCAGGATAACGATGCAAAGATAATCCCTTTTTTTGGTATCAACCAAACAATTTTCTATGTTATCGAACATATTTACAGGGATTTCTTTGTGTTTTTTTTATTTCTGTATTTTTTTAACTCTTTAAGAAATTACCAAATCTTTCTTCAAATGTCATTTAACATATAAGAATGTCTATTCAATAATTTTGTTTTCAAACTTACAACCTTTTTTAGGAACTTGCAAGAGTATGTCTTAGTTTTTTTCTAGAAATCACACTTTGTTATTAGAAAAAACCAAATAAAATACATACTTTTGCAAAATAAATAAGATGTTTAAAACATATCAAAATGACTGAAATAAACATTACAGACACAAATGAGAAAAAAAGCCTGAATTTTGTGGAACAGGCAGTCGAGAATGATTTAAAAGAAGGCAAAAACGGGAAAAGAATACAAACCCGTTTCCCGCCCGAACCCAATGGATATTTGCACATTGGCCATGCAAAGGCTATCTGCATGGACTTTGGCATTGCAAAAAAATATGATGGTATATGCAATTTGCGCTTTGATGATACAAATCCATCCAAGGAAGATACAGAGTATGTAGATGCCATCATGGAAGATATTCAATGGTTGGGATTCAAATGGGGAAATGTGTACTATGCTTCTGATTATTTCCAAAAATTATGGGACTTTGCCATCAGATTGATAAAAGAAGGTAAAGCATACATTGATGAACAAACTTCGGAAGAAATAGCAAAGCAAAAGGGAACACCAACCCAACCTGGAGTAGAAAGTCCTTTTAGGAATCGACCGATAGAAGAAAATCTTTCTTTATTTGAGAAGATGAATAGTGGTGAAGCTGAAGAAGGCTCCCTCGTCTTGCGCGCGAAAATCGATATGGCAAATTCAAACATGCACTTCCGTGACCCCATCATCTACCGAATCATTAACACTCCGCATCACCGCACAGGTACCAAATGGCATGCTTATCCTATGTATGATTTTGCACATGGACAAAGTGATTATTTCGAAGGAGTCACACATTCCATTTGTACTTTGGAATTCGAAGTACACCGCCCTTTATATGACTATTTCATCGATTTACTGAAAGAAGGAAAAGATTTGGACAACAATCGCCCACGCCAGATTGAATTCAACCGCTTGAATCTAACTTATACCGTTATGAGCAAACGTAAATTACTGGCACTGGTGAAAGAAGGTCTTGTAAATGGTTGGGATGATCCCCGTATGCCTACTATCTGCGGATATCGTCGTAGAGGATATTCACCGGAATCCATCCACAAGTTTATCGATATGATTGGATATACCAAATACGATGCACTAAATGATGTATCTCTATTGGAGGCAGCTGTCCGCGAAGACCTAAATGCACGTTCAACGCGAGTTTCGGCAGTTCTGAACCCTGTAAAATTGGTTATTACCAATTATCCGGAAGGACTGACTGAAGAAATGGAAGCCATCAATAATCCGGAAGACGAAACAGCCGGAAGCCACACCATTGAATTCAGCCGCGAACTTTGGATAGAACGGGAAGATTTCATGGAAGATGCTCCAAAGAAATATTTCAGAATGACACCGGGACAAGAGGTCAGATTGAAAAATGCATACATAGTGAAATGCACAGGATGCAAAAAAGACTCTAACGGCGAAATAGAAGAAATTTATTGTGAGTATGACCCAATGACCAAAAGCGGCATGCCGGAAAGCAATCGAAAAGTCAAAGGAACTCTCCATTGGGTAAGTTGCGCACACTGTCTACCGGCAGAAGTCCGTCTGTACGACCGTCTGTTCAATGTGGAGAATCCTTCAGCCGAAGATGTAGATTTTCGCGATCTGCTTAATCCCGACTCTCTAAAAGTTCTTACAAACTGCTATGTTGAAAAATACTTATCCGGGTGCAAGCCACTTGATTATTTACAATTCCAGCGTATCGGATACTTCACGATGGATAAGGATTCTACATCCGACAAGATGATTTTCAATCGTACCGTTTCACTAAAGGACACTTGGAGTAAAATCAATAAATAATTCAACATCATTTAGAATGCCCAAAAACGAAACTGATGATTTTAACTCTCCGGAATTTCTGGAGAGTTTAAAAAAGTATGAAGACATGAAAAAAGGAATTGTGTCTTCATGCTATCTTGACATAGATACCATTCTTGATATCTCTGAATATTATGAAGTCAATATGAATTCGAAAGCTGCAGGAGAGGTTCTAGCCTTCGGCATACAGCTCCATCCGGATGATATTGAAATAAAAAAGTTCAAGATTCAAAATCTGATTATTCAAAACCAACTGAAAGAGGCCGAAAATGTGCTGAATGATATAAAGTCAGAAAATTCTGATCCAGAAATTCAATTAATGTGGGCAGCCTTGTATTTGCAGAAAGGAGAGCGTATAAAAGGACTTTCACTAATTGAAAAGGTCTTGAATTCATTAACCAATGACGATGATTTAGAAATGTGTGTTGAACAAGCAGGTAACATGCTGCTTGGTATACAGGATGCATATCGTGCATATAATATACTCGAAAAATACTATCCCAAGTTTCCGGATAACAAGGTTATAAGAGAATTATATGCAGAAGCTTGCTATGACAAAGGAAATTTCTATCGGGCAGCCCAACTATATAATAAAAGTCTCGACGAAGACCCCTACGACGTAGATAAATGGATTTTTTTGGCAAGGTCATACATTTTTGCAGAAGACTATAAGAAAGCGCATGAATCTTTGGACTTTGCAGCAGCTATAGATGAAAATGTTCTAGAAATTGATGTCACCCGGGCATCTTGTTACTATCAGCAAAGAATCTTTGATAAAGCATTAGAATATTATAAAAAGGTCTATGAGAAAGATCCGACTAATGAATTAGCCATAATGTATGCTAGTGCATGTTGTCTAAACATTGATAAAGAAGCTGAATCAGCAAACCTGATAGAACAAGCCATTCGTGTAGGTGGCAATATGAGTCCTCAGTTCATTGACATGCGTCTGCAGGCAGCCATCATATTCGAACATATGAATAATTACGCAAAAGCGTTATTTTATCTCAATGAAGCACTAGAAAACGATGAAACAGTATCACAGGCATACATTTTAAGAGGGAGAATTTATCTCAAAACCGGCAAGTTAATCGAAGCGGAAAAAGAATTGAATATGGCATTAAAATATGCTGATAAAAAAGATGAATATTATTTCAATATAGCTCTAGCCTATTATGATGCCCATCTATTTCCCGATGCCATTGGTTACTTCCGTTTGCTTCCGAAAGGAGATTTTCAAGATTCTTCATACGCCTATATGGCCGATTGCTATCTGCAGTCAGGCCAGTCTGAAAAATATTTTTCATATTTGCAACTGGCATGTCGTACCAATCCCGAATCAGTAAAAAACGTATTCGGCGGATTCATTCCCGAAGGTATAGCTCCGGACAAGTTTTATGAATATGTCCGACAGAATTGGAATGGCTATAACAACAACTTATTCAAATAATTAAAGAAAATGCAATCAGTAGAATTTGTACAATGGTGTCTCGAGCACCTCAATTACTGGACGATAACGATACTTATGGCTATCGAAAGTTCCTTTATCCCTCTCCCATCCGAGATTGTGATTACTCCAGCGGCTTATAAAGCTGCTGAAGGAGGCCTTAATATATATCTGGTCGTTTTGTTTGGTACGATCGGAGCTGACATAGGCAGTATTGTGAATTATTATCTGGCCTACTTCATAGGTCGCCCATTGTTCTACAAATTTGCCGACAGCAGGATAGGTCATCTGTTCATGCTGAGTGGAGAAAAGCTGGATCATGCCGAAGAATATTTCTACAAGCATGGATCCATATCCATATTCATCGGCAGACTCATTCCTGCAGTAAGGCATTTGATTTCCATACCTGCCGGTCTTTCCAAAATGCGGATCGGAACATTCATTCTGTACACCACTTTAGGAGCCGGATTATGGAACATCATTCTTGCATCAATAGGATACTACTTCCAGTCACAAATGCCGGAAAAAGAATTGATGGGATATGTAATGGTCTACAGTGAAGAATTCAAAATATGGATTCTCTCCATTCTGGCCATCTGCATCGTACTTTTCATAGGACACATCATCCGAAAAAAAAGAGCAGCCAAAAAGGAAATTACAAAGTAAGTCTAGCTTCGGCTTATTTGCAATCCCTTATCAGAAAGCGTCATATCTACAAAGCGAGCACATTCGTTCATAGGATGAGCTTGCAGCGTAGATTTGATTCGTGCAGCAGCTTCAGCATCTTTGGCAACCATGTATAGGAATCCGCCACCACCGGCACCAGGTAATTTGTATCCCCAGCAATAATCCTTCACAATGCGTATGACGGCTTCCACTCC
>Ga0116193_1003988_pt1 | contig 10427 bp, 10 predicted proteins | sample AD_UKC115_MetaG_FD_89892 | JGI IMG/M metagenome (GOLD analysis project Ga0116193, IMG submission 89892) | Active sludge microbial communities of municipal wastewater-treating anaerobic digesters from Hong Kong - AD_UKC115_MetaG | ecosystem: Engineered > Bioreactor > Anaerobic > Digestate...
AAAGATCAGCGCCGGCGATTACCCGGTGAAAAAATCCGGGACTCAAATCGAGCTGAACACCCAGTTTTCCCCGGTGAATGTCCTGAAGCTTCAAAAGCGCCTGTTCATAAATTTCATTGCCCTGCCCGGCTACTACCAGACCGCAATCCAGAGCCAGTAGATCATTAATGGCTTCAAGGATTAGCTCTATACCTTTTAATCTGGTCAGATAGCCAACTACCGCTAACACCGGCCTGGTTTCATTGAGCTGCAGGCCAAAGTCTTTAATCAACTGTCTTTTACAGGCTTTTTTCCCGGAGAGGTCAGCCGGGGAAAAATTGGCCGGGATCAGGGGATCAGTGGCCGGGTTCCACTCTTCAGTGTCTAAACCATTTCTCAGGCCGTAGAGAGGCTTATTCCTTCTGGAGAAGAAACTGCTGACTTCTTGATGATGCTTTAAAACTTCGTCCCGGTAGGTGGCACTGACCGTATTAACCACTTCCGAAAAAAGTATGCCGGCCTTCAGAAAATTAAATTTACCCCTGAAGGCTAACTGATGAGAATTAAGATAGTTCCAGCTAAGACCGGTCAGGCCAAGAGATTCAGCCGGGAATTCTCCCTGATAGGAAAAATTATGGATGGTCAGAAGAGTAGCCGCCTTTTTCAGGTTCGGTTTTTTTTGATAAATCGATTTTAGGAAAAGAGGCGCAACGGCGGTTGCCCAGTTATGGCAGTGAATCACTTCCAGCTTCATTCTGGAAGCAGCCAGGAATTCGATGACCGCGCGGTTAAGAAAGATAAATCTTTCGTCATTATCGAGATAATCACCCTGGGGCGACCCATAGATATAATCGCGGTGGAAATACTTTGGCTGATCAATAAGATAAAGGCTGTATTTATCAACCTCGGCCTTGAAAACCGTGGTCAGGAGCTTTTTAGAGCCAACCGGCACCTGAAGCTCAGGTTGAAGGGCTTTTTTGTTAAGGGATTCAAGTTCAGGCCGGCGGTAATAAGGCAGAAAAACGGATACTTCATGACCGGCCCGGCCCAGGTACTTGGCCAGTCCAGCTGTGGCTTCGGCCAGCTCGCCGGATCTGGCATAAGGAGATAATTCGGGGGTAAGAAGAGCAATTTTTAGCATTTTCTTTTAGATAAAAATAATAGCTGTCTTAGATTCAAAAATCAAACTGACCGGAAGCTGCTTAACAGGAGAGAATTAAATCAGCCGGCTATTCAGCCCAGCCGAGCTTTTCCTTAACCAGGTTATAATAGCTGCGCCAGGGAGAGGCCACCAGCTGAAGCTCCAGAACAGATTTTTTGACTTCAATGATTTCATTCTTATCAATGGTCTGCCCTCTTTGCCCGTCGATGGTGATAAAGACCTTTTCTTCCGGCGATAACAATTTAATCTTGATATCAGAATCGGCCGGAATAAGCAACGGCCGGAAAGACAGCGTATGAGGGCAGATTGGAGTCAGGATAATAGTCTCGACTCCGGGGTGAACGATTGGCCCTCCAGCTGAAAGAGAATAAGCCGTAGAGCCGGTTGGACTGGATAAAATTAAGCCATCTCCTTTTAACCTGGTCACTTCCTGCCCGTTGATAGAAATCAGCATCTCTATCATCCGGGCCAGAGCCCCTTTATTCAAAACCACATCATTCAAACAGAGATCGGCCTGATCTTTATACTTAACCTCAAGTAGAGTTCGCCGGCTGATGAAGCCATTCTCATCTTTTAAAAAGGCTTCCAGGACGGGTAAAGCTTCGTCCACAGGAATTTCAGTTAAAAAGCCAAGGCGGCCAAGATTCAGTCCGATGACCGGTACACCGGCTCTGGCAGCCGGGGCGGCTATACTTAGCAGGGTGCCGTCTCCACCCAGAACGATGATGGCCTGACTTAAGGCCGCCAGGTCTTCCCGCCGGCAACCGCCAGATAAATTCAGCTTCCGAGCTGCCACTTCTTCCAGCAGGCAATTAATCCCCTGCCTTTCAAGATAGCTCATGATCTCCTTCAGGATCTTTTCTATTCCTGGAGCATGCGGCTTAATAGCAATTCCTATTTGGTCAATTTTCTTCTTACGGTCCATCGGTTAACGTCTCCTCAACGAACTTTTTCAGGTCATTCTGGCTCTGGCCGCCAGCCCCAGGTTTTAACCAGGCCAGAAATTCCTGATTGCCCCTTTGTCCTAAAATCGGACTGGCCACCAGCCCCTGAACACTAAAGCCAAGAGAGACTACTCCAGCCAGCACTTTCTCAAGCACCTGGCGGTGGGTTTCTCTGTTTCTGATTATACCTTTTTTGCCCACCTGGTTTCGACCGGCTTCAAACTGAGGTTTGATGAGGACAATCAGATCTCCTTGTTTGATAATATTTTTTACGGCCGGCAGGATTTTGAGGATAGAGATAAAGGACACATCCATGACCACCAGTTCTGGGCTGTCCTTAAGGTCGGGGGGTTCCAGATAACGGGCGTTCTTCTCAATAGTTTTGACCCTGGGATCCCGAGCCAGTTTCCAGTCAAGTTGCTTGATATTAACATCAACTGCATAGACCCGGCGGGCCCCTGCCTGGAGAAGGCAGTCAGTAAAACCGCCGGTTGATGAGCCAATATCAAGAGCAGTAACTCCCCTGGTTTTAACCGGAAAAACCTGAAGGGCCCTGGCCAGTTTAGCCCCGGCCCGGCTCACGTAAGGAAAAGACTGCTCAACAGTTAGGACAGAGCCCGGGCTAATTAGGGTGCCTGGTTTGGTGACAGCCTGGCCATTGACTTTGACCTGGCCGGAAATAATTAGAGCCTGCGCCTTCTCCTGGCTGGGAGCTAATCCCTGCCCGACCAGCAGGAGATCAAGTCTGATTTTATTCATTTTGCTGGGTGACCGGGGCGCCTTTAGCTCGAATAAAAGCGGCTGATATCTTCTACCAAGCTATCAGCATCGAGCCTCAGCAATTTTCTTATTTCTTCGGCCTTCCCCACCGGGTATAGAGCTGAAGTCAGGCCAAAACTTTTGAACCTGAACTGATACAACCCCTGGCGGTCGAGAAGCTCCCTGACGGCAGTGCCGAAGCCTCCTTCCAGAATACCCTCTTCCAGAGTGAAAATCGTCCTGGCTTTTTGAGCCTGGCTGATAATCAACTCTTTATCCAGCGGCCGGGCAAAGCGGGCATTGATGACAGCTAAGGACAGGCCCTTTTCTTCCAACCGGTTGGCCACTTCCAGAGCGGTATGGACCGGATAGCCATAAGCAATAATCAGGTCCTGCCCAGGTTTCAGCAGTTCTGCCTGGCCAGCGGGCAGAAAAGAAAAATTGGGGTCGACCTTGACTCCGAAGCCTTTACCTTTGGGAAACCTGATGGCGACTGGATGCCCATACTGGAAAGCAGAATAAATCATCTGACGAAGCTCATTTTCATCCTTGGGAGCCATCAGGATCATATTTGGCAGGTGTCTGAGGTAAGCAATATCATTAATACCCTGATGAGTTGGGCCGTCTTCTCCCACCAAGCCTGCCCGGTCGAGGGCGAAAATTACTGGCAAATCCATTAAACAAACATCATGAAAAATCTGATCATAGGCCCGCTGGAGGAAAGTAGAATAGATAGCGACTACCGGCTTAAGACCAGCTATAGCCAGGCCCGCCGCAAAATTAACCGCATGTTGCTCGGCTATACCTACATCAAAAAACCGGTCAGGATGTTCAGCCGCAAACCTATTAAGCCCGGTGCCATCAGTCATAGCAGCGGTGATGGCCAGGATCGAGTCATCCTGGCTGCCCAGATCAGCTATGGCTTCGCCGAAAACTTGAGAAAAAGTTGGGTTGTTCTCCTGACGGGTTGGGACCCCGGTATTAATATTGAAAGGTGAAGAGCTGTGAAATTTTTCCGGGTCAAGCTGGGCCGGCCGGTACCCCTTTCCTTTCTGAGTAACACAGTGAACCAGCACCGGGCCCGGATATTCCCTGGCATTTTCAAAAGCTTCAATTAAGGAATGAAGACTGTGCCCGTGAATCGGGCCGACATAACGGATCCCCAGCTCTTCAAAAAAGATGCCGGGGAAAAAAGTCTTCTTCATCAGATCTTCAAAAGCCCGGGCAGTCTTTATTAAAGGACGCCCAATTTTTGGAATAGACCTCAAGACTGATTTGGCCTGTTCTTTCATCTTCAAAAAGGGCTGGCCGGAAGCCATATAGGACAGATAGCTGGACAGAGCCCCGACGCTTGGCGAGATGCTCATTTCGTTATAATTCAGAACAATGATTAATCTCTCCCGGAGGTGCCCAATTTGATTTAAAGCTTCGTAAGCTGCCCCGCCAGTCAAGCTGCCATCTCCAACTACCGCGATGACGTTATAGTCTTCATGTTTTTTGTCCCTGGCCACGGCCAGTCCGAGAGCAGCCGACAGGGCGGTAGAAGCATGACCGGTATTATAAATATCATGCTGGCTTTCTTCCCGGCTGGGGTAACCCAGTAAGCCTCCCGATTGGCGTAAGCGGCTGAAGGCTTCCCGCCGGCCGGTAATTAACTTGTGGGTATAGCACTGATGGCCGACATCCCAGATAATCTTGTCTCGCGGAGAATCAAAAACATAATGAAGAGCCAGAGTTAGCTCGACTGCTCCGAGATTAGAGGCCAGATGCCCGCCATTCCGGGCCACCGTCTCGATGATTTTTGCTCGGATTTCTGAGGCCAATTCCTTCAGTTCATTCAGTGACAGTTTTTTCAAATCCTGGGGAGAGTTTATCTTAAGCAACAGTTTTTCCGGACTCATGATTGTCCCTCTGGTAAGAATTCAAGCTGACTGGCAAAATACTCCAGGAAGCTGGAGTTGATATCAGCTCTCTTTATAGTTTCAATCGCCTGGCTTAGCCAGTTGTTGACCTGATCTTTCGCCTTTTGGGGCCCGAGACACCTGGCCAGGTTAGGCCGGAAATTCCCGGCAGGAACTATGTCCGTTTTGATATCTTCCAGGTCATCTCTCAATTGCCAGGCCAGTCCCAGTCTGGTTCCATAGTCGTCAAGAGCCCTGATCTGAGGCAGGCTGGCAGAGGCCAGCTTCGCCCCGCTGACCACTGAAACCCGGATCAGCCCGGCTGTCTTTTTTTTAGCCAGTTCTTCGTAGGCCTCAATACTCGTTTCGCCCGGATCAAAACTCAGGTCAAGCCATTGACCGGCAATCATCCCGGCCGGACCAGCCGCCCGGGCGATGTCCTGGCAGACTTCTTCTTTTAACTGCGGGCCGCCTGGCGGCCAGGGAGCCACCGACAGAATTTCAAAAGCCAGAGACAGCAGTCCATCACCAGCCAGTAGAGCCAGAGCTTCGCCAAACTTTTTATGACAGGTTGGCTGCCCGCGCCGGACATCATCATTGTCCATAGCTGGCAGGTCATCATGAATCAGCGAATAATTATGAATATACTCAATGGCACAGGCGTAGGGCAGCAGGATTTTTTCTGTTAAACCAAAATATTCTCCTGAAACCAGCAGCAAAATGGGACGGATTCTCTTCCCGCCGGAGAAAACTGCATAGCGCATGGCGGCCAAAACCCTGGAATCATCCCCGGTCAGATAGGAAGCCAGAGCCTCTTCGAGGCAGGCCCTTTTCTCCTGAAGATAATTAATTGGTTCCATGATTGGTTCCTGGGCGCCGATTATTTCCGGTTTATTTGTCGTTTTCCTCGTCCGGTTCTTCCTGACCGGCTTCTTCCTCTGGCTCTGCCTGTCTGAAATCGGTTTCCAGATCCTCCAGTTCAAATTCCCGGGCTTTCAATGCCCCCTTCTCATCCTTGATCAAAATTTCAACCTTTTTCTCGGCTTTGTCCAGTTCTGATCTTAGAAATCTGGCTAATTTTATCCCTTTTTCAAACAGGGCTAATGATTCATTTAAGGACAGGCCGCCTTTTTCCAGTTTGTTAACAATCAGCTCCAGTTCACTCAGGGCTTTTTCAAAATTCATTTCCCGACCTTTAGTATTCATTTTGTCTCCTTGATGAATCTTGATTCTATTTTTATCCCGGGATCAATGTCTTTGACCTGGCAGTTAATTTCCCCGCGGTAAAAAGAAACAATCAGATCTTCGCCGGGCTCAACTTCAGTGGCCTTAACCACTGGCAGCAGGCCACCCGCTTTCCAGCAAATTGCATATCCCTTCTTGAGAATGTTCAAAGGTGAAAGATTGGAAAGAGAAGAAGACAGCTTTTCCCAGCCGGCTTCATGATCTTTCATTTTTAGCTCGATGAGATGTTTGAGCTTTTCTGCCTGGGCTTCAGCTCGCGCCCGGCTTTCACTGATGTACCTTTTCTCTTCAAGTACCGCTCTAACTGACCTGGTCTTCAGGTCGTCGACCCGCTGAGCTAAAGTCATCAGCTTCACCTGAAAATTACGGTAGATGTACTCTTCAGCCAGGAGATTGACCTTGTTTCTTTTGATTTCGAGCAGATACTTTTCAGCCTGACCAAGCCGGGCGGCTAACTGGTCAATTCTAATCCTGAATTCTTCTTCCTTGGCCACAACCATTTCAGCCGCAGCTGAGGGGGTTGAGGCTCTGATGTCGGCCACAAAATCAGCAATGGTAAAATCGATTTCGTGGCCAACGGCTGAGATGACTGGCTTGGTTTTCATGCAATTAAAAATAGCCCGGGCTACCACCTCTTCATTGAATGCCCACAGGTCTTCTACTGACCCGCCGCCCCGTCCGACGATAACCACATCAATGTCATCTCTCTGCCTGAAATAATCGAGACCGGCGGCAATTTGCTCAGCTGCTCCTTCGCCCTGAACCTGAGCAGGGTAAATGACCAGATGGAGGCGGTTAAACCGCCGTTCGAGAATGCGCAGTATATCTCTGATGGCCGCTCCGGTTGGAGAGGTGACAATGCCAATCGTTTTGGGCAGAAGGGGAAGTTTCTTCTTATACTTTTCATCAAACAGGCCTTCAGCCCGCAGCTTTTCTTTGAGCTGTTCAAAAGCCAGATGGAGGGCTCCCTTTCCCCGCAACTCGAGTTTTTCCACTACCAGTTGGTACTCGCCGCGCGCCTGGTAAACAGCTATTTTCCCTCCGCAGATAACCTTGATTCCATTTTTTAATTCAAATTTTGGCAGAAGCGAATTCTTCCTGTTTTCGGTCTGAATTCGGAAGGCGCTAAATTTAAAGAGGACAGCCTTTAACTGCACTTCTTCCTGAGACTGGTCATCTTTCAGGGTGAAATAATAATGACCGGATGATGGCTGCCTCAGGTTGGAAATCTCGCCTTCCACCCAGACGAAAGGAAAAGAGCTTTCCAGTTCGAAACTGATGAGTTTAGTTAGCTCGCTGACTGTATAAACTTTGTCCTTTATGATCAGGCTATCAGTCTTCAAGACTATCCTCAATCATCATTTCTCTTTTTATACTTAAAGCTTTTCCGGTCTGAGAGTCAATCTCAATCAGGACGGCCTCCAGGATCAGGCCTTTATTGGCTGGCTCAAACTTTTGCGGCCGGCCGGTTAAAAACCGGCTGATGGCCTGTTCGGGCTTCATGCCGATGACTGAATCCAAGCCGCCAGCCATACCGACATCGGATATATAAGCCGTTCCCCGCGGTAAGATTCTGTCATCAGCCGTCTGGATGTGAGTATGGGTGCCAAGCAGGGCTGATACCCGGCCGTCGAGAAACCAGGCCAGGGCCTGTTTTTCAGAAGTGGCTTCAGCGTGGAAATCAATAATGACTACGGGTGTCCGGGCTAAAATTGTTTCAAGATCTTTTTCTGCCCGGCGAAAGGGGCAATCTACCGGTTCCATAAAGACCCGTCCCTGGAGATTAAGAACGGCAGCCTTTATGCCATTTTCATTCTGAAAGAGGTAATAGCCATGCCCGGGGTTACCTTCAGGATAATTGGCTGGCCGGATGAGCCGCGGTTCTTTATCGAGGTAATTGAAAACCTCTTTCTTATCCCAGATATGATTGCCGGAAGTCAGCACCTCAACCTGCAATAAGAGTTCCCGGCCAATGTCTTCGGTCAGGCCGATACCTCCCGCCGCATTTTCTCCGTTGGCGATTACCAGATCAGGGCAGTATTTTTTTTTGAGGTCAGGCAGAAACCGGCTAACTGCCTGACGCCCGGGACGGCCAACGATATCTCCAATAAAAAGAACCTTAAAATTATCTGGCATATTCTACCGCTCTCATTTCTCTGATGACCATTACCTTAATCTGGCCGGGATAATCGAGCTCTTCCTTGATTTTCTGAGCTATATCTCTAGCAATGACAGCTGCTTGATCGTCAGAGATTTTCTGGGCATCAACAATGATCCGTATCTCGCGCCCGGCCTGCAGGGCAAAAGCCTTAGCCACACCTTCAAAGGAGGTAGCAATCTGCTCGAGTTTTTCCAGCCTTTGAACATAGGTTTCAAGAAGTTCCCGGCGGGCTCCAGGCCTGGCTGCTGACAGAGTATCAGCCGCCTGAACCAGGACAGCTTCCACCGAAGGAAAATCTATATCCCGGTGATGAGAGGCAATCGCCTGAACCACCGCTTCAGTTTCTCCGTATTTCTTGGTCAACTCCACTGACAGTTCGGTATGAGTTCCTTCGTAGTCTTTATCAACGGCCTTGCCTATATCATGGAGCAGACCGGCTCTCAGGGCTACCGTCACCTCCAGGCCAAGTTCCCTGGCCATCAGAGCCGCTAGCAGAGCGACTTCTTTTGAATGCTGGAGGACGTTTTGCCCGTAGCTTGTCCGGTACTTAAGTTTTCCCAGATATTTGACCAGTTCCGGATGCATGTTCTGAATTCCAAGCTCCAGTAGAGTGTTTTCACCTTCCTGCTTTATTTTTTCTTCCAGTTCAACTTTGACCTGTTCGACAATGTCTTCAATTCTGGCTGGATGAATCCGGCCGTCAGCCACCAGCTTTTCGATGGCCATTCTGGCCAATTCCCGCCGTAAGGGATCAAAACTCGACAGGATGACAGCTTCAGGGGTATCATCAATGATAATATCTACGCCAGTAGCCATCTCCAGGGCCCGGATATTACGGCCTTCCCGCCCGATGATCCGGCCTTTCATATCATCCGAGGGCAGGTCCACCACCGACACGGTGGTCTCAACGACATGTTCGGCTGCTGACCGCTGAATAGCATTGGAAATTATTTCCCGGGCTAAGACTTTGCCTTTTTCTTTGGTTTCTTCCTCAATTCTCCTGACTGTCTGAATAGCCTGGAGCTTGGCTTCATCTTCAATTTTGTGAACCAGCATATTTTTAGCTTCTTCCTGAGTCAGTCCTGATATTCTTTCCAGTTCCTTAGTCTGTTTTTCCAGAGCTTCGTGTATTTTTTGTTCGAGCTGTTCCAGCTCTTTTTCCTTGGCATACAAGCGCCTTTCTTTAACTGAAAATTCTTTTTCTTTTCTTTCCAGATTCTGATACCGTCTCTCCAGAGCTTCTTCTTTATGGAGTAGCCGGCGTTCCTGTTCGGTCAGCTTATATCTTTTTTCCTTGGTCTGAGCTTCAAACTCAGCCTGCCGGGCAGCATCCTTTTCCCGGGCTTCGCCCTCAACCTGCCTCTTAATTTTTTCGGCTTCCTGTTCTGCTCTGGCGACAATTTCCTTAGCTTTTTCTTCGGCTTTCAGGATACCTTTCAGGCCCTGGCTTCGTTTGAGAAAGACAAAAATCAGGATTAAAAGCAGAATAGCTAAAAGTGGAATTCCCACCAGTAATAATGTTTTCATCTTCAAACCTCCTCGCCGGACTGCTGGTCAAAAGAGTTTACAAGGAGGTCAGGTAGTGTCAGGCTGACTCGCCGCTGGACGGTTGCCCCTTAAGCTGGCCGACAGGATCAAACCAGTCTTCTTCAAGCTTATGGCCAGAGATAGACTCGAGAACTAATTTATCAAAAGAATTAATAGTTAATTCTCCCAAATTAAGGGGTGAGTTTTTCCAGTGGATTAAAATCAGATTCATAGTTCTTTACCTGAGCCTCAAGTTGAGCCAGCTCATTTTCCAGCCGGTCAAAAGCCTCTCTTAAACCGGCTGCCTCCCTTTCGGCTAAAAACAGTTCATCAGCTAGATTTAAGGCAGTTAGAACAGCTATTTTGGCTAAATCTGAAGACCGAGATTTAGCTGCCACTTCCTGCATTTTCTGATCAAGATAGGAGGTTAACTGGCTGATATATTCTTCGTCTTCTTCTCCTTTGACGCAGATCCGGTATTTATTTCCAAAAATTTCAATTTCAATTACTTTTTCGCTCATATTCCCAATTTTTCTATCTGGGCAATTAGAGCTTCTAATTTGTCTTTAACCGCTTCCTTCTCTTGACGAAGCTGATTAAGTTCTTCGGTCATCAGGCCAAAGGCTTTTAGCTTTTCTTCCAGCTCTTTTTTTTCACCCTTGAGCTGCTTGGCCTCATCCTTCAGCCGGGCATTTTCAGCAGAAAGGCGGTTAAAATGTTCTACGATCTGAGAGATTTTGCCCTCCAGT
>Ga0116193_1003989_pt1 | contig 10427 bp, 6 predicted proteins | sample AD_UKC115_MetaG_FD_89892 | JGI IMG/M metagenome (GOLD analysis project Ga0116193, IMG submission 89892) | Active sludge microbial communities of municipal wastewater-treating anaerobic digesters from Hong Kong - AD_UKC115_MetaG | ecosystem: Engineered > Bioreactor > Anaerobic > Digestate | place...
AGACCAAGACGCTCCTATAACCGAGACGAAAATAGCTCTGACAGACCGAGACGCTCTTACAACCGAGATGAAAATAGCTCTGACAGACCGAGACGCTCCTATAACCGAGACGAAAATGGATCCGACAGACCGAGACGCTCTTACGACAGAAATAAAAATTTTGAATCAGAAGAGCCCCGTCGTAAACGAAGAGATGTAACTGCCGAATCAGAAATTTTGACTGAAATTGTGGAGCGTAGGAAACGTGAAGGCAGACAGACTCCTCGCAGACAAAAAATAAATTCGCTTGAATACGAAGAAAAATATGGTCCTATTCGCTTAAATAAATATATTGCGAATGCAGGAATATGTTCTCGCCGCGATGCAGATACTTTAATTGAAACCGGTGCGATAACAGTAAATGGTGCAATCGTAACCGAATTGGGAACCAAAGTAATGCCCACCGATGAAATTCGCTACGGTGATAAAATATTGCAGCGTGAAAAGCCTGTATATCTTCTACTTAATAAACCAAAGGACTATATTACAACTACAGATGATGAACGTGATCGGAAACATGTAATCCAATTAGTAAAAGGAGCATGTAAAGAACGTATTTATCCTGTTGGAAGACTCGATAAAAATACGACAGGCGTTTTGCTTTTCACCAATGATGGGGAAATGACAAAAAAATTGACTCACCCAAAACACGGAATAAGAAAAATTTACCATGTTGAATTAGATAAAAATCTCACTTTTGAAGATTTTAATAAAATCATGGAAGGTGTTGAGTTAGATGACGGTATAATTATTCCTGATGAAATGGCTTATGTGGGTAATTCAAAACGGGAAATTGGTATTACCATTCACTCAGGAAGAAATCGAGTAGTTCGTCGTATTTTTGAAAGTCTCAATTACCAAGTTATTAAACTTGATCGTGTTGTATTTGCCGGTTTAACTAAAAAAGACTTACCTCGTGGAAAATGGCGTTTCTTATCACGAGAAGAAATTAATATCTTGAAAATGTCTTTGTAACGTTAAGGATTTTTATTTTGCAAATTAAATATTCATGTAGTTATGAAAAAAGTTTTTTTTCTCATTTCCGGGTGCTTATTTGCCTTATCTGTATTCGCACAGGATACTGCTAAATTTTATTGGAGTAATGAGGCACTAATGTCTGTTGGCATCATGCAAAACGGCAAAGAAAATGGTCAATGGAGCTATTTTCATAAAAATGGAGCTAAATGGAGTGAAGGAAATTATCGTCAAGGCGAAAAGGTTGGCTTATGGAAAATGTGGTACGATAACGGACAACTGAGTCAAGAATATTATGCTGATAATGGACCGTTTAAAAGTTATTATACCTCAGGGCAACTTGAGTCAATCGGTCAATTCAAAGACGGAAAACGAGATGGAGAATGGATTTTTTACCATACAAATGGTCAGCTTTTTAAGAAATGTTTGTATGTTCGTGACAGTATTCATGGTTTTGTAACAGAATTTTTCGACAATGGAAAGAAATATTTTGAAGGCAACTATATAAATGGTAAACTTAACGGCTATGCCTATTGGTGGACAAAAGAGGGACAGCCTGAAATGGAAGGAAATTCTATTAATGATTTGCAAGATAGTGTATGGATTTTCTATCATAATAATGGAAAAGTGGGCAGCCGCGGCACATTTAAAGCAGGTCAGCAACATGGTTATTGGGAATATTTTTATGAAGATGGTTCCAAATGGAAAGCGGGGAATTTCAGAAATGGAGAAAAAACCGGATATTGGATTGCCTGGTACGAAAATGGCACTAAACAACGCGAAGGATCTTTTGCTTTCAATAAAGAAGAAGGTGAATGGAAACAATATTACCCTGACGGAATTCTTCAAGATCAAGGTTATTTTAAAAACGGATTAATGAGTGGCTTGTGGAAAGGATGGTATGAGGATGGTCAAAAGAGGTATGAAACTCAATATTCTGAAGGAGAGAAAGATGGAAGTTACAAATATTGGAATCAAAACGGTTCTCAAAAGACAGTAGGAAATTATCAGAAAGGTTTGAGACATGGCTATTGGAAAGAGTATGCAGTGAATGGACAACCTTTTGAATCCGGGAAATACATCAATGGAAAGAAAAATGGAATGTGGGCGTTTTTCAATGAACGCGGAATTAAAATCAGAGAGCAAAATTTCGTTGAAGACGTTGCAGACGGAAAGTTTACGGAATATTATCCTTCCGGAAAAAAGCAACTGCAAGGAAGCTTTTTAAATCGTTTAAAACATGGAACATGGAGTTATTGGGATACCAAAGGAAAACTCATCTATCAAGTGGAATTTCAGAATGGAAAACAAGTTAAAGTTAATGTAAAACTTGCAGAAGATCAAGGAAAGCCATTCTAAGACATCAGATTTATTTAGAACATTTTCGCCGCGGACTTGGAATCAGACGAACACGGCGTAGCCGGCATGCCCCAAAAAAAGAGCAGATTAAAAAATAACCTGCTCTTAAATATGGAGAATGATTTTTTATTCCACAACAAACTTACGGATTGTTTTTCCGTTTTTAGTTTCAATGCGAAGGAAATAAAATCCTTTAGCAAGTTGACTTACATTAAATTGATGTGTAAGATTTCCTCCTTGATGATTTACTTCTTCGGCAAGAATAAGCTTTCCTGTTAAGTCTACAATACGGAAAGTAATATCTCCTGCATCTTCGGTATTAAATTCAACATTTACGAATTGAGTAGCAGGATTCGGATAGATTGAAAGATCTTTTAAACCGCTATTCTCATCTATTTCAGTGCTTCCGCCATATTGAAGAACGAATCCTTCACCTTCCATCCAGTTGTCTGATTTAAAATCAATTTTAATATCCAAGAAATTGCAGGTAAAAGGTCCGTTAGGCATATTGTTAATATCAAATCTTTGGAATAAAACGGGGTTAGCTCCTGTCATATCAAAAACATCAACAAAGTCTCCTGCTTTAAGATTAAACGAATTAAAAGCAAAAGTTAATTTTGATAAGTTATAAGAAGCGTTTGGTTTTACACGCCAAGAGCAACCTGATTCAGCACGATAATTTCCTGTTCCGTCAGTAAGTACACCTTCAGCAGTATTTAAAAAAGAACCGGAAGTCGGAGAACATGCGGGTGCAGAAGACATTGTTGCATTGTAATACAATACAAAACCATTATCGGTTACGGATCCGTTAGTTGTGAATACAATCAAAATACTATCTCTGTTTAAATTAAATGAAGAAGGAATTATTTGGCCATCAGGGAATACACCTGCACTATTACCATTATCGGAAGCTCCGATGTTTAAATAATGACCGGAAATAGGTCCATATATAAGCGCATTCGTTCTAGCATCATAAAAGTTGATAACATCGTTATTGGCTTCTGTTTTCAATTTTGCCCATCTAAAAGAGTATGACGTTGCTTTAGGTGCGGCAATAATCCATCTTCTTTCGGTATTATTTTTATATGAAAGATGGCCAGGGCCGTCAGTAACAACTCCAACAGAAGCTGTATTTCTAACAGTTCCACTATCAGCTTTTGCGAGATTGGTATCAGCAGGATATAATTTAAAAATTGCACTAGCTCCTGTGTTATAGGAAGTTAATCCTCCACCTTGTGGATCTACAATAAAATTCAATTGATAATAGCCATTACCAAAGCCACCCCATCCCCAATTCATGTGGAAAAGGCCTTGTGAATCATATCCATCCATCAGCCATGCATGTCCTGTAGCACCCTCTGCAGTTGTAGCAGAATAATAAATAGGACGTAATGCGTCCAATTCAGTTTTAAGGGTATCAGCCCATTTAGGATAGTTAGCATTTAATCCCAATAAAATAGCTTCTGCATCAACAACATGAACTCCTTGATTATAACCCCAATTGTTTCTAAATGCAAGAATGGCATTTGTTTCATGTCCGCTTGTTCCGTCCGGAGATGTCGGAACCGATTCATCATATCCGTAGCCATATTCTACCAATGCTGAAACACCGCAATGATAAATTAACTTAGCCAACTCTCCATTATAATTAAATGGACGATCCGTCATTGCATCATAATTATAGGTACTTTGGGCAAAGTTAACAATTTGACGAGGAAATACAGGAACTCCATCAACATAAGTAGGATAATATGATACTCCACCGATTCCTTTTTCAGGGTAACGATAATAGTTGCGTAAAACTGCCATACTTAAGGCAACACAACCTACAACGGAACGTTGATCGTTAATAGAAATGGTAGGATCAAAAGGACAATAAGTGTTATAATATGTCTCTTGACTCCATGTTGTTGTAATTAAAGGATCAACATAAGCGTTGCGAGATCTTACCGGAGTAAAATCTTCTTGAAGATAACGACTCCATAATGAGGATATTTCTTCTGAAGCTTCTGCACGACGCTGTTTCACATCAACAATCTGTTTTTTATAGTTTTCAATAAACATTTCAGAGGCCGGATTGGAACGATATTCACCTTCCATTGAATATGCTAACACAGGAGTTGCCTGATCCGTTGCGGAAATTAATATAAACCCAAAATTCCGAACTCCAAAACGATAAAAAATCGGTTGTCCATTCTCATCTAACTCCGTATATTGCAAAGTTAAATCTTCAAGTTGGATATTTATATTCTGCGAAACATATCTTTCAGCCAGAAAATTTCGAGACACCCGTTGAGCCTCTTCAACAGATATATTTGTTGAAAACGCAAAAGAAAAGATAGTCAACAAAAAAACGAATGTAATTGCTTTTTTCATAAGTTCATTTTTTATTTTAATAATAATGTATTTTCCTAAAATGAGCTACAAAAATACAAAAAAAAACAAATAATAGGCAGTGTTACAAAAAAATAAAACGTTTTGAGTTTATCCTATTGAAAGTCAATTTATTGAATTTCTCTCTTCTCATTATTTCATATTTTCATTTATTTAAAAAAACTTTATAGATTTTAATGTAAATTTGCATCTTAAAAATAACCCAAAATGAAATTTAAAAATATTGCTCTATTAATTATTCGCTTGTTAATCGGTTTGATGTTTATTACAACTGCCGTTTTAAAATTACTTTCTATCGATCAGTTTGAAATTTACATATATAGCTTTAATCTTTTTAATTTTGTAACAGCTACTATTTTAGCGAGGTTATTAATTTGCGCAGAATTTATTTTAGGGGGATTTTTAATTTTCAAAATTCTATATAAACCGACTTGGTGGCTGACAATGGCTATGATGGTTGGCTTTACACTCTTTTTGATTTATGTCTCAATTTTTCGGAATGACTCCAACTGTCATTGTTTTGGAGATTTTGTGGAATTAGACCCTACCGGCTCTATCATTAAAAATGTTGTAACAATCATTCTGCTTCTTTTGATTCGACGTTCACATGATGGATTCTTTAAAGGAAAAACATTGGTAATATGGTCCATTCCGATACTGGCAATTATTCTAACTTTCGGATTGTTTGTTCCCGATTCTTTGTACAATCAATTTAGGTCTAAACATCATAATTTTAATGCTATATATTTTGATAAAATTCAAAAGGACACTATTCTAAATACGACATTGACAGATATTAATTTCCTAAGTCAAAATGAAAAAGACACTATCGTCTTTACCAGATCTAAATCTACATTAATAATTGATGATGGCAGGTATATAATGGGATTTATGGCTTCGGGTTGTAAATTTTGCAGATTAAGCATCCGAAAATTGAATGCAATTTTCGAGAGGAATCAAATTAATCGGGATTATTGTATTTTGTTCCTTTGGGGAAGTGATGGTTCAATTTCTTCATTTTTAAAGGAAACCAATGCTTTACAATATCAATATCGATTGTTGAATCCTATTTCAGCAATTAATCTTACTTACGGGAAATTTCCGACATTTATTTTATTAGAGAATCATAAAGTGATCAAAGTTTTAGATTATCGGGAAATTTCCGAATCAGAAATAAATGACTTTTTAAAACCATGACAAATATTGAAATCATGTCCCCTGTGGGATCTTATGAATCGTTAGCTGCAGCTATTCAAGCCGGAGCCGGTTCGGTTTATTTCGGAATTGGAAAATTGAACATGCGTTCCCGTTCCGCTGTAAATTTCGGCAGAGAGGATTTGAAGCATATCGTTGAAATTTGTAATACGCATCATGTCCGCTCTTATCTTACTGTAAACACAATAATTTATAATGATGAGCTATCCGAAATGCAGGAACTTCTTAATGATGCTAAAAAATGTGGAGTTTCGGCAATTATTGCTTCCGATTGGGCTGTTATAGAATATGCAGCCAGAATCGGAATTGAGATACACATATCAACGCAATGTAATATTACAAATATTGAAGCCGTTCGCTTTTATGCTCGCTTTGCGGATGTGATGGTATTGGCTCGCGAAAATAGTCTTGCTCAGGTGGCATCCATCACAGAAGCTATCCGAAATGAAAATATTTGCGGCCCCTCCGGGCAACAAGTTCGTATTGAAATGTTTATTCATGGTGCATTGTGTATGGCTGTTTCAGGGAAGTGTTATTTGAGTCTTGACAATTTTAACCATTCCGCAAATCGGGGTGCTTGTCTTCAACCCTGCCGCCGCTCTTATCAGGTTAAAGACGAAGAAAGTGATCTTGAACTAGCAATAGACAATAAATACATAATGTCTCCAAAAGATCTTTGTACAATCGGCTTTTTGGATAAAATTATTAAAGCTGGTGTTACCGTACTCAAAATTGAGGGAAGAGGCCGCTCTGCAGAATATGTAAAGACCGTTACAGCATGCTATCATGAAGCGTTGGATGCTATCATTCTTCATCAGTATACAAAAGAAAAAATAGACGAATGGATAACCCGATTGAGAAGTGTCTATAACCGTGATTTTTGGGATGGTTACTATTTGGGCAGAACTATGGGTGAGTGGGCAGATCGCTATGGATCCCAAGCAACCAAAATTAAAGTATATGTGGGTAAAATAACCAACTATTTCTCAAAATTGCAAGTAGCCGAAATACATATCGAAACCCAAGAAATCTGTCAAGGAGATTCCTTGCTGATTATCGGCCCTACCACCGGTGTCTGTGAAGTCGAAGCAACAGAAATTCGCGTAAAACTCAAATCGGTTGATTCTGCTCACAAAGGAGAAGATTGCTCAATTCCTTCTTCCGAATTGGTCAGAAGAGGAGATAAAGTTTATAAGTGGATTATTACCGAAGAAGAGTTTTAATTAAAACATTCTATTCTTGATCAGAGAAATAACCTCTTTGGTGTATAAGGGGAATTCCGCTTTCATCATCCAATCATAATATTGAGGTTCCATCCGAAAAACATATTCTACCGGTTGGCCTTTATATTTGCCGAAATTGAAAACTTCCTGATCTTTATCATTAAAGACAATATGTCCGGCAAAATCAACATTGCGACTCTCCTGACTAAAGTTGCTTAACACCTTAATGTCGTTTTGTATCGGATAAGTCACTTTTCCTGTTTTAGGGTCTTCATACGGGGTATTCTGATATCTATCCAATTGAGCCTTAAGAACTTCATAGGTTGCTCTTGTATCAGCTTCTGCAGTATGGGCATTTACCAATTCTTTATTGCAATACAATTTATATGCGGCAGATAGAGAACGTGGCTCCATACGATGAAAAATAGTTTGTACATCAACAAATACACGATTTCTAATATCAAACTTCATACCACATCTCAAAAATTCTTCGACCAGAAGAGGTAAGTCGAACTTATTGGAATTATATCCTGCAATATCAGCATCTTCAAAAAAATCAAGAATCTTATGGGAAACTTCTTCAAAAACAGGTTCATTTTTCACATCCTCATCATATATTCCGTGTATTTCAGAGGCTTTTTCCGGAATCGGAATGCCCGGATTAATCCGCATAGTCAATGCAATTTCTTCTCCATTGGGCATTACTTTTAACATCGAAATTTCAACAATTCTGTCTTTCCCGATGCTAATTCCGGTCGTTTCCAAATCAAAGAATACCAACGGCTTTTCTAAATCCAAATTCATACTATTTATTTTTTAATTATTTTTCTCGTTCCCAAGTCCTTAGCATCTTGGAACAATCTTACTATATAAATACCTGAGGCGAAGTTCCCTATACCAATCCAGGTTTCCTGATCCGAAATTTCTTTGCTCAACAATAATTTCCCATACATATCAAAAATCATGACATTTACTTTTCCGTAAGTGAAATCAGCATCAGTTTTTATACGGATATAATCTTCGGCAGGATTCGGATATACCGAAAAGTCAACAGATGGTCGTTCTTGAATGGAAACATTATGCGGGGTAAAATATTTACCTACAACTGGTCGAATCATGGGTACGCCTTTGAGAAAAGGTTCTTTCCATGTAGCTGCTGTTTTGTACATAAAATGAGCCCGTCCGTCATTATTGCGATCAAACCCGATATTGAGCTGAACATTATGATTTTGGTAAAATCCCACGTAAAATGTGCCCGAAACGGGTACCGGTTCATCTAAATAATAGGTAACAAAATCAAGAAAATCCTCTTCATGAGCAGGAAGCTGAGCTGCTTTCGAATATAACACATTTCCGGGTTTCTGATCATCGTCAGCCCACACCATAAGCGTAAAAGGTACTTCGTTTGCCTCATTTAACACATGATTAAACCACATTCTGATACAACGCAAGGTATCCGGGTGGTTGAGCGAAAATCCCACGGCCAAAGAAATTTCAGGATTCTGTAAATTCGACAAAATTGAATATCCGTTTTCGGCAATCCCGTCATCATAAGCATAATAATTATAGAAATTCTGTTTCAAAACAGCAGTATCATTTTGTTTACGGCTATCTCCCGCTCCTTCTTCCCGGAAAACATGCACAACCGTAAAAGAGACACTGTCTGCCACATCAGCAGGTAATTCAAATTCAATCGGCGGCGTTGCATGCCCTCCATAAATATGCAGTCCATTCGGATAATAAGGCGTTGCATTTTCGTTGTTACTTGTATAAGTATGGATGGGCGTTATCCCATTTTTTAACACCGTATAGGTATAATTGGTATTTTTGATAGAATTGGATAAATTGGAAAGCCTATTCTGAAAACTCTCTGCCAGCTCCTGTTGCTGAAATTGGCTCCACGGCATAACCTGGTACTTTTTTAACAATGATTGTGAAGGCATTACAAAGGCAACATCATTAGGAAAAGAATCCGTAATACTGCGATTAATGTTTAGTTGGATATAGTCAATATGCCATTGGTCGACATTGCTTGCCCAACCGACTACTCCATTATCTTCGAGACTGGCATAATTTCTAAATCGAAATTGAAAATTGTTCCGCAAATACTGAGGATCAAGAATCGGGATCAGAACTTGTTTAAAATATTGCAACGGATTTTCCTGCAGCCATGTATCAAGTGATACTCCTTCTGTTGACCAAACCCTATTCCATATCTCTTCGGGGCCGAAAATGGAATCCATCGGCAGTTGGACTACCGTTCCTGAATCCATAAAAGTTTCTACAATATAATATGTTCCGGGAATGAAAGGATTTGCAATACTATCTCCGGGAACATAGTTGGTATCGGTAATATAATCCCCATATATAAACTGATTCATAAAAATAGTATCTCCTGTTTCGTAACCAAATTCCAAAACAAGAGAATCATCCGTTTCCGGCTGATCGCCAATTCGTTCCCATTCGAGAAAAATATTATTATCCGGAAAAGTACCACCGCCCGGTTGATAATAAAAACTGAAATAGATGGAATCTTGTATCCGAATAACGCGTTTAACAGGGTTTAAAAGTGAGTCTAAACGTATCGGAAGAGATGTTAGTGTATCTGCGCCGAAAACTTCACGTGTGGCATGCCGATAGACTTGACCTTCAGCATCTATAGCATCCAACGTAACAACACCGAGTGTCGGAGGCTGGAGGGGAAATGAAGAATTTACAAACCCTTGATTGTCTTTAAAGAGAGAGGGAGCCGGATAGCCGATATATGTTGAAAAATCTTCAATAAAAGGCAATTGAACGGCCTCATAACTCCTGTCGTTTTTAAAAGCATTTGTCTTATATGCTTTAACCAATTGAACATTCTGTTTTAGCCCGGTTAAAATTTCCTGAGAATTTACTTGTGGGATAATTCCTATCAGAAAAGCAAAAAAAGTTAGAAGTACAGTGAATCTGTATTTTAGAAAAAAATTGAATTTCAATTTCATAATGTAACGCATAAAAAAATTTGTAATTCTGATACCTTTTTAATTAACCTCATCTTCTCCGGCAGGTTTTGTGGTTTCATCAGGTAAATTTTCTATATTTTTCCCTACAACCAATGAAATAACATCCCCTTTATTAATCTCTGTCCCGGGAGAAATTGATCTTCCCTTGTAAAGCTGTTCCAATACTGCATTTTCGAAAGGACTCTGCTTATAAATAACATTACCCAATTCCAAACCG
>Ga0116193_1003990_pt1 | contig 10423 bp, 8 predicted proteins | sample AD_UKC115_MetaG_FD_89892 | JGI IMG/M metagenome (GOLD analysis project Ga0116193, IMG submission 89892) | Active sludge microbial communities of municipal wastewater-treating anaerobic digesters from Hong Kong - AD_UKC115_MetaG | ecosystem: Engineered > Bioreactor > Anaerobic > Digestate | place...
GGGCAGCAGATGATCGTGAGCCTGGGAGGAGAACTTTTTGCAGATTACTCCATCAGGTTGAAACGGATATTCGGGGAGGATATCTTTGTAATGGGGTACTCGAATGATGCAGTTGCCTATATTCCTGATGAAAAAGCACTAAAAGAGGGAGGGTATGAGGTAAACACCTCGCCCATGGTCTATGGGTTGCCTTCGGTCTGGAAATCCGGACTGCAAAAACAAATATTAGGCGAGGCCGTGAAGCTGGCATATCAAACCGGCATTCCTGAAACCCCCGAGTTAACCGCTAAACTGAACAATGTCATGAACACTATTTCCGGGGTACAGGTGTCTGATGTAAAGAAACCGCTCATGGCTAAACCCTATTTTTCGGGATTCAAAGAGGCACACGACACCTATCATGCCATCTCCGTGGCCAGCGATGGTAAAATCTATTACGTACTGTCATCTCAATCCATCGATACCGGCGGGCAAATGTACCGGTACGATCCGGTATCCGACCAGACGAGCCGGGTGGGAGACCTGACTGAGTTTTGTGGGGAAAAGGGTAGGAAAACCATATCCCAGGGGAAGAGTCATGTCAGATTTTATGAGAGCCGGGGCAAGCTTTATTTTTCAACCCATGTAGGCTTCTATGAGATGATCGATGGGATGGAATGTCTGCCGGTCCATGCTCCTTCCGGATACGGTTTATATCCGGGAGGCCATTTTCTGAGCTACGATCTTCAGTCGGGCAAAGTGGAAGATCTGGCCATCGTCCCCGGAGGGGAGGGAGTACTGACTATGGTTATGGACACCATGAGAAGACAGATTTACAGCATAACCTGGCCAGGAGGACAGTTTATTCATTACGATGTCACTTCGGGACTATTAAGAAACTTAGGGCATGTTTCAGCTAATGGAGAAGCCGGCCAGGTAGGACAGGACTATCGCGTACTCTGCCGCTCGATGTTTGTGGATCCCAGAGACGGAAAGGTATATTACTCCACCTCGGAAGGGGACATTTTCTATTATGATCCGGGATCGCACGATATTCATAAAGTGGAGGATCTCTCTCTTAAAATCGACTATTTCGGTAAATATGATCCTACGCGACCCGGCAATATGGGATATAACTGGAGATCAATCGTATGGTACCCCAAAGAACAGGCGGCCTACGGAGTCCATGGGAACTCAGGATATTTGTTCAGGTTTGATCCACGGGAAAAGCAGATCGGGATTGTGGACAGGATAACCTCGGAACCATCCAAAAAAAGCGGCATGTTCGATCAGTTTAGTTACGGGTATCTTGGATTTGACCTTGGACCGGACAATGAAACCCTTTATTATCTTACCGGAGGGCCTGTATACATTGATGGTAAACGGGTGAAGGGGGTGGATGAGATATCCATGGGAGCAGCCCGCGGATTGGAAAATTTGCATTTGGTCACTTACCATATTCCAACCGGAAAATATACCGATCATGGAGCGATATTTTATCCGGATGGTTCGAGGCCTACTTATGTAAATTCCATAGCCATCGGTAAAGACGGATATGTATATGCCCTGGCAAGGTTTGAGCATAATGGGGTCCTGGTTGAAGATTTGATAAAAATTCCGGATCCATTAAGAAAATAGGCATGATAAACAGAAGAAATTTCAATATAACAGGTACACTGGCAGGCGTCGCGGTAACACTGGGATCGGCCGTGAAAGCGAAAATTAATCAGGAAGGGAAGAGAGGGGGGATTATTGACCAGGATACTTCCCATTGCATTGCCTTTACCAAGGCAATGAATGATCCCCTGGCGGATTGGCTCCTCTACCTGTGATTTCAGGTTTGCTTCATGCAGAAGATGCCAGAAAAATTGCGGGATTTTATTTAAAAAAAAGAGGGATTGAAACCCTCTTTTTGTGCCCAGGACAAGACTCGAACTTGCACATCCTTACGAATACTAGTCCCTGAAACTAGCGCGTCTACCAATTCCGCCACCTGGGCAATTATTGAAAGAATGATTTTTCTGTTTCAGAAAAACGATGCAAATATATAAAAATACCCTTACAATGGCGGTATCGCACCTTTTTTTATAAGTTTTTTTCATCCCGGAAAAACGGAAACAGGCTTCTTTTCTGAAACGGCTGGATTAAACGCTGGATTAATTCATTTGGTTTCTTTTTTCATTACCGGGTGTTGGAATTGCATTTAATTTTTCCAATTTTGGAGAGTTTTTAAAATAACTAATGCCAAAAAGAATGAATAAGCCGAAGATCCCGGTGATACCAAAGGTTATGGTGTTGCCATTTGTTTTGATTACTTCCTGTTTTGCCCTGTGGGGCTTTGCCAATGACATCACCAATCCGATGGTGGAGGCATTCTCCCGGATCCTCATGATGAGCAATTTCGAAGGATCCCTTGTTCAATTTGCCTTTTACGGGGGCTATTTTGCCATGGCTTTTCCCGCTGCCCTTTTCATCAAGAAGTACACTTACAAGGCCGGAATTCTGGTTGGTTTGGGGTTGTATGCCACAGGTGCTTTTCTGTTTATTCCGGCTTCTTACTCCATGATATTCTGGCCGTTTTTATTGGCCTATTTTATACTCACCTGCGGCCTTTCATTTCTGGAGACCAGTGCCAATCCTTATATTCTTTCTATGGGACCTCAGGAAACAGCCACGAGGAGGTTGAATTTCGCCCAGTCATTCAATCCGATGGGATCGTTGTTGGGCATGTTCACCGCCATGTCATTTATCCAGGCGAAGCTTAATCCTGCCAGTGCCAGCGAACGTGCCGCTATGGATCCGGAGGCATTGAAAGCCTTGACCGCTTCTGACCTTACTATTATCCGGAATCCATATGTTTTCATTGCCTTTGTAATCCTGACTGTTTTTATAATCATTGCCATTGCTAAGCTTCCCCGCAATGAAGATGAGGATCATGATATTCATTTTATGGTTACCGTCAGAAGATTATTAAAACATAAAAGATATTATGAAGGAGTTATTGCCCAGTTTTTTTACGTCGGGGTACAGATCATGGTCTGGACCTTCATTATTCATTATGCCAAAAATGAGCTGGGTTTAAAACCTGAAACGGGACAGTTTTACAATATAATTGCCATGGCCATCTTCGTTACCAGCAGATTTATCTGTACCTTCCTGCTGAAATATTTCTCACCTGGAAAATTGTTGATGGCACTTGCTATCGGAGGAATGGCAACGACCTTGGGTGCCATTTTCCTGAAGGGTATGCCCGGGCTCTATTCCCTGGTAGCCATTTCTGCCTGTATGTCACTTATGTTTCCAACTATATATGGAATCGCTTTACGAGGGATGGGAGGAGATGCAAAAATCGGGGCAGCCGGTCTGATCATGGCTATCCTGGGTGGTTCGGTAATGCCTCCCTTAATGGGTAAAATAATTGACCTCGGGACCATTGTCAATTTTTCAGCCACAAGAGCCGCTTTCTTCCTGCCATTTATCTGTTTTGTAGTAATCTCCGTATACGGATACCGCAGTTATACGGTTCACCATGAGGATATTACCTATTTGAGGAAAACCGCAAAGGCCTGATCATTTGATCTGCAGGTGCTCTTGGTCGGTGATCTTTTCACAATAGTGACATTTCAGTGCCAGCGGACTTTTAGAAACCACGGTGAATTTGGTCAGTATCGCTTCACTGTTGGTGATGCACTTGGGATTGAAACAACGGACAATCCCGACGACCTGTGAAGGTATTTCGACAACCTTTTTCTCAGTGACTGCATAGTCCCGGATAATGTTCAACTTGGCATGAGGGGCAATCAGGGCTATCTTGTTGATTTCGTCATCTTCAAAAAACTTGTCACTTACCTTGATGATCGCTTTGATGCCCAGTTTTTCACTTTCCAGGTTGGTGCCAAAGGTGATCTGGTTTTCAATTTTATCGAGCCTGAGCATGTGGATCACATTGAACAGGTATCGGGCAGGGATATGGTCTATTACGGTGCCGTTCTTAATGGCACTGACTTTCAGTTTCTTCTTGATATTCTCTTCCATGGCTTGATTTACTTAAGATTCAATGTGTGGGCGATGATGGCCTCCCGGGTAAAAACACCGTTGAGGGCCTGTTCAAAATAGTATGCCTTTTCACTCTTATCGACATCCGGATGAATTTCATTGACCCTGGGAAGGGGATGAAGGACTCTGACGTTAGGCTTGGTGTTTCTCAGCATACTTTCACGCAGAATATAGACATTCTTGACCTTTTCGTATTCAATGGGATCGGAAAACCGTTCCTTCTGTACCCGTGTCATGTAAATGATGTCGGCAGCGCTGATGATGTCGGTGAATTCCCGGTGTTCATAATAGCGGATCCCTTTTTCACGGAGGTGCATCTTGTATTCATCAGGCATCAGCAGTTCGTCGGGTGCAATAAAATTGAAAATGGGATTTTCGAATTCCGACATGGCCATCAGCAGGGAATGGACCGTCCTGCCGTATTTCAGGTCGCCAACCATGAAAATGTTCAGGTTGTCAAGTGTCCCCTGTGTTTTCAGAATAGAATACATGTCGAGAAGCGTCTGCGTAGGGTGCTGGTTAGCCCCGTCCCCTGCATTAATCACCGGAATTGATGCAACTTCAGCCGCATAACGGGCTGCCCCTTCCAGTGGATGCCGCATGACGATCAGATCGGCATAATTCGATATCATCCTGATGGTGTCGTGAAGTGTCTCCCCTTTGGCAACACTTGAACTTCCCGCATCCGCAAAACCGATGATCCTGCCTCCCAGGCGCGATATGGCAGTTTCAAAACTTAACCTGGTCCGTGTGGAAGGTTCAAAAAAGAGAGATGCCACTACCTTCCCTCCCAATAAATCCTGGTTCGGATTTTTTTCGAACCAGGCCGCAAGTTCCATGATCCGGAGGTATTCCTCCTTCGTGTAATCAGTGATGGAGATCAGATCTTTTTTCATTGCAAAAATTATCTTTTAGAATCAGTTAATCATAAAAAAAAGCCAAAATTCCTTTCGGAAATTTTGGCTTTTTACCGGATAACCAGCTTTGTTAATCCTGCCATTTTTTGAAGCTGGTTGAAATAGCCGGTTTATGGAATACGATAAGGGAAAATTTTTTACAGGGTAAAGAAACTTACCTGTGAAAGGAAAACTTTGTGTCATCCAACACTTTCTCATGCCCCAAATCTACATAAAAAACTCAGTTGCGGTTCTTGCCATGATCCGGGAGTTTTCAGCCTTTTATCAACAACTCACAGCCGGGCAAAGGTCACTCCGTTGAGGGGTCCGAAAAGCGCCTCGGCTCTGGTAACCTCTGATCTCCTCACCGAAAACAGGATCCGGCACTTTTCGGTCAGGTCAGATTCCCGTAACGTGTAATTTTCGTTCCTGATTATCTGCATAACCGCATTCAGTTCATTGTAAGAACAGCGAATCTGAAACCGGTATTCAATGTTCCGGGTTTCAATGACCGCATTCCGGATGGCATCCGCAGCAGCTTCGCGGTAAGCATTGATCAGTCCGCTTACTCCCAGAAGGGTACCCCCGAAGTAACGTACCACAACCAGGAGTACATGCGTGAGATCATGGCTGATAAGTTGCCCCAGTATCGGCTTTCCTGCAGTGGAAGAGGGTTCTCCGTCATCGTTGGCCCTGCTTCTGATCTCTTCTTCTCCCAACCTCCATGCATAACAATGGTGCCGGGCAGCGTGATGTTCTTTTCTGATCCTGGTCAGCAACTCTTTGATCTCTTCTTCGTTGCCAACCGGATACAGGTACGATATGAACCGGCTGCCCTTTTCCTTGTACTGCCCGGTGGAAAGGGCAGTTACCGTGTTCCAGGTGTCCTTCATGACAAACGATCAGAATTTTAAAAAACGAATTGGAATAATGGCCGGGACGGATGATCATTCGGTAGCTTATCTGTTGTACTTTCTGGGTATTGATACCAGACGCTTCTCTTGGGTCCCGTTTTTCCGGATGGTTTACATTTTTAGTTTTTTCTCGATATCTTCAACGTAAAGCCTGAAGTTCTTGTCGGTCTCTTTCAGATTGTTCACCGTCTTGCAGGCATGAAGCACGGTGGCATGATCCTTGTTCCCGATCTGGGCACCGATACTTGCAAGGGAATATTTGGTCATGTTCTTCGAGAAATACATGGTGATCTGACGCGCTTGCACAACCTCCCTTTTTCTGGTTTTTGCCTGAAGAGAATCGACAGGCAGGTTAAAATAATCGCAAACCACCTTTGAAATGTATTCCACAGAAAGCTCCCGCTTCGAATTCTTCACCAGCTTGTTGATCAACTTGCTGGCCAGGTCAAGGGTTATCTCCTTTTTATTGAGCATGGATTGCGCTAAAAGAGAAACCAACGCTCCTTCAAGTTCTCTTACATTGTTTGAAATATGGGAAGCAATATATTCTAGCACATCTTCATTCAGTACTATTCCGTCTTTATACGTTTTCCTTCTGAGAATCTCCATGCGGGTTTCGAAGTCAGGAACAGAAAGATCGGCTGTAAGCCCCCATTTAAAGCGGGAAAGAAGGCGTGATTCCATGCCCTTCAGCTCGATAGGCGGTTTGTCGGAAGTCAGGATCAGCTGACGACCTGTCTGATGCAAATGATTAAAGATATGGAAGAAAGTCTCCTGCGTCTTCTCTTTGCCAGCGAATTCATGCACATCGTCCAGGATGAGCACATCGATCATCTGGTAAAAGTTGAGGAAGTCATTGCGGTTGTTGTTCCGGGTTGAGTCGGTGAATTGTGTCTGGAACTTGTTTGCATTGACATAGAGTACCACTTTATCAGGAAACCTTTCTTTGGTTTCAATCCCGATAGCCTGAGCCAGGTGGGTTTTTCCCAATCCTGAATTTCCGTAAATTACCAGAGGATTGAATGCTGTTCCTCCGGGATTTTGTGAAACGGCATAACCGGCGCTGCGTGCCAAACGGTTGCATTCTCCTTCCACAAAGTTCTCGAAAGTGTTTTCAGGCTTTAGTTGCGGATCAATCTGCAGCTTCTGAATGCCCGGAATGATAAAGGGATTTTTAATGGCAGCCTTGTCTTCATTGCTGATTGGAACCACCAGTGGCTTATTCTGAATTTTGTTGTTGTTGTTGGTGGGATACTTCACGGTAAATGGCACTTCTGCAGAATGATTGCCCACCACCACATTGTATTCCAGTTTGGCCCCGATACCCAACACCATTCTGAGTGTCTTCCTCAGAATATCAATGAACTGCTCTTCCAGATATTCATAAAAGAATGCACTGGGCACCTGAATCGTAAGTACTTTGTCTTCCAGTCTTACCGGAACGATAGGTTCAAACCAGGTCTTAAAACTGCCTACAGGTACATTATCGCGGATAATGCGTAAACAATTATCCCACGCAGTCCAATGTTCGTTATTCATACTTGGGTAGTAGGATTTATCGGATTAAACAAAAATTTCCTTCATGGTATTTTCCAAAACAAAATTTGTGAAAAAAAAGAATATAAAAAAATCGTTTTCCTATTGATTTTTTTAAAAAAAACATATGGCTTTATCTATCAGTTAATTAAAAAAACAAAAAAAAATAAAAAAGCTAAAAATCTGTAAATCAATGTGATAATAATAAGTTTTTGATTAGTAAACACATATCAGGTCGGGTGGGGTAGGGTTACGATATACTGTTTAGTTTTCAGGTGTTAAATTAGGGTAATTCTTTCATCAGACGGAGGGCTTTTTGAAGCTTTATCTCTTTCCCTTCCCTGAAAGCAACGATGGTTGCATCCGGAAAATTCCGCTTTGCATCAGTCAGCATTTTCTCTATGACGGTAAAATCGGAGGTGTTTCCGGCATAGTAGGTATATGTTCCGTTGGTATTCAGTTCCTCTACATCCTCCAGACCTTCAAAAACCGGAGATTCGGAAACAAGCCGGTCAGCAGTGGATAAAAGCTGGATCCTGAATCGGATGTTGTCAGCGGATCCCTGGGCTGTTGCCGAAGGGCTGATATATACATCTTTCCCCAGGTCGACGGCTGAAAACCGGAGATATCTTTTCGGATTGTTCCGGATGTCGACCAATAACCGCTCAAGGTTGGCTGTCAGACTGGTTATGTTGTGATAAAGTACATCATCGTTGAACAACAAACCGGCCGTGGTTTTGTCCGAATTGATTTTGGAAAGAATATTCTGCAGCGAATTCACCGAAGCCGACAGGTTGCTCATTACCGGAGTCAGAGGCAGGGAGGAAAGGGTGTCACTAAAGGATGAAAGGTTATCGATGATATTGTTGAAATGAGCTGAGTTTCTGTTCAGTGATCCTGAAAACTCTTCCATGTTACCGATTAGGCTGCTGATATTCGACTTTTGTTGCGACATCAATTCCTGTAAATCGGATGTGGTATTTTCAATATTGAGAATTGCCCGGTTAATGTTGGCAAAACTCTCAGACAGGTTTTTCCGGGCATCTTCGTTGAAAATAACGGTAAGCACGGTGATTGCAGAATCAATGGTGGAAAGCAGCTCTTCGGCTTTGTTTTTTAAAGGCAGGACCTGCAGGCTCACCTGTTCTTTGATGTCGCTTTCCATTTCTCCGGGAATCGTATCCCCCGCGGCATAATATCCGGTGCTCTTTGAGTAGATCAGTTTAACCGCCCGTGTTCCCATAATGTCGCTGCTGACAATGTGAGCTGCTGAATTCCTTGGGATCCTGAAATCGTTGTCAATCATGAAAGTTACAATCAGGTCACCACTTTCATCGTCAGCAAATTCAATGTTCTTCACATTACCGACCCGATAGCCGTTCACTGTTACAGGACTTGATTCCTGTAACCCATCCACCCTGTGGTAACGGGTATAGTAATAATTAACAGGCTTGAAGAAGTCGTGTCCTTTGAGGTAGCTGAGACCCCATATGAATAGGGTGATAGAAAAGACTATCACTATGCCGAGCTTGATATATTTTGATATTTTCATTCTTTTCACAATTTAATGTAAAGTTATTTATCCTTCACAAAACAACAGCATACAGGTGAAAGAATTTAATGGTTGCTTGCAGTGCCTTATCTGTTAGAAGGCCTGGGGATATCGTTTTCAACAATAACCACGAAGGCACCGGGGAATTTTCCGGTCAGCCTGGACCTTTCTTTCAGGGCTTCTTCAATGGTTTTGAATTTTCCCGAATAGAATTTGTACCAGGGATGCACTTTCACCCGGAAAATGCCATTCTCCCCCTTGAAATTCTGTGGGGATGGTTCTAAGGGAGTGGCAATGGCTCCCACTTGGACCGAATAGAAAACTTGCCCGGGTTCAATAGTGGGTTGCTCCTTTTTGGCCTCGACAGATGATTTTCCGGGAGGTGGGGTTGTCATGTTTTCATTACCCGGTTTTGCAGGCAGAGTGCGATTCGTGTTTTTGACGTTCATTTTTGAAATGGATAATGCTGTATCTCTGCTGCTCTTGACGGAGTCAACCGGATTCCGGTTTTGTGACTCATGGTTCTGAACGGACTGTTTACTTTGGTTTTCTTCCGCGATAGCACCATCAGCCCGGTTTTCTGCAGTTTTGTTCTCTGTACCGGCCTGCCCGGGGCCTGATGTTTCCCCGGTTGCAATCTGTCCGGCCTGTGCCAGTTCAAAACGGCTCTTTCTGTCGATCCCTTTTTTGTATGTGGAAAATGCCCGGAAAACCGATTCTGCCACTTTTTCCTTTCCTCCATCAGAAACCAGGAATTTACGTTCTTCAGGATTACTGATAAATCCGACTTCAATGAGTACCGAAGGCATGGAGGTTTCCCTCAGTACTAGGAATCCGGCCTGTTTAACCCCTCTGTGGTTCCACTTCAGGTTTTGTGCAAATTCATCCTGAATGGATGCAGCCAGTTCGATGCTTTGCGACTGGTATTCAGCCTGCATACTCTCAAACATGATGTACGACTCGGTTTCGTTAGGATCAAATCCCTGATAATTGGTGGAATAATCCTCTTCCAGCAGGATCACGGAATTCTCTTTTTTTGCCACCTCCAGGTTTTCCTGGCTCCTGTGTAATCCCAAGGTGAATGTTTCAGTCCCTTTTACCGAGGTTTCGGCCACATAATTGGCATGGAGCGAAATAAATACATCCGCTTTGTTCCTGATGGCAATGGCTGCTCTTTCGTACAGCGGAATAAAAGTGTCCTTTGACCGGGTATAGATCAGTTTCACGTCAGGAAATTCACTTTTGATCTTATTCCCCAGGCGGAGCGCTACCTGCAGGACAATATCCTTTTCCCTGACTCCATTGGCGACGGCGCCCGGATCGTGTCCCCCATGCCCCGGATCGATCACCACGGTCCTTAGTTTTCCATTGCCGGTCTGACCAACCAGGGGTCTGGGAAACAGGAAGGTTCCCAAAAACAGCACTGTACACAATTCTGAAAGGAATGATCTCATGTTTTCTAACCTGCATGATTATTGGCAAAAATAGGA
>Ga0116193_1003992_pt1 | contig 10420 bp, 8 predicted proteins | sample AD_UKC115_MetaG_FD_89892 | JGI IMG/M metagenome (GOLD analysis project Ga0116193, IMG submission 89892) | Active sludge microbial communities of municipal wastewater-treating anaerobic digesters from Hong Kong - AD_UKC115_MetaG | ecosystem: Engineered > Bioreactor > Anaerobic > Digestate | place...
AGACAAAGCGTGATAAAATGGGACACTTGATTGATTTTTAATTAAGTTCCCACCCCCTAGAAAAGGAGATTAATTATGCCTTCAAAAGTGATTGGTGGACAGTTAGATGCTACGGGTAAGAAATTTGGTATTATCGTTTCCCGATTCAATGAATTTATTACGAGTCGGCTCTTAAGTGGTGCGCTGGATTGTTTGAATCGCCACGGAGCAGTTGAAAATGATATTGAGATTTGTTGGGTTCCTGGCGCGATGGAAATTCCGTTGATAGCCCAAAAAATGGCGCAGTCAGATCAATACGATGCGGTTATATGCTTGGGCTGTGTTATTCGAGGCGCAACGCCACACTTTGACTATGTGGCAGCAGAAGTCTCCAAAGGTATTGCACATGTCAGTCTGATGACTGGTAAACCAGTAGCTTTTGGTGTATTAACAACGGATTCCATTGAACAAGCAGTTGAACGTGCAGGTACGAAAGTCGGTAATAAAGGCTGGGACGCTGCATTAACTGCTATCGAGATGGCTGACTTAATTAAACAAATAAAATAAAACAAACGAAAAACTTATGGCTTTACACAATAAAAGACGCTTTGCCCGAGAAATTGTTTTGAAATCACTCTATCAATGGGAGATGTTATCCGGATCAGAGGATTCCATTCTCAATGACGTTTTTAATCGGGATGAACTTCCGGCTGAAATTAGAGAATTTGCTACGGGTGTATTCAAAGGCACGGTTACTAATTGTATTGAAATTGATGCCAAAATATCACAATATGTTGAGAATTGGTCTATGGATCGAATTGCCATAATTGACATCAATATCTTACGGTTTGCGGTTTATGAATTGTTATATCACCCAGAAACTCCTGCACGAGTTATTATTAATGAGGCGGTTGAAATCGCTAAGAGATACGGTGATACTAAATCCTATCAGTTTGTAAATGGTATATTAGACCGTGCTTCCAAGGATTTGCGAAAGGAGTCATAAGCGTTTATGGCGAACTATTCTTCCGCAAAAAAAGATTCATATTACAAATTTCTCGATTTTCAGGGTTTACCAATAAAGCCTGTTTATCTCCTATATGGTGAAGAACATAATAATATTCAAAAATCACTTACCAGTCTTTTGAATAATTTGATTTCCAGTGATGCCCGGGTTGGTAATATGTTGGAACAAACTGGACGTCAATTTGATTCAACGGAAATTATTGATTTTTGTAATACCGTTGGTTTTCTTTTTAACCAACGAGTTGTCATTGTTGAAAATTGCCCCCTTCTTAAATCCTCAAGCAAATATGAATCTGAGGGAGATGATGAAGATGAGCAATCAATGTCATCCGGAGATGCCTCTTTCCTGGATTGGATGGAGTCTGAAATCCCCAATAAACCAGAATTTACAATCATATTTGTTTATTATGAAAATCGAGATAAAAAGCAGAAAGTAACTAAAACCAACCGACTTTATAAATTCATTCAAAAGTTTGGTTCAATTTATCATTTTCCTCTTTCTGCTGAAATTTTTAAATTTGCTAAGGCAAGCTCATCATTGAAATGCCGGGATTCTCTTATTGCGTTACATAAATTTTTGGGTGAAGATCCTGACGTTAGTAAATTGGCATACCAATTGATGCCAATAATTAGAAAAAATTATTGGGAACAATCCTTTTTAAAGATTGAGAATATTACTCCGACCGCTTATAATCGAGCATTAAACCATTACATACAAACTTTAGATATTGAAAATAGACTGCGTCCCCGGGAGCAGGATATGATTTCAGAAGATCCTCAGTTTGTACTTGAACAATGGATTTTAAATTTTGATTAGTTTCAGTGTGGGGTGTTAATGAAGTATTTAGGAAGGCTTTCTTTATCGGGCATTGTTTTTATTCTTCTTATAACCATCTCTTCTGCTGAGAAAGAAAACTACATCCAGTGGAAACAACATCTCTCAGAGAGTATCACTAATTATCCAGTTATTGCCGAGGTAAGTGGTGATGCCGTTCCTGATGTCATTGTGGCGGGGCATTCAGGCTTAGTAACTGTGTTTAGCGGCTCAGATGGTAAAAAGCATTTTTCTTTTGCAGTTGATACTATTATCCAAGTATCTCCCTTAGTTATTCCTGACCCGGTCAATTTAAACGAATCTGACCTGTTAATTGCCAGCCAGTCTGGAGAACTGTGTCTGATTAATCCACGAATCAACAAAATATTATGGAAATTAGAGTTAAAGTCTCCTGTCGTCTCTGGGATGGCTGCTGATTTATTACAAGGAAAAGAAAAGTATATATTTTTTTGTGATGAGGAAGCCTATTTATCTTGTGTTGATCTAAATAAGCATGAAGTTAAGTGGCGGAAGCGTCTGCAAGCAGAAGCTGTAAATATACCCACCCTTTTGAAATTTAATTCAGATGAAACGCAGGATGTATTTGTAACATTATCTAATGGAATGATTTATGCTTTTGATGGGGAAAGTGGATCTTCTCTGGGGTCAATGAGAATATCCAATCAAAGTGTTACCTCTAATCCTATTTTTATTCAGGGTAATTCGGGTCTGTTAGTTGTTTCTGCTGATAATGGGAGAAGAATCAATACCTTTAATTGGGGAAATGAAGAACCTATAAAAATTCCTTTTATTGCAGATGAACCTTTTTCGTTGCCATTAACGTATTCCTCTGATTTTAACCGTGTTATTTGCATTAGTAACGATAGTAAAGTTTATTTATATGACCCACATAATCAAAAAGTTATTCAGGATTTTGCCTTTAGCGAGAAAATATTAACTGCTCCTATTTGGATTAATACTTCCAAAGAACACGAATCTTTAGTCGTTGTCAGTGAGTCTGGAAAGATTTCTCTTTTACGAGCGGGCGATTCAAATTTTGATCAAATAACAGATATCGGTGAGCCTGTGATGGGTGTGCTCGCTGGTGATGTAAGCAATCAAGGTTACATGGGTATTATGATCTTTACAGAAAATAAACTCATTTTATTTAACACAAAAGGAATTGTAGATAATGGTTTGATAACATGGCCCATGTATTTGGCAAATAATTATCGAACGTCCCAGGTAAATAAGTCATATGCATACTGGATGCTCAAACGTAGTCATGATAATCAGCGAATTATTGAAGGCTTATACCAAGAGGCTATTAGTCTAAAAAAACAACATAATTTAGATGCTGCGCTGAATATGTTGCGGAAAGTATTACAGTCCAATCCTCATCACACTGGTGCTATAAATGAAATTCGAAAAATCCAGTTTGGACGTAATAAGCCACTGATTAATTTAATTATTTCTTCATTAGTATTAATAGCTTTATTGCCCATATTGTTATTTTATTTTAAGAAAAAGAAAAAAGTTACCATACAAAATATTAAGAAATTATTATTATCCAAGGATTTGGATTCTGTTTTTGAAAAGCATCGCAAATTCATTGAGAAACATAGTGATAAATTTAAACTGGAACTTGCTATCGCTTATGCCCGAAAGAATATTCGAGATCCAGAAGTTTTAGCTTTATATCAAAGTGTATATGACGAGAATCCAGAAGTTGCGTCCGATAATGGAATTGTGATTTATCAATTAGCGAGGGGATATGCCGCTAAGAATGTAAGAGATATCGGTGCTATACAGCTATATAGGCAGGCTTTACGATTCAAATCTGATGATGTTCAGATTCAAGAGGAATTGGCCTTGGCCCTCATGGAAAATAAGCAGTTCAAAGATGCTATTCCATTACTGGAAAAACTGAAAGATATTGCAAACAAAAAATCTCAAATATTAAATGCATTAACAGATGCTTATTTGTCTTTAGGTCGTAATGATATTGTTGCTCTTCAAGTTTATGAATCTGTTTATTCAGAGCGACAGAATGATGCCATTTTAGTAAACTTGATGGCAGATATTTACCTTGGTTCGGGCAGTGAAAAGGAAATCGTCTTAGAGGTATTACAATCAGCTATTCTCCTTTATCCGGTTAAATATGAATATCATCAGCGACTTGCATCTCTTTATGCGAAAAAAGATGATCAGGTTAAGGCCCTGGAAACTATTAACTTAGTTCCGCAAGAAGCGCTTTCTCTTGAATGTAGTATCCTGAAGGGAATTATTTACTATAAGTCTGAAATGTTGGACAGAGCATTAGAAGTATTTCGTGAGAATTATAGGAAAACGCCTAATGATTCAATTTTGATTGATTGGTTGGCAAAAACTTTAGCAAGAGGCAATGATACTTCCCCTGAGTCTGTATCAATAATCGAAAAGGCTCATCAGGGTAATACAAAAGAACTGCTGTTTGTTTCATATTTAGCCAAAATATATTCTATTAGAGGAGAAACAACTCCCGCTCTTAATTTTATCAGTCTATGGGAAGAACTTAATCCGAACGATATGATGGGTCCTTTAAAATGTTATGAGGAACTATCCCAACTCGGGTTTGATATTCCCATCCAAATCTGTTTAATGAAAGCATATTTAAAAGCTGGATTTAATGATAAAGCTCTTCTAATTGAACAACAGTTGGAAACTACAATAACCGATGATATTGAAAAGATAAATCTTTATCAAACATATTGGGACCATGATCGGGAGAATATTGAAATATTAATTAAAAAATCGGTATTGCAAGCTGAAAACCAAATGATTGATAAAGCTATTAAAGATATTGAGTTGTTGAGTTCCCTTGATGAACAAACGTCACAATTATTGGAAAATTTATATATCAGTAAAATGCAATCTGATGAAGAGAATCCAATATATCACTTTAAATTAGGGGAGTTATTATTTAAGGGTTGTGATTATGATCGAGCGATTGATTGTTTTCAAAAATCAATTAAGTCTTCATATAATGTCGATTTGTCGAGATATTACCTTTCTTTCTGTTTAATTCGGTCTGGCATACTTGATTTAGCTAGTCAAATATTAGAGTCCTTAGGACTAAATGATAAGAATCTTGATGCATGGTATGAATTAGGACAGAAATATTTAGAAAGAAAACATCTAGCAAAAGCATTGAATATATTTGAAAAAATAATGACAGAAGATGTGAGTTATAAAGATTTGAAATATCTAATTCCTAAAATTCGAGATGAAATATCTAATGGTGGTGGAGCTCTAACTAATACAGGCCAGGATACTCTTATTGGAACTCAGGTTGATAATGCTGAATTAAATAAAAGATATGAACTCGTTCGGGAGTTAGGTCGAGGGAATATGGGGGTTGTGTATTTGGCTCATGATCGTGAGTTGGATGAACCTGTTGCTTTGAAGTATCTGCCTGTTGAATTGCATAATGATGTGATGATTGTTGAAAGATTTAAGCAGGAAGTACGATCTACCCGAAGGTTATCTCATCCACATATTATCCGGATATTTGATTTGGGTGAAGAAGAAGGTCGTAGATTTATTTCTATGGAATACATGGAAGGAAAGAATCTCAAAGAAATATTACAGGAGAAGGGGAAATTATCTCCATTGTCGGTTATAGATATGGGTATAAGTATCTCATCGGCCTTGGATTATGCTCACAGAATGAAGGTTGTTCATCGTGATATTAAGCCCGCCAATATTATGATTAGTCAGGATGGGCAGATAAAAATTATGGACTTTGGAATAGCGTCAATGATGGAGAGAGCTGGATTGACACAAACGGGGTCAATGATTGGAACGCCATTATATATGTCACCTGAGCAAGCTGAGGGTAGGCATGTTGATGGTCGTGCTGATATTTATTCAATGGGTGTACTCTTTTATGAGTTAGTGGTAGGAAATCCTCCCTATAGTACAGGCAATATAAGTTATCAGCATGTTCATGTTCCACCACCCCCAATAAACGACTCAGATGTTCCTGAGTGCTTAATTGAGGTTATAATGAAATGTTTAAATAAGAATCCGGACCACCGGTATCAAACTGCTGGTGAATGTCAGAAAGCGTTGGAAATGTGTCGTGAAAAAATGTTTAATTAGTATTGCATTATGTTTAGTGATTTTAACCGGGTGTGCGCATAACCAGCATAACATCAGGAAAGATGTATCTTTTCCCAATATTAATCTGGGTGTAGCAATGTTTCATAATGAGACCTTCCAGCCAGGTATAGAGGAAACGCTGACTAATTTAGTCATTGATGAATTCTTGGCGGATGGTCGGGTACATATTGTAAATCTTAATAAAGCTGATTACGTTGTTAAAGGATTGGTAGTTCACTATAACAGATCAATTGCGGCTGTAGATCGTTTTGATAATACGACATTGTACGCTATTTCAATAGGTGCGGACATTGAAGTCTGGGATTTAAAGAATAATAAAGTAATTAGAAAACTGAGTAATGTGAAAATAGATTCAACATATGTTCCACTTAGAAACAATATTGATTTTGAGACAGAAGCAGAAGCTCGTAGAAGAGTACTAGAAGATCTATCTGAAGAGATTGTTTTCCAATTAGCTGAACCGTTAAATGATATAGAATAGGTTTTTAAAAAGAAAAAGAACCGGGATAACACCCGGTTCTTTTTTTATATAATTATCCAATTAGGCGGATAATTGAGACTTGGCAGTTAAAGCCAACTGTTCAAAAGCTGCAGGATCGTTAACAGCCAGTTCAGCCATATTCTTTCTGTCAATCTGAATATTGGCTTTATTTAATCCGAAGATTAATTGACTGTAATTGATACCGTAGCTGCGAACTGCTGTATTGATACGCATAATCCATAAAGCGCGAAATTCACGTTTACGAACACGGCGGTCACGAAATGCATATTGACCGGCGCGCATCAATGCTTCATTTGCACTGCGATAAAGGCTATGTTTTCCACCATAGAAGCCTTTTGCCCGTTTAAGGACCTTTTTTAGACGTCTATGGCTAATAATTCCACTTTTTACGCGAGGCATCGGTTATATCCTTTCTAAAGAATCACTATTGCTAGGATGACTGATTAAGCTGATTATTCGGGGCGGATTAAACAGCAATCAGACGTCTAATGGTTTTGGCATCGCCTTTTTGTAAATATCCGGCTTTACCAAGAACCCGTTTTTGTGCTTTTGTTTTATTGGACTGCAGGTGGCGCATGAAGGCGCGTTTAAACTTGATCTTCCCGGTCGCTGTCAGTTTGAACCGTTTCTTGGCTCCCCGGTGTGACTTCATCTTCGGCACTGGACTGTTCTCCTTTCTTCATTTGCTTACGCTTATTGGGATCGAGGGCCATGAAGGCAAAATATTGTCTTCCTTCCATTTTGGCCTGTTGTTCAAGGATCCCGATTCCTTTTGTTTCTTCAATAATTTTTTGGATGAGTGCGGTGCCTCGTTCTTTATGAACAATTTCCCGGCCCATAAACTTCACGACAACTCTAACTTTATGGTCTTTCAATAAGAACTCGATAATCCGACGTACTTTAGTAGCATAGTCATGATCATCAATATTGGGTCGCATTTCCACTTCTTTAACTTTAACAACCTTTTGCTTCTTTTTCGCTTCTTTTGACTTTTTGGCAATTTCAAATTTATACTTGCCAAAATCAATAATACGACAAACGGGGGGAGTCGCCTGGCTTGCAATTTCAACCAAGTCCAACCCTTGTTCCCTCGCGAGATCCAAAGCATTGGCAAGAGGCATTATTCCGATGGGACTACCATCTGCACCAATCACGCGGATTTCAGATGCACGAATGAACTGATTAATTCGGGTGCGGGGGGGATGCTGCTTTAAGATAGGTTGTTCCTCCTTATTCTTTCTGAAACGAAGTGGTTTTATTTTTAATATCAGAATTAATTAATTCTGCAAATTTATCAAATGACATTACACCCAGATCAGCACCATCTCGCCGACGAACTGCAACGTTACCATCTTGAACTTCGCGTTCACCGACTACTAACATATAAGGAATCTTGGCTAATTGAGCGTTTCTTATTTTCTGTCCTAATTTTTCATTTCTGTCATCCAAATTAACACGAACGTCCATTTTTTGTAAATCAGCTGTTAATTTTTGACAGTAGGTAATGACGCTATCTTTAATGGGGAGGATTGCGACCTGTACTGGGGAGAACCATACAGGGAATGCACCTCCATAATATTCTATCAAGAAAGAAACCATTCTTTCCATAGTAGATATTACGCCCCGATGAATCATGACTGGACGATGAGGTTGTCCATCTTCCCCTACATATTCTAATTGGAATCGTTCAGGCAGATGACGGTCAACTTGAATGGTTGAAACTGTTTCTTCTTTTCCCAGGACGTTCTTTAATTGGATGTCGATTTTGGGACCATAAAATGCGGCTTCGCCAATGGCTTCATAGTGGGGGAGGCCTAGTTCGGTAAATACCTCCCGAAGTTCGTTTTCAGCTTTTTCCCACATTTTAGGGTTGTTAACATACTTTTCTGTGTCCTGAGGATCTCTCAGGGATAATCTGTATGTATAGGAATCTTTTCCTAATCCTAAATCACTATATGCCTGCTCAACCAGTTTAAGAACGCTGATTACTTCCGTTTTGATATGGTCTTCTGTACAAAAAATGTGCGCATCATTTAGACACATTTGACGGACACGGGATAATCCACTCAGTTCACCTGATCGTTCAAACCTGAATTGGTTTCCAAGTTCAGCGACTCGTAAGGGAAGTTCACGATAGGATCGTTTTCCTTCACTTTTGTAAACCTGGATGTGATGAGGGCAGCACATGGGTCTGAGTACTAACTCATCTTCATCAACCTGCATGATAGGGAACATACTGTCTTTGTAGTGTTCTAAATGACCAGAAATCTTATATAATTCGGTTTTTGCCATCACAGGAGTATAAACATGATGATAACCGCTACGAAGCTCTAAATCAGTGATATATCTTTCGAGTGTCCGACGTATCGTTGCCCCAGCTGGTAACCACACAGGAAGGCCCGGTCCAATTTCAGGTACGGACACAAACAGTTTTAAATCTTTACCCACTTTGCGATGGTCCCGTTTTTTTGCTTCTTCGAGTCGGTGAATGTATTCATCCAACTCTTCCTGAGTTGAAAAACAGGTACCATAAATTCTTTGGAGCATTGGATTTTTTTCAGAACCGCGCCAATAGGCTCCCGCTACAGACAGTAATTTAAAGGCTTTAATTTGACCTGTGGATGGAAGGTGAGGCCCACGACATAAATCAGTAAAAGGTCCATTAGTGAATAATGTAATCTCTCCATCTTCCAAACCTTCAACTAATTCAAGCTTATAAACTTCACCTTCAGATTCGAAGCGAGCAATAGCCTCAGCTTTCGAAATGTTTGTTTTGATGAACTCTTGATTTTCCTTAATAATTTCAAGCATACGAGCTTCAATTTTGGGGAAATCTAGTTCGGAAAATTTATGTTTTTCCTGAGGGTCGAAATCATAGTAAAAACCATCTTCAGTTGAAGGCCCAATTGCCAGTTTAGTCCCTGGGTAAAGTGATAGTACGGCTTGAGCCATGATATGGGCACAACTATGACGAAGAGTTTCTAATTCCGAATGGTTTTGATTATGATTCATGATATCCTTCATTTACAGTTCAATACTGACCTTATATTTTACCATTAGTGTGCCATAATCGCAAATGAAATCAATGCTTAACGATTGAAATTTGAATATGATAATATGGACCCAAAGGTAGGTTGATACATAATGTCTGAAACAAAATTTATTTTCCATGATCAAGTCGTTTACGATTGTCAAAATTCTGGGGACTGTTGCCGAACTGATTGGATTATTGGGATTGATGATATTTCTTATGAACGAGTTCGAAATTTGGAATGGGATAAGGTTAATACCGAAGTATCTGGTGTTAACCATTATCAGAAGCTAAAGAAACCATTACCCTCTGGTGAAAAAATGACATTTGCGAGAACCGGGCAGGGGGAATGTATTTTTCTTAACAAAGACTGTAAATGCCAGATGCATCAGCACTTCGGTTTCAGCGTTAAACCACAGGTTTGTAAAGAGTTTCCTTATTATTTTATGGAGACTCCCGAGGGTATCATTGTTGGACTTTCATTTGCCTGTCATGCTGTCCGAAATAGGAAAGGCCGGATACTCAGGGAAAAAACGGATGAGGTAAAGGAAGTATATGAGGGAAGTTATCGTGTGAGAAAGTTCCCCGATAATCCTGAACTGTATCCAGGGATTTCATTGTCCTGGAATGAGTATAAGGTCTTAGAAGAATGTTTATTGTTACTATTCAAATTTGATCGTCCGATTTCACAGATATTACTGGCGGGCAAGTTGCTGGTAGGAGAAGTCGCACTCAGTTTAAGGGAAGTAGAAGCCACCGCGATGCGTAAGGGTATTTTACCAGAGGAAACCCTGGTAGGTGGTATTAAAAAATTGATCTCGAACAATGGGCAAGCATTATTCAGGATTGCTGAAAAAATGAAGCCATCTCCTCGATTGTCCATGTCTTTTATGGCGCCTCTTTA
>Ga0116193_1003994_pt1 | contig 10419 bp, 8 predicted proteins | sample AD_UKC115_MetaG_FD_89892 | JGI IMG/M metagenome (GOLD analysis project Ga0116193, IMG submission 89892) | Active sludge microbial communities of municipal wastewater-treating anaerobic digesters from Hong Kong - AD_UKC115_MetaG | ecosystem: Engineered > Bioreactor > Anaerobic > Digestate | place...
ACATCGGCGCGGGTCGCGTCGTCTACCAGGACCTGACCCGCATCGACCAGGATCTCGCCAGCGGCGCGTTCTTCGCGAACGCCGCATTGCGCCGGGCCTGTGCTGCAGCCAGGGCCGGCAGCGGCACGCTGCACGTGCTCGGCCTGGTTTCGCCGGGGGGCGTGCACAGTCACGAGCGGCACATCCACGCGATGCTCGAGCTCGCCGCGCGCGAGGGCGTGCCGCGCATCGCCGTGCATGCCTTCCTCGATGGCCGCGATACGCCGCCGCGCAGCGCGGGGCCGAGCCTCGCCGTGCTCGAAGCGAAATGCGCGGCGATCCCCGGCGCCTTCATCGCCACGGTCGGCGGGCGCTACTACGCGATGGACCGCGACCAGCGCTGGGAGCGCGTGCAGCTCGCTTACGACGCGATCGCCGAAGCGCAGAGCGGGTTCCACGCGCCGTCCGCGTCCGCGGCACTCGCCGAGGCCTATGCGCGCGGCGAGAACGACGAGTTCGTCAAGCCGACCGTGATCGGCAATGGCGCGAAGATGGCCGATGGCGATGCCGTCGTGTTCATGAACTTCCGTGCCGACCGCGCGCGCCAGCTGACCCGCGTGTTCACTGATCCCGGGTTCGACGCGGTGGCGCGCCCGCGGCGCATCGTGCTGTCCGCCTTCGTCACGCTGACCGAATACAGCGCCGAGCTCGCCGTGACCGCGATCGCCTATCCGCCGCAGTCGATGCGCAACACGCTCGGCGAATATCTCGCCGCGCTCGGCAAGACCCAGCTGCGCATCGCCGAGACCGAGAAATATGCGCACGTCACCTTCTTCTTCTCCGGCGGCCGCGAGGAACCGTATGCCGGCGAGGACCGCATCCTCATGCCGAGCCCCAAGGTCGCGACCTACGATCTCAAGCCGGAGATGAGCTGCCCCGAAGTCACCGAGCGGCTCGTCGCGGCCATCGGTTCGGGCCGCTACGACTTCATCATCTGCAATCTCGCCAACCCGGACATGGTCGGCCACACCGGTATCCTCGCCGCAGCGATCAAGGCCGTGGAAACCGTCGATGCCGCGCTCGGTCGTCTCGAGACCGCGATCCGCGCGGCTGGCGGCGCGATGCTCGTCACCGCCGATCACGGCAACCTCGAGCAGATGGTCGACGAGAACGGCCAGCCGCATACCCAGCACACGGTCGGCCCGGTGCCGCTGCTGTTCGTCGGACCGCCCGGGCTCGGCGTGAGGCACGGCGTGCTGAAGGATCTCGCGCCGAGCGTGCTCGACCTCATGGGCCTGCCGAAGCCGGCCGAGATGAGCGGCGAGTCGCTGATCGTGCGGGCCTGACCGACGGCCATGCCGCCCCGCGATGGATACGGGTACGAGGCCGTGGCGTGGCGATCAGAGCGACGGTTCTCCGCGGCTGGTAACGAGTGCCGGCGAGATCGAACCTCGTGTGAGGCGAACGATGGCGTCGAGTAGCGTGCGAGGCGAGACACAGCGCTGGCTCGCGGCGACGTTGCTCGCCATGGCGGCAGTCTCCGGCACGGGCCGGCTCGCCGCGCAGGAGCGCACCGCGACGGCGACCGCTGTGCCCACGGCTGCGGCGGCGAAGGAACCGGCACGTCCCGCGCTCGATCTTTCCGTGCCGGCCGACGAAGCCACGCGCAAGCGCCGCGAGGCGGAAACCCAGCAGCAGCTCGAGAAACTTCGCACCGAGATCAAGGCGCTCGTGGACAGGCAAAGGTCCACCGAGACCGAGAAGGGGGGCATCGTCGTCGAGCTTCGCGAGCGCGAGACGAAGATCGCCGCGGCGGCGAAGGAAATCCGCACGCTCGACGAAACGCTCGCCACGCAGCAGAGGAAGCTTGCCGAGCTCGATGCGCAGCGCGGCGAGATCGAGGGCCGGCTCGCAATTCAGCGCGAGGCACTCGCCGGCTTGCTGCGCTCGGCCTATGCGCTTGGCCGGCACGAGGATCTGAAGCTGCTGCTGCAGCAGGACGACGTCGCCGCGATCAGCCGCGTGCTGGCCTATCACCGCTATTTCCAGCGGGCACGCATCGAACGCATCCAGGGGCTGCTCGGCGACCTCGCCGAACTCGCCCGCCTGCAGCAGGCGATCCGCGAACAGAACGCCCAGCTCGACGCGACGCGCAGCCAGCGCCAGACCGAGATCGACGCGCTGGAGGCCGAGCGCGTGCAGCGCCGCCGCCTGCTCGAACAGATCGACGCCACGCTCAAGGACCAGCAGTCCCGCCTCGCGGTACTCGGCAAGGACGAGAAGGCGCTGGTCGATCTGATCGCCAAGCTGCGCGACGTATTCGCCGACATCCCGCCGACGCTCACCGGCGCCGAGCCGTTCGCGCAGCGACGCGGCAGCCTGCCGTGGCCGCTCGCCGGCAAGGTCGCCGTAGCCTATGGCGCGAACGACGAGAGTGGCCGTGCGATTTCGGGTCTCGTCATCGCCGCCAAGGCCGGCGCGCCGGTGCGTGCGATCGCGCGCGGGCGCGTGGCCTATGCCGACTGGCTGAAGGGCTATGGCCTGCTCGTGATCCTCGACCACGGCGAGGGGTTCATGAGCCTCTACGGCTACAACGATGCGCTGCGCAAGGAAGTCGGCGACTGGGTCGATGCCGGGGAGATCATCGCCAGCGCCGGCTCGAGCGGCGGGCGCGCGAACCCGGGCCTGTATTTCGAGCTGCGCGAGAAGGGCAAGCCGCTCGATCCGCGAACCTGGCTCGCCGCCCAGCGGCCGTGAACGCGCAACGCCGGGCACTTCGGCCGGGAAACGCGGTCTGGAGGCGGGTTGCCCTTGCGGCATAATCGTCACCTGCGAGCTGTTGAGAAACAGCCCGATGGCGCAGGCCACGGATGGGCCGCACGAAGATCGACCGCAAGCGATCGTGCCGGCGTTCGATTTTCCGAGAGCGTACGCCAGCCCGGCTGGCATCGTTCGACCGATCAAGACGCAGGAAGCCGCTCTGTCTACAACCCGTTCGCCCGCGGAGTCACCCATGCGCCCGTACCGCCTGTTGTCGATCGCCCTGCTCGCCGCGATGCCGGCCCTGCATGCCGAGGGCCCGCCGGCCGAGGCGATCGCGCCGGTCGGCGAGACGCCGCCGGGCGCTCCCGCCGGCGTGAGCATCGAGGACGTACGCACGTTCACGGCCGTATACAACCTCGTCAAGCAGGCCTACGTCGAGGACGTCGGCGACCGGCAGCTCATGCAGGCCGCGATCAAGGGGCTGCTCGCCGGTCTCGACCCGCACAGCGAATACCTCGACCAGCGCGCCCTGACCGAGCTCACCGAGGACACCAGCGGCGCCTATGAAGGCCTTGGCATCGAGGTGATGACCGCCGAAGGCGTGCTGCGCGTCGTCGCACCGATCGACGACACACCCGCGCAACGCGCCGGGATCAAGTCCGGCGACGTGATCACGCGCATCGACGGCAAGCCGGTGCAGGCCGATACGCTCGATACCGCCGTCGAATCACTGCGCGGCAAGCCCGGCAGCCCGATCACGCTGACCGTGCTGCACGAGGGCGCCAGCGCACCGGTCGAGGTCAAGCTCAAGCGCGAGACGATCCGTGTCGCGAGCGTGCGTGCGAGCTGGATCGAGCCTGGCTACGCCTACGTGCGCATCGCCCAGTTCCAGGAAGACACCGGCAGCGAGTTGCGCAGCAAGTTCGGCAAGCTCCTGGGCAAGGACAAGGCCCTGCATGGCCTCGTGCTCGACCTGCGCAGCAATCCGGGCGGCCTCCTGACCGCGGCCGTCGAGGTCGGCGATGCCTTCCTCGACAGCGGCACGATCGTGACCACCAAGGGCCGGCTCAAGGAAGCCGCGATGAGTTTCAGCGCGACCAGCGGCGACATCACCAGCGGCACGCCGATGGTCGTGCTGGTCGATCGCGGCACGGCCTCGGCGGCCGAAATCGTCGCCGGCGCGCTCAAGGACAACCACCGCGCGCTGGTCATGGGTCAGAAGACCTTCGGCAAGGGCTCGGTGCAGACCGTGCTGCCGCTCGACGACGGCCATGCCGTAAAGCTCACCACGGCCCGCTATTACACGCCGAGCGGTATCTCGATCCAGGCCTACGGCATCGCTCCCGACATCGCCCTGCGTGATCTCAAGCTCACCGCCCGCGATACCCCGCCGACCCTGATCCCGAGCGAACGCGATCTCGCCCGGCATCTGAAGGGCGACAACGAACAGGACACTGCCGCCGACACGGCCGGCGGCGAAGCCAGTGACGATTACGCGCTCGGCGAAGCCCTGCACGTCCTCAAGGCCATGGCGCTGCATGCCGCGCCGAAGGGTGGACGCAAGGGCTGAGCGGACCAGCCGCATAGAGAGAGTGGCTGCCGTCTGGCCGATCGCGGTCAATCATACGAATGGTTAAAGCAATCGCCTTCTGCTCTGGCGATTAAGGTAAACACCCCTAACGGCATGCTGTGAGAGCATTGCTCTTGAGCACCGGTTTCGCTGCCGACCGATCCAATCCGGCAATGAGTATTCTTTGAAACGTGTGCCTGAATCGTTTGATTTCCCGCCACGTTAGAATCAACTTTCGGTGCATCGATCGTCATATGTGTTCGGATTGGCCATGAGGGGGCTTCACAAACCGACGTCTATACGCCGAGTGGTGGGGCAGTCCAATCCATCGTTAGAGGAATGATGCAATGGCGTGGTTGCGATCACTGCTTGCAATGGTGGGCATGGTATTCGTCACCAGCGTCATCGCTGGTGGATCCCAGATCGAGAAGGAGGCGGTCGCCTCCGCCGAATGGATCGCCAAGGCCCTGACGGTTTCCGGTTACAAGGCGGATTTCTCGATCGAGAGCCTCAGGGAAGTCGATCGTTTCTTCGATGAGCAAGTCCCTGATGGCCATGCCCGACCAGATGGATTGCTGTCGCGTGATGTCGGTGCGCGCCTCTTTGCGCTCGGCAGTTACGTCGGCGAGGTGATACGCCGCGCCAGCGGCGGGGAGTGGCAGGGAGACGACAAGGATCCGCGCGCCGAGATCAACATCGCGCTGCGCCTGAAGGACGGCACGACACTCTGGCCCGTGCAGCGGGTCATGAAGCGATTCAAGAATGGCCGCGAGGACGGCGTGTATGTATACGGCTTCGTCGCAACACACCCGGACTCCGCCAGATAGCTGATCACCGCTGTGGCGTGGGTGATCCCGTGGCGCTAATACCGGTGTGGTAGCTGCCCGTGGGCCACGGTGGCGGAATGTATGCGCGCATCAGCGCCAGGCTCACCGCCCCGGTTTCGGCGGTGCGATCGGGAAGGGCGTGACCTTCTCGCCGCTCTGCGCGTCGCGGATCGCGAGCGTGCCGCGCTTTTCGACTTCCTCGACGCGTACCACGGCGTGCATCGGCAGATGCAGCACGCGGGTGTGCTGGAATTCCTCGCGCAGGCGTTCCTCGGTCGGGTCGATGACGAGGCTTTCGCCCTGCGGCTCGAACACCAGGTCGGCGACCTCGGTGAAGCCCCACAGCGTGCTGCTACCGACGTGCCGGGCATACAGCTCGTAGCTCTTGCCCTGGTTCAGGAAGGTGATCTTGTAGAGGCTCTTGCGCATGCGGGGATTCTGGCGCGCGTGACGCGGCGGCTCAATCCTCGCCGTCAGCGGCGCATGCGGCGTGCGATCGCGGGGCGCGAGATGAGCGCGAACAGCGCGCCGACCGCGAAGCCGGCGATGTGCGTCCACCACACCACCGTGCCGAAGGCCGGGCCGACGAAGGTGAACAGCAGTTGCAGCGCGACCCAGAAGCCGATCAGCAGCGGTGCCGGGATCTTCACGAATTCGAGGAACAGACCGAGCGGCAGGACCAAGCCGAGCCGCGCGCGCGGGAACAGCGCGAGGTAGGCGCCGACGACCGCGGAGACCGCGCCGCTCGAGCCGACGATCGGCGCGTCGGCCGCGGGCAGCGTGAACGCACCCGCTAGGTTGGCGAGTGCGCCGCCGAACACGTACAGCGCGAGGAAGCGCCGCGAGCCGAGCGTGCGTTCCGCGCTGAGCCCGAAGATCATCAGGAACAGAAGATTGCCGATCAGATGCAGCCAGTCGGCATGCACGAACAGCGCAGTGACCAGACGCAGCGCCCGCAGGCCCTGATGCAGCAGCGGCACGCTGCTGTCGAACAGGCGCGAGGGCACCGTGCCCCAGCGCGCGAGCAGCTCGGCACGTTCGGGGATCGCCTCGGCGGCGAGCCAGAAGAATGCGAGCACCGACAGCGCGACCAGCAGCATCGTCGCCCAAGGCGGCAGCGGACGGCGCCGGCTCTCGACGTGGACGAACATGTCCGCGGCCCCCTGGCGAACCGGGCTAGTTGCCGAGCCGCGGCAGCAGGAAGCGCGTGCCGTGCAGGTCGAGGACGACGCCGTCCGGACGGATCTCCTGCACGGTCACGTCGCTACCGAGACTGTCGCCCTCGATCTGGCGGCTGCCGTTCAGCACGACGAAGCGCTGCTTCGGATCGCTCGCGTAGACGTGCATCGACAGCGACAGCGCCGGCAGGGCCTTGCGCTGCGCATAGGGCAGCTCCCAGAAGCGCGGTAGCGGTGGCGCGGTAGCCGCATTGGCGCTGGCCGCTGCGGGATTGCCGGCCGCGGCGGGCGGGCTGCCGGCAGATGGCGCAGCCGTTCCCGCCGCAGGCGTCGTGGGTGGGTTCCTGGCCGGTGCCGCGGCCGCCGTGGCGGAGGCCGGGGGATTCGTGCCCGGAGGGGGCAGCGCAGAGGCCGGTGCGCCCGGAACGGCCGTTGCCGATGGCGTAGCCGCGGCTGCGCTCGCCGATGACGTTCCGACGGAGCCGGCGGGCGGAGCCGGCGGGCTGCCGGCTGCCGTGGCAGCGGCCGGGGGCGGCTGGGCCGCTCCCGGGATCACGTTGCCAGCGGGTGGCTTCTGACGCGATGCACCCGGTGCGGGCGATGGCGCTTCCGGCGGATGCGCGGGCGGCGTGCGTTCGGCGAGCGTCGTCGCCGGTGCCGGATGCGGTGCCGTGGCCGCGGCATCGGGATTCGCCGTGGGCATCGTCACCGGCGGCACGCCTTGCGGTCGTCGTTCGGCGGCATTGCCATCGGCCGGCATGGAGGGCACCGCAGCACCCGTGGCCGGTCTCGCGACGCCAGGGGGCATGGAGGGTGGATTCGCAGCCGAGCCCGTGGCGGGCCGGTCCGCAGAAGCCGTCGCATTCGACGGTGCCTCGCCACCCGGGCGGCGCATTTCCCACAGACCGTAGCCGCCGGCGATCGCGATCGCCACGAGCAGGAACGGCAACAGGCGGCGCGGACGGCGCGTCGGCATCACCGGCGAGCCGAGGGTCGGCGGCTCACCCAGCCGGCGTTGTGCCTCGGCCTTCTTCAGGGCTTCATGGATCAGGGACATGCGTTGGAGATTCCGCTCATTCCACGTTGCGCGCGAGATGCGGGCCGTCGGGCGACAGCGCCGCGAGTGCGAACAGCGTCTCCGGGCCGACGATGCCGTCGGTGGCGAGGCCATAGGCGCTCTGCAGCTTGCGCACCCGCTCTTCCAGCGGCGCATCGAAATACGCCGGACCGAGGTCGCCAGTGACGCCATCGAGCCGCGCGAGTTCCTGTTTGACCCAGGCGACGCCGGGTCCGGTATCGCCGCGCCGCAGCGTCACCGGCACATCCGCCGGCAGGCGCCATACGGCGATGAACTCGCCCTGCCAGAGCCGACCTAGCTCGCCACGCGGCACGCCATGGGTCTGTCCGGCGAAGTCTAGCCGAAGCCGTTCGGTGTTCGCCCCGAGCAGGAGCGCCGGCGCCTGCTGCTCGCCATGGCGCAGGATCAGCAACAATGGCCGATCGAAGCGCAGCAGCTGGGGCAGCGTGGCATGACCGCGCACGCAGTTCAGGCCCGCGAACACGACGGCAGGACACCGCAGAGCCTCCTTGACCGAGACTTCGCCGGAATTGACCTGCCAGCGCGCAAGGAGTTGCGTCCAGGCCATGAGCTCGGCGTCTTTGGCCGTGGCGAACTGGGCCTCGATGTGCGCCACGGTCTCGTCGATGGGCGGCGCGGGCGGTGGCGGCAATGGCGCGGGCGCCGGCGGCGGGCTCATCACGGACCACCCGATCCCGAGTGCCGCCAGCAGCAGCGTGGCCAGCACGATCGCCCAGCGTCCGTAGCGGCGCAGGTAGTAGCGCGTATGGCCGGGCAGGGTTTCGTCCGCGGCGCGGTCGACGAGCCGCTCGCCGATCGTTTCGGCCTCCCGCGCGTAGCCGGCCATCAGCGCGCGATCGGCGATCACGTTGATCAGGCGCGGCACGCCGCCGGAGCGCTGGTAGAGCGCGCGCAGGCCGAGCCGCGTGAACGGCATGCGTCGCAATCCCGCGACCGCGAGGCGGTGCCGCACGTAGGCCTCCGTCTCGGCGGCATCCAGCGGCATCAGGTGATAGCGTGCGGTGATGCGCTGGGCGAGCTGGCGCAGGTCCTCGCGGTCGAGCAGCTCGCGCAGTTCCGGCTGGCCGAGCAGGATGATCTGCAGGAGCTTCTGCGTCGGCGTCTCGAGGTTGGTCAGCAGGCGAACCTGCTCGAGCGCCTCGATTGACAGGTTCTGCGCCTCGTCGACGATCAGAACCACGCGCAGGCCCTGTGCATAGGCATCGAGCAGATACACGTTCAGCGTATCGACCAGCGCCTTGAGGCTGCCGCGCCTGCCGGTGATGTCGAGCTTGAGCTCCTCGCAGATGGTCTCGACCAGCTCGGCCGGCGTGAGCTTCGGATTGAGCACCAGCGCGACCCGGGTGTTCTCTGGCAGCTGTTCGAGCAGCAGACGGCAGAGCGTGGTCTTGCCGGTGCCGACCTCGCCGGTGAGCTGTACGAAGCCACCCGATCCGCCCTTGCCGATCCCGTAAAGCAGGTGCGCGAGCGCGTCCCGGTGGCGCTCCGAGAGGAACACGTAACGTGGATCGGGCGTGATCGAGAAAGGCGCTTCCTTCAGCCCGTAGTGCTCGAGATACATGGATCTAGCTTACCCGATGGCCGTGTCGGCCTCGTGGTGTTCGTTCGAAGGGCCGTGCCGCCTTCTTCGCTACACACCCGGCCATCGCCGGGATCTGGAGGGCTTGCCATGATCCGTCGCCCGCTGTGCTGGTCTCTCGCCGCGGCCCTAGTGCCGGTGTCCGTGGTTGCCGGCGCCCCTGTGGAGGGGCATTGCACCTACGAAGGCCGGACTCTGGTCCTGGTCGATGGCATGGCCTACCGCACCAAGCCCGGCGCCGCGGAGATCGTCATCGCGCTCGGATCGACGCGGTTCGACCGCGCCAGGCCCCTCGCGGCGCAGGATCCGGAGGAAGATCAGCGCCTGCAGTCGCGCGAGGCGGGCACCGGTCTCGTGCAGATCATCCTCGAACGCGACGACGTGCTCGCCGTCCACGTGCAGCTGGCGGATGGTTCCGCCATCTCGCTGGCCGGGCCGGATGGCCTGAAGCTCACGCGGAACGACGCGACCCGTGTCGCAGGCGCCTTCGCCATCGCCAACGAGGCGCTGAACCTGACCTGCGACCTGCATTTCGATGCCGGCCCGGTGCTCGACCCGCATCCGTAGACGATCTGCGCACCGCCGGGACTGCCTGTGGTGCCCGATCGGCGTGCAGGCCACGACGAAGCAACCGGATGCCGGCCACACGGCGGCCGCTTCAGGGCAAGGCAGCGAATGCCGGTGGGTGTGCCGGAAACCGCCGGTCAGCGCGGCTCCACTCCGGCCTCCGGGTGATCCGGTACGGCATTCTCCTCGCCGTCCTCGCCCCTGAAATGCTGCGGCAGATACACGGTGAAGCAGGCCCCCACGGACAGCTCGCCTTCGGCCTCGATGCGCCCGTGATGACGCTCGACGATGCGCTGGACGATGGCCAGGCCGATGCCGCTGCCTTCGTAATCGGAGCGGTGGTGCAGGCGCAGGAACGGCTTGAAGATGCGCTCTCGGTCCGCGGCAGTGAAACCGATGCCGTTGTCCTGCACGCGGATCGCCCAGGCCGGCTCGCCGCGCAGCTCGATCGGTCGCGCATCGACCACGACCCGTGCGGGACGTCCGGGCACGACGAACTTCAATGCATTGCCGATCAGGTTCTGGAACAGCTGGCGGAGCTGGGTGCGATCGCCCTCGAGGGCCGGCAGATCGGCTACGGTGACTTCGGCGCCGTTCGATCCGATGCGCGCGCCGAGATCGTCGAGGACTTCACCCACGACGACGTTCAGATCCACCGCCTCGAATGCCGCGGCATGTGTGGCGACCCGTGCATAGCCGAGCAGGGCAGTGACGAGCTGATCCATGCGCTGCGCGGCGCCGCGCATGCGGTTGAGGTAGTCGCGCATCTCCTCGTTGCCGCTGACGGCCATGCGTGTTTCGAGCAGCTCGCCGAACAGGACGATCTTGCGCAGCGGCTCCTGCAGATCGTGCGAGGC
>Ga0116193_1003995_pt1 | contig 10419 bp, 7 predicted proteins | sample AD_UKC115_MetaG_FD_89892 | JGI IMG/M metagenome (GOLD analysis project Ga0116193, IMG submission 89892) | Active sludge microbial communities of municipal wastewater-treating anaerobic digesters from Hong Kong - AD_UKC115_MetaG | ecosystem: Engineered > Bioreactor > Anaerobic > Digestate | place...
AATCAGCAGACGGACGAACAGGAATTGAAAAACATCATCTATGACGACGTTTTTTATGTTTCGATGCTTGCGTTAACAGGAATTGCGCAGGCAGGCCGCGGCGGTGATTTTATTATGCATGACCTCGAACATCCGCTTTCAGCGCATTTCAATCTTCATCACGGCGCCGGCCTTTCCGTATTGATACCGGCTGTTATGGAATTTTTTTGCGAAGCGGCAGCCAGCAGATATTCAAGACTTTATAAAAATGTTTTTAAGAGGCTGATTGATTCGGGTTTTGATTTTTTCCCGCATGCCGTTGCTGGAGCGGACGAAGAAGAAACTGCGAAATTAGCTGTTGGTTCAATGCGTGTATTACTTGAAAAAATCGGCGTCGGGGCTAAATTAAGTATCGACGGATTAACTTCGGAATTGATTGAAAAAATGGCTGATGACGTGATAAGACTCTACGGCCACGGCAAGATGTATCTGGACGGCCCTAAAAAATTAAGATATTCAGATATAACAGAAATATATTCCAATATTATAAAAATGTAACTGCAGGATAGAAAAGGCTTAAAAGCGGCTAATATTTTAGTTGATTTTATTCGGGAATAGGCGGTATATCGTCAAGCGAAAAACCGAGATTGAACTTTGGTGTTGTCTCCTGATCAGGCGAATCCTGATTTTTCGGTGTTTCCTTTTTTTCTTTTACCATATAAAGAGTGGTGCTTTTCCCGGTTACGAAAAAGTACATCACTTCGTCCATTATTTCTTTTATTATCTTGATCCCGCGGCCGCCTATTCCCCAGGTTTTTTTATCGGCTATACGCTCGAAAAAGTCGGGATTGAAAGGCTTGCCGCCAAAATCTTTTATTATCAATATAAGTTTGTTTCCGTCGATTATGCATTTTATATGCACCTGCATGTCTTTCGAGCATTCTGAACCATGGTCGGCAGCGTTAGCATACGCTTCGTCGACTACAAGCTCTATCTGGAACATATCGAGAGGGTCGAAGCCTATTTTTTCGGCAATAGAGATTACAAATTGCTTTACCTGCTCAATATGCCTTAAGGTAGCCGGAACCTTCAGCTCGTAAACTTGCGGCTCAGGTTTTGAACCGGCACTGCCCACGGCTTGAACATTTTCGGTGATTATAGAATTATTGTTTGTTTCGGTTGGCTGATTTTCCAATTTAAAATCTCCGAATTATCTGTTTTAATATTACTTTAATATTATGTTCTTTAAGGCTTGCGTTAAAATTCGTGCTGTATATTTTTTTATAAACTGTTTAAACTATAAAATAATTTCTAATTGACCAGGCACTTTTTAAGTTTAATTAATGAATATATTTTGGTATTTTTAAAGTTATTTGAGTGCCTTCGGCGACATTGGATTGGATTTTTATTCTGCCGCCGTGCGCTTCGAGTACATGCTGGACATAAGCCAGGCCTAATGACGCTTCGGATGTGTTATTAAAGAAATTGTTTAACTGCTGTTTTTTATCGAGCAGTTTTTCAATAAGGTCGGCCTGCATTCCGATGCCGTTATCTATTACCTGGATTTCTATATTATCAGTCATATCGGTAACTTTTATGTATACGTTGCCGCTGAAAGATGTAAATTTAAGTGAGTTTTTCAGCAATAATAATATGGCGGTTTTTATTCTTTCGGCGTCGACTTCGATTTCAAGATTGCCGGTATGCTCGTCGCATTCAATATAAAAATTAACGTCTTTGGCGCGCATCTGATCGATGATGGCGGAATATGCCATGCCGACTACGCTATTGACTTTGACTAATGAACGATCCAGCCTTAGAGGCCCGGACTCGATTTCTGAAAATTGTATTAATTTCGAAATTTTTTCCTCGACAAAATCGACAAGCGATTTAACCTGAGGCGTTACTATAATTTCACTTGATTTTAAATTTTCGCGTAATGTCTGGATTTCATCGGCTATATGGTAATTCATCGTGCTTGTAAATTGAGCTTTTATATTTTCTCGTTTTTTGAGGTCTGTTATATTTCTCATTGAAATAATAGCGCCGTTTGCTTCGTTCTGCTGATTGCGAAGCACCGCCATTTTGTTTGACAGTATTAGGTTTTCGGGTTTCATTAAAACAAGGTCGAAACTTGCGTCATCGTTTAATTGTGAAAGTTCCGACAGTATTATTTTTAATTTTTCCGAGTTTGCTATCGATTCGCAAGAATTACCGAAAGCTTTATCAGCTGCCGGATTGCTTAATACTATATTGAAATGGTCGTCGGTTACTAAAACTCCGTCACTCATCGAATTAACTATCGATACAATTTTATTTTTTTCTTCGAGGACGTTCTGGTAAAGCTTGGCGTTTTCGATCGCCATTGCCGCCTGGTTGGCCAGGGCGGTCAAAAGACGCTGATCGTTCAAGTCGAATTCCTGGCCGTTTAATTTGTTTAATACTTCAAGAGCGCCGATTGTGCCGTCTTTTGTTTTAAGCGGTACGCATAAGATCGACGATGTTTTAAACTGCGATTTTTCATCGACTTTCTGATAAAAACGTTCGTCTTTGTTAACGTCTTTTATTAAAAGCGGCGCGCCGTTCAGCGAAACCCAGCCGATAATTCCTGTTCCTTTAGGCAGCCGTATTTCTTTTAAGATGTCTTTTTTATCGCCTGTTACGACTTCGAAGCAAAGTTCTTCTGTTTTGGTATCTATGAGAGCGAGAGAGGACGCTTCGGCTTCAGTGAGTATAGCCGACTGGCTTAATATGGCTTCGAGAAGTTTCGGAAGTTCGAGCGTTGCGGTTAAAAGAGCGCACGCGTCCATCAGCGCCTGAGTTTCCTTGCGCGCTGATTCAAGTTCATGCGTAAGCCTTAAAATTTCTTCGTTTTGCTTTGAACAATCCGCTTGATCGTTATTTGTTGAATTAGTGTATTTTTTGCCGTTTTGTTTGTTTTTACTCACTTAAATCTCTTTTGCCCTAAAATTTATACAAGAAAATACAAAACCGTTTGGTTATATTATAATTTTTTTTAAATAAAAAGTCAAGGAATTTAAAATAAAAGCCCCTTGAATTTAAAGGGGCTTTAATAAATAAAGATATGTAAATTATGAACATTCATTCATTTTTTGAGCGGCTTTTTATTTTACGGTGTCGAGCCAGTCGCTTTGTAATTTTTGGTAATTGCTGTAAAAGCTGTCTTCGAATATTTGCGAAGTTGACTTGCCCTGGCCGATTTCCGACAAGGCTTCTATAAGCTGACTCTGTCCGTATTTTTCTATTAAATAACCTGTAAAACTCAATGATTCCGAATATGCCAATGCGACAAGCTCGTAAGGCTGAATCCCCATAAACGATCCTTCAAGTGATTTTATGTCAAAAATTTTTTTCTGTTCGGCGTATTTTTTTAACCTTGCGGCCTGTTTTTCGTTCATTCCGGTGCCTTCCAGTGTTTGTGCCAGGCCTTCGTTCAGCCAGACCGGACATTTACCGCGTGTCAGCTGGAAAACTACCGCGTGCGTGTATTCGTGGAAAATTAAGGATTTCAATGTATCGCTGTTTTCCTGTATATCGCTTAACGGCAGCCTTATTTTGCCGTCATATAACGCCGCCACCCATATAGGTGAATCCGAAGCCTGTTTAAATTGCTCTTTTGAATAAATTATAACGGGTGTCGCCGCTTCGGGGTAATAATTGAAATAAGTCCCGACTGTATTATATGCGTCTTCGAGTATTTCCATAACTTTATCAAGATTGACCGCGTTATTTTTTTCGCCGTCATACTGTACGTTAAAGTGGTAAAGGTTTTTGGATTCGAATTTGGATTCTACTTTTCCTTCTTTTTTAACTTTATCGAGTAATTCCTGCGCCGGTTTTAAATAAGGGGTGTTTTTGCCGTTAGCCACAGCCAATTCAAGGTTTTCTATTGCGTTTGAATATTTCCCCTGCATGTAATATATTTTACCGAGCCCGTAGTAAAGTTCTGCATTTTTATGGTTAAGCGTTATGGCGTGTTCCATGTGTGTTATAGCTTCGTCGTAAAGCCCTCTTTTTAAATATGATGCCCCCAGCGACGAACGGATGAATTCTTCGTCTTTTTGAGGAATTGTTCCTGCGGTAAGCGCTTTTTCCAGGTAACTTGTGCTTTCTTCGTATTTCCCCTGGCTTGATAAAAAATTGCCGTAATTCATGAAAATGTTATACGGCGCTCCTTCGATGGCGACGGCCTTTTCATATATCTCGTAAGCGAGCGCGGAATTTTTTTTATTTCCGGCGTATACCGCGTAATTATTTATTATCGTAAAAAGATTATTTTTGATGGTTTCATTTTGCGGCTCAAGAGCATAGGCCTCTTCTAATTTTTCGACAGCTTCTTTATAATTCAAGGAATTGCCGAGGGCTACGCCTTCCTGATTTAATTCGAGGGCTTTTGAATTTATAGCAGGCTGATTGTCAGCCGGTTTTATATTCTTTTTGGTTTTAACATTTTTAGCGGCTGCTTCCGGGCTTTGCGTTTCAGCTGAGGCGGCGATTGAATTTGCCGTAAACATAAAGCCTAGTGATAAAAATGTTACAATTATAATTTGGGAGCCGAATTTCATAATTTTCATCATCTTCTTTTTAGTTAAGTATTAGCATGTTTTTTAAAACTTTATATCTATTTTATTTCCAAGGTTTGGGTCTTTTACTTCTACACGGTCTTTGACTTTTTCTTCATTTTTTTCTTTTTTTTCGCCGCTGCCCTGATATTCCTGGCTGCCTTTGCCATCTTCTTTTACCGACGCCTGGTCCTTATGGTCGACATCTTTTATTGCGTTGGCCTTATTATCATGATCTTTCTGTATTTGCGGCGTGAAATGCGCCTGACCTTCGTTATGTAATCTGTCTTTTTGAGCAAGTTTCGCGGTGTCATTTTCTTTCATTATATTAACTTGCATGTCAATAGGCCGAATTGTCATGATACTCACCTCCGCTGCTAAATTGGCATTATTCGTATCTGGTCATTTTCCATGCCGAGTGCCGATGTTTTTATCTCGTCCTTTATATCATATTTGAAATGCTTTTTTATTATTACGCTTACTCCGGGATAAAATGATTTGATAGCTGCAACTTTTCCCTTTTGATTACCCATTATATCATTATATAATTCTTTTTTCCGTTCGTCAAGCTCTCCTATTTTTTGTTCCAGATTTTTCTTGGTTTCCTGGCTTTTTTCAAGAACTTTTCCCTGCGCCATCGTAAATTTGCCAGGATTTTTATAACTTGCGTCCTTTAAGACGTTTATAGAAATCATTAATTTCTTTATATAATCGTTAATTTGAGTTATTTCTTTATCTATTCTTATTATTTCCTGTTCTTTGAGAATATCGGTGCCGACCTCTATTATTGTACGCGTTCCTTTTTCATTGCCTATCGAGGCCGCTTCCACATATTCAGATGCGAAAATATACCCGCCGAGTATTGAAGATTTTTTGCCTTTAACGATAACCTGAGTTCCTGAAATTACGTTTGAGTGCAGGATGGCGTTTTCTACTATGACTTCTCCGTCCGCGTAAATCATTCCGCCCTGTATAAATTTAGCGCCTATTTTGCCGCCGGCTTTTATTATTCCATCTTTTTTGCTGATAAAACCGCCGGCCAAGATTACATTTCCTAACGCTTCGATTTTTGCGTCATTTAATGTTTTTTGTATTTCTATATTGCCTTCGGCTTTTACAGAAAAACCCTCGAGTACGGTTCCATGTATTAATACCGAACCGTTAAAGTCTATATTGCCGGTTGAAAAATCTACATCTCCCCTGACCTCATAGACAGGCATTACCTGCGGCACGTCTTTTTTTATTATTAACTGCCCTTTGGCCATTGATTTAATAAAATTGCCGTCAATTGTTATTTCACAATTTTTGCCGGCTTTTAATATTACCTGCTTCGGCGGTTTGGTGTTGATCACTTCTTTAAAAATATTAAAGCCGTCAATCCCGGGAACGGCGTTAATTTTTTCACATAATATTTCCCCGGCGTTAACGGTATTTATTTTTAAAATTTTGTGATAATCGACATTGCCTGTTTCATCGATTATTATTTCGATTTTTTGCGATTCGACATCATGCGTCCATTTTATTTTTGCGTCTTCCGGCTGTACGGGTTCCGCGCCGCTTGCAATTAAAACGGGAATATTATATATTTTTTCGTTTATTATTTTTTTGATATTGTTTTGATCAGGCTGCACCTTAATTCCGGCTTTTATAATAGCGTCTAATAATATTTTTTCGCTGACTTCAGCTCCGCCGTTAAAAGGCGGCTTAACCTCGATTGTTGCGCTCATTTTATTTTTGCCGATAATTACATGCGCCGAGCAGTCCTTTATTAACTGTACGTTAGAAGGCGGCTTGTTTCCGATGCGGACAGGGATGCCGAGTGACTGATTGCTGCATGCCATTTTTATTGCGGCAATTTCAAAATTTTTGATGCCGTTATTTCTTAATTCCTGAGCGATAGCTTCCGGATTTAATATTTTACCGTTGCCTGAATGTTGAAAAGTAGTTATAAAAAGACTGTTATCGGTTACATTTAAACGATAGTAACTATCCGATGAAAAAATGTGAGGGTTGGGTCTGGATTTGTTAGAAGCGGAATTTTTAAGTTTTATGCATACTTTAGCGGGTGTTGAAAATAAACCCATATAACCTGGACTCCCTTTTTCAATGACTGAAATTTCCGCTTCGCTTTCAGTTATGCCAAGGGATTTTAATCCGGCCTCTATGGCTTTTTCCACCGTTGTGCCTTCGAATATGGCGTCTTTTTCTGGCATAAAACGCTCCGTTTATTTTTTAAAAATCATTTGCCCGAAAAGTATAGCTTACTTAAAAAAATTGTTTCCGATATCCTTTCCAATTAAAACTTGAATAATATTTTCTTTAATTTTTCACCTTGTTTTAATATTTTACTTTGCTGTTGCCATATTTAAAATACTCGATATATTTTTATAAAAAAATACCACATAAATTAATGATAGCTACTTATATTATAGCGTATTTTTTATTAATGTGGTATGTCTTTTCTTTTATTTATTATATTTTTATGGGTTCTGCTATCTTCGTTCAGCTTTTGCGCTCCTGTTTTTGGCAGATGCGAGTTTGGCGCGCAGTTTTAATATGGCCTTAGTGTGAAGCTGTGAAACTCTCGAGTCGGAAACTCCTAAAATAGCGCCGATTTCTTTCAGCGTCATTTCTTCATAATAATAAAGCGTAAGTACTAACTTTTCACGTTCCGCAAGGGCATTTATCGATTTAACAAGCAGCTGCTTTAACTCTTTTTGCTCTATCTGGTTTTGCGGGTTGTCGTTTTCGCTTGCCGGCACGCTGTCGCCGATTGTGGCAGTATCGTCTTCCGAGTATAAAAGGTCATCTAATGAAAGCAGGAACGATCCGCGCGTATCTCTATATAATTCGTACAATTCTTCAAGGCTTATTCCCATATGCCTGGAAATTTCCTCGTCAGAGGCCGGCCGGCCAAGGTTATTTTCAAGCTCTATATACGCCTTTTCAAGCTGGCGCGCCTTCTGTCTTACTGAGCGGGGCGTCCAGTCGAGTTTTCTTAACTCGTCGAGTATTGAACCTCTTACGCGTGTCTGAGCGTAAGTCTTGAATTGTATTTTTCTGTCGGGTTCGAATTTTTCGATGGCGTCAATTAAGCCGAATATGCCGTAACCGTAAAGGTCTTCTATATCAACGTTCGGCGGAAGCCCCATGGCGATACGGCCGGCAATATATTTAACATACGGCGCGTATTTTAATATTAATTGTTCTCTTATTTGCGGATCACGAGTTTCTTTATATTTTTTCCATAACTCCTGATCACGATCTGCTTCACACAATGGAAGACCCTCCTTAATTTTAAGGACATTTAAGACATTTGAAATGGACATGCCCGTGAAATCGAAGCTTTTAAAGCGACAAATACGGCATATGCTGCAATTCAACCTATGTCTTTTCTTAGTTTACATTAAAAATTGGCTTTTGTCAATAAAACTAATTTTTTATTATATAATTTAACATATCAAAGCGTTTTATAACTTATTTGTATTTTAACGGCTGAATTTTTAAATTTTAAAAAATGAAGCTCAAATTATTCTTCCTGCGTTTTTCTTGCCATATATAAAAGTGTCAGCGAAAGTATGCCGAAAAATGTCACTGCCACTAAATCCGAGTAATTGCCATATAATTTTTCAAGCTGCCACATCGTATTGAAGTCTAAGTATGACGCGAGCGACTTAAAATCCTTGCTGAAATTCTGGAACAAAGGTATTGAAAAACCCGGAAGTACCTGTATGAAACTTAAGTCGAAGTTCGCGACCGGCCAGCGTACGCTTTTAATTATGGCTATTACGATACCGGTTAACGCGCTTCCTGCGATTAATCCCGAGCTGTATAATACACCCGGACTTGTTTCGGCTTCTTCCGCGGTTATGCCGTAAATTTTATTGGCAAGCCAGTTTATAAAGCCGCCTGCCATTATCGGCGTCGACATTGAAAGCGGGAGGTACGCACCGACTGCGAAGGGCAGCGCTTCAATCCCGCAGGCTTCCATTACAAGTCCCATGAAAAATCCTACCAATATCAAATCCCACGGCAGAGTCTGATTCAGCACTCCGTCGATTATCAGCGACATCAGCTGGGCCTTAGGCGCAGCAAGTTCCGCCGAGCCTATAGTAAGGGAATTATTGAGTTCGATAAGCGTAAATCCTACCGCGAATGATGAAGTTATAACGCCTATTACAAGGCCGATCTGCTGCCAGAATGGCGTTGAACCTACTATATAGCCGGTTTTTAAATCCTGCGATGTCGCCCCGCCGTTTGCGGCTGCTATACATACGACAGCCCCGACGCAAAGCGCCGTTACAGCATAAGCCTTGCCGGTCCAGCCGACTGCTACGAATAACAGGCATGTCAGCATGATTGTCGTTATCGTCATGCCGGAAATAGGGTTTGAAGACGAGCCTATTAGGCCGACTATTCTTGAAGATACGGTAACGAAAAAGAAACCGAAAAATACCATCAGAAATGCAGTCACAAATTTGGCAAGCGCATGCCCCGGCATGAAAGGCATAAATGAAATGATGCCGACTAATACCAGCGCGCCTATTAAGGTGACATAAAGAGGAATGTCGCGTTCTGTCCTGATTTTCAAAGCATGAGGCACTTTGGTGAAAAGTTCACGGAAGCTTGCCGCGAATGATGTCCATATTGTAGGAAGTGTTTTCAGCATTGTTACCAGCCCGCCGAATACGACTGCGCCGCCGCCTATGTAGCGTATATAATTTGACCATATATCGTCCATCGACATTTGTGATATTGGAACTGAAGCCGGCGGAATAATAGTCGTCAGGTTCTCGCCGAATATTTTAATAAGCGGTGTAAATACGAATGCCGATAAAATACCGCCGGCTACCATTATGCCTGAAATCCTCGGCCCGATAATATACCCGACGCCGAGAAGTTCAGGGCTGATTTCGCCGGAGAATATCGCGCCTTTAAAAGCTTTTACCGCATACGCCGGAGTGTCTTTCCAGAAATTGAACACGTTCATCATAAATTTATAAAGTGTTCCTATTCCGAGACCGGCGAATACAAGTTTAGCTAAACTGCCGCCTTTTTCTCCGGCTATCAATACGTCAGCGCATGCTGTCCCTTCCGGGTACGGCAGCGTTTTATGTTCCTTGACAATCAGGTAGCGCCTTAACGGTATCATGAAAAATACGCCAAGAATACCGCCTATTATAGATATTATGAATATGGTTGAATATTCGACCTGAAATTTCATCAAAAATAATGCAGGTACAGTGAAAACGACTCCGGCCGCTATTGATTCGCCGGCTGAACCTATTGTCTGTACGATATTATTTTCGAGTATCGTCGAGCCGCCTATTTTTTTGAATATCGAAACGGAAAGTACCGCTATTGGTATCGACGCGCTTACAGTGAGCCCGATTTTAAGTCCGAGGTATACGGTGGCTATACCGAAAATAACGCCGAAAATGATCCCGAGAAAAAGCGCTCTGAATGAAAATTCAGCGACTGATTGGTCGTGCGGCACATAAGGCTTGTGTTCGTCAATAAAACCATTGCCGTTATTGCTTTCGCTGTTTTGATTGGACATATTCTATCTCCTTTTTTATTAACCGGCCAAACCGGCGGTTTATTATATAAATAATTTTCTAAGGAGTTAATTTGAGTTTTGTACCTCAAAAATATTGTTAAATAAGTTCGACGTGGTTATGCGAAAATTAAATCTTTAACTATAAGTTAAAGATTCACAAAAAATAAAATTGTCAAAATACGGGTGATATTATAAAATAAAAAAAAGTTAATTTCAATATTTTATTATGGCGTGTTAATTTTTAATTGTTCATTTTTGAAGAACAGGTTAATTGTCCTAAAAATTATTTTTTATTGA
>Ga0116193_1003998_pt1 | contig 10418 bp, 10 predicted proteins | sample AD_UKC115_MetaG_FD_89892 | JGI IMG/M metagenome (GOLD analysis project Ga0116193, IMG submission 89892) | Active sludge microbial communities of municipal wastewater-treating anaerobic digesters from Hong Kong - AD_UKC115_MetaG | ecosystem: Engineered > Bioreactor > Anaerobic > Digestate...
CCTTGGTTTGCTCCATGTCATTTTGCCTGCGTTTATCCTCAATGTTCGGGCCGTGACACTACAGGCTAGTCTCGCGAATATTTTCGAGCTGTGCTCCTCGGTACTCATTTTGACGGTAGCACTCTGTCTGGTTTGGTTGACATGCAAATTGATTCGGCACCACCAATCAATCCTAGATACCTAAACAGGCAACGACTATGTCAGAAACTGACCATCGAGACAACCTCAATCTGCCAACCGCTCCACTGACGAATCATGAAAAGCGCAGTCACGCTACGGACCGTGTCGCTCAGGATGATCTGAAAAATGCCGATGCAAACTCGGAAATCGACACGCTGCCCGAGGATATGATTCCCGAATCTGTCGACCCCGGAGCTTTGCCGGAAGCAAAAGGCGATGATGCTCAAACAGACGCTGCAGTCGAAGATATCCTCCGGAGCGACGCCGATACGATGCTACCGCATGAGGCTGCTCGGCCAGCCGTGCAAAAACCAAACCGCAGAGATCGATTGCGAAAAGCCATGAAGCGTTGGTGGAAATCGCCTTGGAAACGATATGGTACACTGCTCGGACTGCTGCTGCTCGTGGGTACTTTGTTTTTTGTGCCAGCGGTAAAAGCCTATGTTTTTAATGCCGTTGGTGTTCGTTCGAGCGCCACTATAGTCGTGATCGACGGTGCGAGCACGCTACCCCTCCAGAACGCTGTAGTATCGATAGATGGCGTTTCTGCGAAAACTGATGAAGATGGGACTGCAAGGCTCCGCGGCATACGCCTAGGAAGGCACCGCGTGGAAGTGCGGAAAAGTGCCTTTACAACGTATGCAAAAAACGTCGATTTTGGCGTGAATATAGTAGACCTCGGGGAAGTGACACTGCGGCCGGCTGGCACGAGCCTCTCCTTTACATTTGTTGATTACCTCACGGGCAAGCCAGTAGCAGACGTGTCGCTCAAAGTCGGAGAGGCAACCGCAAAATCTAACAAGGCAGGCAAGGCAGTGCTCACTACAAAACCGGGCACCGTGGGTGATGTCATGGTGACAAAAGAAGGCTACCGCACCGAGTCCGTGCAAGTACCAGAAGCAGATACTTACAGTACGATGATGAAACTCGTCGTGGCACGGAGGGCGGTTTTCATTAGTAGAGAAGGTGGAAAATACGACGTATACAAAATGTATGTCGACGGGAAAGACAAGACGGTGCTGTTGGCTGGCACAGGAATAGAAACTCAGATGATGTCAGTACTGCCCAGTCCTGATGGTACGATTGCGGCGGTGGTTTCACAGCGCGATGATAAACGCAATAAAGACGGCTATGTGCTCAACGCTCTCACCATGGTAAATATCGAAACCAACGAGCGCACGAACTTAGAATATGCAGAGCAAATTACGCCTCTGGGCTGGCACGACACAACATTTGTGTACAAGCAGACCGTTGCTGATGCAAGTGCGGCGAATAAAAACAGACAAAAAATCATAGCCTATACTATCAAAAATAATAGCCGTTTTCAGCTCGCTACAGCGAATTATTTCGCGGGCGAGATACTGGTCGGTAGTACACTCTATTACACGGTATCGGCTACCGATCCTTCGGCTACGGAGACATTTGCGCGTGTCGATATCGACGGCACCAATAAAAAGACGCTCTACACGGGCAATGTATGGTCGTTACATCGTACTGGCTACAGTACCATCAAGCTGCAAACGCCCGAGCGATGGTTCCAGTATACGTTTGGAGGGGTGGCCCCGACAGAAACTACCCCAGAAAATGGCGTCGCAGAACGGTACTATCTCGATAGTCCGGACGGAAAGCGAAGTGTGCGAGTTGACGCACGCGACTACAACGGTGCACTCATGGTGCGAGACCTAGCGTCGGGCAAAGAAGTAGAGCTGACGACGCAAAAAAGCATGCAGAGTCCGGCATACTGGCTCACTGATACGATAGTTGTGTACCGTGTGAGCAGTGCGGCTGAGGTCGCCGATTATGCCGTAGATGTGCTGGGCGGCGCTCCCAAAAAACTTGCTGATGTCAGCCTCACCAATACTTATTGACCCAAGTTTCATAATTTGACCGATGTGTATACTGAGGATACATGCTGGTAAAAACGCACACAACACAGCTTCAACAATTTCATGCTGCCCTGTGGGAGTATTACCGAGCTCATGGAAGGCACGATTTGCCTTGGCGAATACCTGACGCCTCCGGGAGTTTTGACCCGTACAAGATTTTGGTCAGTGAAATAATGCTGCAACAAACGCAGGTCGTACGAGTTATGCCCAAATATGAGCAATTTTTAGCAGCATTCCCTACGGTGAGTGATTTGGCGGCCGCGCCGCTGGGCGACGTTTTGAAGGCTTGGCAGGGGCTCGGCTATAACCGCCGGGCGAAATATCTTTGGGAGGCGGCGCATGATTTGGCGGCCGCGAGTCATTTCCCGAGCGAGGAGAAAGATCTAGTCGCACTGCCCGGTGTCGGCAAAAATACAGCTGGAGCGATTCGTGCTTATGCGTTTAACCTGCCAGCGCTTTTTGTGGAAACAAACATCCGTACCGTTTTTTTGCATCATTTCGCCGGGGATGCCCAAAACGTCCCCGATAGCTTCATCCGGGATTGTTTACGGCAGACCTTGGATAGTGCCCAGCCGAGACTGTTTTACTGGGCGCTTATGGACTACGGCGCCTGGCTCAAAACACAAGGCAGTCACAATGCACAGAGCAAGCACTACGCAAAACAATCTGCGTTTAGCGGTTCAAAGCGGCAGATACGTGGTGCTGTTGTGCGACATCTATCTCGGAAACCTCAGACCTATGATGAACTAGCTGCGGTAATCACCGATGCTCGCCTCTCAGATATTTTGGCGGTATTGGTACGAGAAGGAATGATACGTCGGGAAAATAATACGTATTATCTGTAGTTTGGTACAATATTTTCTATGCAAGAAGTTTTAGCAACACCTCCGGCCCAAGCTCCAGTCATGGATGTCGTGCCGCCGCGCCCAGTAGCACCGCCGGCACCGATGCAGTCGCCCAGTCCGTCGCCAACACATACTGCTCCGCTCAATCAGTCTGCGGCTGTCTCTCAGCAGAAATCCGCTCAGCCAAAGAAAGTAAAACGTGACAGTACCGCCCCAGTAGGCAGTATAGTTTGTGCGATAGTAGTGTTCGTCGTTTTGTCGGTCGTTGCATATATGGCGTACAGCGGGAAATAGCCGTGCGACGTTTCCATAGTCTCGAAGATGATGAACTCGTTCGTGTGATTGTACAAGGAGGGGTGGGCGTGCTGCCAACCGACACGGTGTACGGTTTGGTGTGTAGCGCGGTGGATCCGAAGGCTGTGCAGGAGCTGTTTAGTGTCAAAAAAAGGGAAAATAACCCCGGGACAGTGCTAGCGGCTAGCTTAGACCAACTTGTGGATCTAGGGCTCAAGGCTCGGTATTTGCACGCGGTGGAGCATTTTTGGCCGAATCCTCTGAGCGTTATCATCCCGTGCGGCGAAGACCTCACATATTTGCATATGGGTAAACGCTCACTCGCCGTGCGGATACCAGCAAACCAAGCGCTGCTAGAGCTTCTCAAATCAACGGGTCCACTTATGACCACGAGTGCAAATCAGCCCGGTGAACTCCCCGCTCAGAATTATGCCGAGGCTTTTGAATATTTTGGCGAGGCAGTTGATTTCTATGTGGACACGGGAGATACAGGCGCTCAGACTGCGTCGACGATTATTCGCATCGTCGATGATGCGATTGAGGTCGTGAGAGAAGGCGCTCTCAAAATTGATGAGGCCGGAAGGATCGTAGAAAGTGTCTGACATGCGTACCGCTCAGTCGTATTGTGCGGCGTATGTTATCGTCAGACATGAGGGCAAGTATTTATTTGTGAAGCGTGCGCATACAACATAGATGAATGGCTACTATGGTTTACCCGCCGGAAAAGTAGAGGTGGGGGAAGGGTTTTTGCCGGCAGCGATCCGAGAAGCAAAAGAGGAGGTAGGGATTACCATATTCCCTGCCGGGATCAAACACGCCGTCACTCTCAGGCGTCTCGCAGAAGATACAGGGCTAGAGTGGTGTGATGTAGCGTTTGACGTGAGTAGCTGGAAAGGTGAACCCTACAATGCTGAGCCAGATGTCCATAGCGAGATTGCTTGGTTCGGTATGCGCGAACTGCCCGACAATGTTATCCCAAGCGTCCGGCGTATGTTAGAGCTACATGAGGCAGGCGAAACGTATGGAGAGTACCGTGGTGTTGATGCGTTGCCGCACGCAAACCGCGGGATTTAACCAACGGTTAGTGCTCGCCAAGTTCAAGCACTAGCGGGCTTTAGTCCGCGGAGTTTCATAAATAGCATTAAGCTTGTAAAATAAGAATTAATGGTTAATTTCAATAGCTTGCCATCATCTGATAGTAAATCCGAGCCTGAGTCATTTCACCCGGGATTCGGGGATTTTGATCCGTCAAAGAAGCGGAAAAAGAAATCAAAAAGAGGTGAGGGGGTTTCGAGAAAAACAGAACGAAGTGAGTCAGAGCGCAAGCAGATCGGCGATTTTATCACGGGCCTCCGTGGGCATGAAGCCGATAAAAAAGATGATAAAGCAGCCCATGTGGCCGAGCGCTCAAAAGGAGTTTTGAAATCGCTGCTTGAAAAAGAAGATGCGGAGAGCGCATCCCCAGACGGGGCGAAACTACCCCGGGCCGAGGGCCAGAAAGCGTCCAGTGCAGGTACAGATGAAAAAACGACCGCGACGGATGCAGCGATCGAAGAATATGCAAAAGAACAGGGAGAGTCCCACAAAGATCTCGAGCCAGACTTCCCAGAGTTTCGAGAGGAACTCAGACGGGATGAGGTGTATGGCGGGGAAACTATCATTTTGCATCCTGTCGCCGAAACGTCCGTCAAAACTATCGAAGATAACGATATGGAGACTGATGAAAGCATCGCGCAAGATAAGCAGGCTACGGCGTCTGAAAAACCCAGCGAAGCGCACAGCGAACCGCCCTCTGCCGGTACTGAGCAGCCGTTCGAAATGTCGCCCAAAGAGGGTGTAGCTGAGAAGCCCAAGTCCACGGGCACCGCCGAGGCTACACCCCTCAGTGAAAGCGAATACGTCTCGCTTCCACAGCTCCCGCGCTCTGAAAGAACAAATTCAGATGAGGACGGAGCAGTTGTGCTGCCGAATGGCACGGTCGTTGCTGCTATGCCGACGGGACGAAGCGGTGGCGGCCAAATACACGGAGCGACACGAGGCACGCAGGGTGGCAGCACCGGGGGAGGTCCAACGCCCACTGGGGGTGGTGGGTCGGCTGGCTCGGGTGGGGGCAACCGACGACCTCCCAGTGGCCCGAGTCCTTTTGGTCCTCAGAACAACCCAAACAACAATCCTGGAAACCCAAATAGTCCACTAAACCCAAATAATCCTCTCGCTCCAAATATCGCACTGCCACAGGGGCCAAACACGTTTCGATTTGGGGGCGGCACTCCAAATACGCTGCTCAATGTAGCGAATACCGCGGCCAATATTGCAGAAACTGATGAGGCGTACCGTCAAGGCAGGCGAAGGGGTTTCGTGGCTGGTCTGGTCGTCGGCGGCGGCACGGACTATCTTATACAGCGTCGTCGTCGAAAAAGAATGCAGAGACACCACGAAAAAACTCAAAAGGAGCAGGCCAAAACGCACGAAAAAGCCCTCGAGGACATACGATGGGACCGAGTCCGCGAGCAACAAGCACAAAAAGCGCGCGACGAGGCATTTCACCCGGTGATTACAGCCGAAAATAACGCAGCGGTGCCTGCGGCCGTGGCTGCTGCACCAGAACAGACAAGATCTGAGCGGCCTGCTCGCCTATACGAGACAACGGCGGCGGCTCCTACGCAGGCACCCGAGACAAAGGCCGCTCCGACCGCCGAAAATAGACAGGCCCTGAAAGTCGCGCAGGAAAAACTCTCGTCGGCTCCTCGAACATTCGGTGAATCTTTTGTGAGTCCATTCATCGCAGCAGGCGTTGCGGCTGGATCGGTTGTCGAGCGACTCAAAGCTGAGCGTCCAGAGAGCGTGCCACTGCAAGACCATGGAGAGGGCCACCAAACAGCTGCAAAAAAGCGTGAACAGGAACGGCTGAGGCAGATCAGCGAAAACGAAAAAGCCGATATCGAGAAGATAAAAGCGGCTCTAGAGGGAGGCGAAGGGCACAGGATTGAGCAGAGTGCTTGGCACAATATAGAGGTAGATAAACATGGTAAGGCCGTTGATGATGGGTCGCTAGAATATGGGCACGAATACTATCAAGAGCGTGCCCATGAAACCGGGCCAAAAATAAAGCAGCAAATCGATGAAGCGGCGGGTGAGGTTGCCTTGGTCGCAGCCGCTCTGAGCGGTGATGATACCGCTCAAGCAGGCAGACGTACAGAGAGCGGTAGTGACCGGACATCCGTACTTGCAGACTCGCGCAGTGAGCAAGCATATCAGGCTGCTGCACAGGAGTTGAGGGGGGGTTCTCGCAGGGGTAAATCTGGCAGTCTGTCGGATAGGGAGCCGGGAGCCGGTGGCGCGGCAGGGGCGTTTCATTCTGGGGGTGGCTCAGGGAAGTTTGCTCCTAGGGATTGGCACGATGACCCACCTCAACGCTCAGCGCTGAAGTCCGTCATGTCGCCGCCAACGACCGCCGCCGGTACCATTGGCTGGGCTATCGTACTGGTTGTGCTCATCGCTGTATTTGTCATCTTGCTGTAGGGGTCGGGTCGGGGATGCGTGCAAACGGGTTCTAGATAACTATTTGATCTCAAAAAAGGTACAGTTGTCTGCCCGAAAGGGTGGTAATTGGCTCTTCAAGAGAAATTCTGTCTCAGCCATTCATCAAGACTGCCGCCACCGCCTGCGCTCAGACACAGCACGGTGTCACCATGCTCTATGTGCTGCGATAGGGTCATTTTCAGATCGGCATTGAGCTGGGCCGACTGGGTTTTGGTTTGCGTGGGATCGGATAGCGCGAGACGGAGTTTGTCGGGCGTCAGGAGTTCGAGCGACGTGTCTTCGCGGGCGAGGTAGCTCGGTACGATATAGAGTTTTTTGACATCCTCGAACAGGTGGGTGAGGTCTGCGCGGATGAAGTGTTGGCGCGTATTGTGGAGGCCCTCGTAGACAACGACTAGATTATCTCCCCCCACTTCGTGCCCTAGCTGCAATGCGCCGCGAATTTTCTCGGGCGTGTGGGCGTAGTCGCTGTACACCCCCTGCGTTATCTGCTCAAAGCGGCGAGAAACCCCCGGAAATTTCTCGAGTATTTTCAGAATATCTTCTACTGATCGAGCAGTGATGTTTGTGAGGGCACTGGCAACCAAAAATGCGTCTTTACGGTTCACCTCCCCCGCCAGATTGATTAACTGCAATTTTTTGTCTGTATCTGACAAAATGTGGGTTTTTTCATCTGGGTGCGTACCGACACGGTCCGCATCACTCTGCCATAGCAAGACGCGAGAGGATTGTTTCATGAAATCTACGAAGGCTTGATTGTAGTCTTTCTGGGTCGCGTAGATGTCAGGGTGATCCCATGCGATACCGGTGATTAAGCTGAGCTCTGGTGAAAAGTGCAAAAAATTTCGGTCAAACTCGTCACATTCATAGACAAAATATCCGGCCCCATATTCGTATGCACCCATCTCCGCAAAGCTACTTTTGGCTGGCAGTATGTAGCCGATCGGCATGCCGAGCTGCTTCAATACCCAAATCATCATGGCTGTTGTAGTCGTTTTACCGTGCGTACCGGCTACGGCGAGCAATTTCATGCCTTTTCCCGCAATAATCGTATTGAGGAGTTCATCGCGTTTCGACATTTTGATAGCCTGCTCACGGCAAAACTGAAACTCGGGAGCATTGGGGTTTTCTATGGCAACGGCAGAAGAATAAACATACCAATCAATCGGCTGGGCCTTATGCGTCTGTGCGATTGCACTTTTGGATTGGCCGATAGTTATCTGAGAGATGCCCTGATTTTTCAGGTAATGGATGTAGCTTGAATCTTGTTTGTCCGACCCAGAGACGGTGTGGCCGGCCTGCCGAGCAACAAGGGCCAATGGCCCGATACCAGTCCCGCCTATGCCAGAAAAGAAAATATGCATGCATATAGTATCGAATATCCAGTACAAACTGGCAAGCATCGGGGCTGTCAGCAGTGACTAGGCTGCAAACGGGATGAGCTTGACGACGGTCTCTCTACTTGCGTACCATAAGCAGTATGGATAAGCGAAAACTGCATCATATCTGGAAGTACGGGCGACATGTCCACCCGTGGTATTTTCTGCTCCTCGCAGTACTCTGGGGCTTTGTCGCAGTAAAAGCGTTGCAACACAACAATATCGAAATGGGCCGTCTGCGATCTGCGGTTTTCCAGGCAGATAAACAAAATGGTGACGTGGAAGGAGCACTCAAAAAGCTGCAAGTGCATGTGTACAGTCATATGAACACCAGCCTAGCTTCCGGACCGAATGCAACGAGACCGCCGATTCAATTACAGTACACGTATGAGCGTCTGCAGGCCGCTCAACAGCAAGGGCTAGGTCAAAATCATGGCACTCTCTACAACGAAGCCTTGCAAACATGCAACCAAGAGGGGCAAACTGGCACCGGACAAGCAGCCATAAACTGTATACAGAACTATGCGGCCTCGCACGGCATATTGCTCGCCGAAGTACCCGATGCGCTGTATAAATTTGATTTTACGGCGGCCAAATGGTCATCTGATTTGGCCGGCTGGAGTATCGTAGTTACCATACTGTGCTTCTGCGCGTTCGTCGTGACGGCCGCGTATCATCGTCTGATGAAAAAATACCTGTAGGCCAGCCAGTCAAGCAAAAACAAACATACAAAAGTAAATACCCCGCGTGGTGCGGGGTATTTGGTGCAATCGCTTGGCTTCTAGTCTAGCCGCGCTTGACGGTCAAAAAGCCGTTGCGTGGGTTTTCGTTGACCTTAAATCCTTCAGGAAGTTCTGATGCCTCTGGGCGCTCATCCTTGCTGAAGTAATAAATAGTCTGAACTTTACCACCGCGAAGCGTAACTTTCTTTGAGTTTAGGTGGTATGTGACACCTTTGGAATTCTTGTGCGTATATCCTGCCATAAAATACTCCCCTCTATAACATTATGTTAGTACCCCTAACATACATCGGTCATAATCTGTTGTCAACACCCAACCCCCAGAGTGCCGAGCAAATTGTAGTGAGTTCTAGTACGGTGTCATACAGCAAAATGACGAGCGCATGTCCACCTCCTGTCGGCATTTTTCATGTCCGGCATACGCACTACGGATTCCCCGCCGTATCGGTAGCATAAGAGTCTCTTGCAATCCCTCTTCAGTCGTAATACACTTATGTTTGAAGTACAATCTAATGGATTAGGGGTGGAAATGGATTTTCGACAATTGAACACAAATTCTCACAAGCAAGAATCTGCCGCCAACGAAGCAGCTGACACTCGGCTTGACGTGCGGAGCGTGCGCAAGCAGGAAGATGCGAGCAGTAGCGCGAGATGGCAAAATGTGCTGCACGTTATCCTCCTATTTGGCGTTGCGGCCATTTTGTTTCTCATGACACTTCTGTTCGTCCGAACAGGTAGCAGTTCATACAATGAGGGCGGGCTAGTTGACTCTACAAAATACCAAGCCGTGTTCCTAAACAATGGTCAAGTGTATTTCGGTAATATCACAGGACTCAATAGTCGGTATGTTCGCCTCAATAACATCTATTACCTCACGCAAGCGACTACGACAGGGCAACAGCAGACGAGCAGCGACTATACGCTTATCAAGCTTGGCTGTCAGCAGATTCACTACCCGACAGATCAGATGGTTATTACCAGAGACCAAATCACGTTCTGGGAGAACTTGAACAAAGACGGCAAAGTTGTTCAAAGCATCAAAGATTACAATGCGAAATATCCTAAGGGCCCAGACTGCTCCCAAGTGAGTAACCAAACACAGTCGACGACCAATACGACAACACAGGGTAGTACAACTCCGTCAAATACGACGACAAATACAACAAACAGCACAACTACAAACAGCACCAATCGTTAAGCTCCTGAAGCTAGACATTGTAGCGAGCCGCCTCATACCATGGGGCGGCTCGCTCCCTTTTTTGGGGTGTTCTTCGTGTATGCGTATTCAGCTTAAGGCATTGGCGCAAGCTAAAGAGTGTGGTACGGTAGAATGATATGAAAGATACTCAACACATCGTAGTCGTCAATAACCTGACCAAAAAATACGACAACAAACCAGTTGTAAACGGCATATCTTTTGCCGTGCGGAAGGGAGAAATCTTTGGGATTCTCGGTCCGAACGGAGCAGGCAAAACCACGACACTTGAGATGATCGAGACGCTTCGTCCGATCGACGGCGGCACGGTGACGCTGGACGGAGTAGACGTGGCG
>Ga0116193_1004001_pt1 | contig 10414 bp, 14 predicted proteins | sample AD_UKC115_MetaG_FD_89892 | JGI IMG/M metagenome (GOLD analysis project Ga0116193, IMG submission 89892) | Active sludge microbial communities of municipal wastewater-treating anaerobic digesters from Hong Kong - AD_UKC115_MetaG | ecosystem: Engineered > Bioreactor > Anaerobic > Digestate...
AGACAGCTGCTCTGCGTGACCGGGCCTTCGCCTACTTCGAGGAGTACGCGGATCAGGGGGTTGTCTGGCATGGACGCGTCCCGCAACGCGAGCTTTACCGGGCCTTCCTGGGAGCCGCCGTGTGGCCCTACCTGACGGATTTCCGCGAGACCTCGTGCATCACATGCATGGAGGCCCAGTGCGGAGGTGCCATCCCGGTGATCGTCCCGATCTGGGCCGTGGGCGAGAATGTGCGCCACGGCATTTCGGTGACCGGCGCGAGCATCACCGATAGCCTCCTCCAGGGGAGCTTTGTCGAGTACGTGGCCGCGCTGCTCAACGCGCCGAAGTTAGCGGAGCAAATCCGCCAGCCCATGATGGCAGAGGCGCGACGGCGTTGCTCGTGGGAACGAGTAGTTGACCAGTGGGAGGCCTGGATGCGCGGCGAGGAGGCCCCGTCGCCGCAAGCCTGCGCATGAACCGCAACGAGGAGGACTGCCGTGCTCGGACGCAGCGCCATCGGCACCATCGGCATCATGGGCGGTGTGGAGAATGTCCCGACGGGCTTTGCTTGCTCGTTGGCGCACATGGCCATCTACAATGAGCGGTTTCTGCTGCAGCCGACGGAAGAGATCGTCCTCCTGCGGGCGCAGCAGTCATACCATGCGACCGCGCGGAACTGGCTCGTCGCGGAGATGCATGGGGACTGGCTGTTGATGCTCGACACGGATCACACGTTTGACGCCAACATGCTCAAGCGGCTTCTGGTGCCGTTTGAGGCCAAGGGGCTGGACGTGTTGACGGGGGTGTATTTCCAGCGTGGAGAGCCCTTCATGCCCGTGCTATGGCGTGTGGACGAGAAGGGCGACCTCACGTTTCTGTCGGGCCTGCCGCGGTCGCAGATCATCGCCGTCGACGCAGCCGGAGCCGGGTGCCTGTTGGTGCGCCGGCGGGTGTTCGAGCGCATCGCCAGCGAACTCGGCGAAGCTCCCTTCGACCCATTCGAGGGGTACTCGGAGGACATTGCCTTTTTCCTGCGCCTGCGGCGGCTGGGTATCCAGGCCTGGGCGCACACCGGCGTGGAACTGAAGCATCTGATGCTGCAAGCGGTCGGACGGGCTGAGCACGAAGCATGTCTGCCGCATCTGATTGCCGAGCCGCTGGAGGTAGCAGCGCTGTAGCATCAGCCGAGCAGCATAGCACACACGGTCTATAAGCCGCCCATCGGGGCGGCTTTTGCGGTTCTGCCAGACCATCACCCGACGGGGGCAAACGGACAGGAGCAATGAGAAATGACTACGGACGAGACCGCAGCAATGCAGAGCCAAGGCGCGCCACAAGACGAACCGGGGCAGGCGCAAGACACTACTGCGGCGGGGGATACTGCGCCCTCGCCGACAGGCCTCATGACGCAGGAGCAGGTCAATGCCATCGTGCAGGAGCGCCTGGCGCGGGAACGTGCCAAGGCAGCTGAGAACCAGGCCAAACTGCAGGCCGAACTGGAGGCGCTTCGCAAGGCCGAGGCCGAGCGTGAAGCCGCTGAACTCTCCGAGCTTGAGAGAGCGCAGAAGGCTGCCAACGAGGCACAGGCTGAATTGGCGAGAGCGCAGCAGGAGATCGCGCAAGCGCGGCTGGAGGCAATGCGGGAGCGCATCCTCAGCACCGAGGCGAACGACCTGTCGCCCGCGTACAGGGCGCAGGTCACAGGCGACAACGAGGAGGCCATTCGCGAGCAGATCAGCATGGCCCGGGAGGCCATGAAGGCCGACCGCATTGCGTTCCTCCGCAGCTTGACTACCGTCACGCCAGACGAGCTACTCGCCGCCTATGGCGAGGATGCGAAGCCGCTTGCCGAACGGATCGGCCCGAGAGCGCCGTCCATCGGGCAGGCAACCAACGCAGGCGCACAGACGCAGAACCAGCCCGCCGAGGGCTGGGGGCCGACTAACACCACGCTCGAAGCATGGCGCAAGGAACGCGAGCGCCGCGGCTTCGGGCGTGTCACTTTGTGAGGTGAACAGCAGTGAGCGAAACGACCACCACCACATTGACGGAGATCATCCCCGAGATCATTGGGGAAGCCACGCTCTGGATGACCGAGAGATCGCTCTTCTGGCCGCGCACCGGCGTGGCCGAACAGTTCCTGCAGTGGGCCGATCTGAGGGGCAAGCCGGGCATCAAGTACACCTTCCCCAAGTATGCCGCGATCCAGTTTGGGGACACCACCGAGGGCGACAGCTACACGACCACATCGGCGATGGACACCGGCGGGTCAACTGCAATCACGGCGGCCATGAAGCAATGCAACGTGTTCGTCAGTGACGAGAGCGTCGACGCGTTGGCTGGCGACAAGAACGCCATCATCGCTCAGGTGGGCCAGGCTCTGGGTCAGGCTGCCGCGGAGAAGTTCGACAGCGACGTCATGGCGGCGTTCTCATCGCTCGGGGCGACGCCGACCGGAGGCAATGCGACGAACAGCCCGCTCATTGCGTCGGAGTTCCAGGCCTACATCACGGCTCTCAAGACCGCGAAGGCACCGGGACCGTACGCAGCCTTCTTCCACCCCTGGGGCTGGTATGAGTTCCTCGGCGAGAGCTCGTCCCCGCTGCTCAGCACCGCCGCGTCTGACCAGGTCGCCAAGGACATCTGGCGTGACTACTACGAGACCACTGTGTTCGGCGTGAAATGCTTCACGAGCGCCGGCCAGTCCACTGCCAACGCTGGCGCTGACTACATGGGTGCGTTCATCTCCAACCGTGCGATGGGCGCTGTGTGGAAGCGCGATCTGACGGTCAACACGCAGCGCGACGAGCTCAAGCGCGGCCAGTACCTCGTGGGGACGATGTTCTACGGGGTTGGCGTGATCGACAGCACGCTGGGCTTCCAGATGCTGCAGGACGCTGACTAAGGGGGCCTCGCAACATGCCGAAGCTCTATGTCCCGCTTGCGGCGAGTGACCCGCGAGCCCCGGCCCTGGTCGAGACGTACTACCCGACAGGGCTCGATCTGGACGCGGTCTGCGCGCAGGCTGGCTGGTACCGCATCCCCCCGGATGGCGTTGCCGTGTATGCCCAAGACGGTACGCTCCTCCGGGAGGCCGAGCCAACGCCTGTCACAACGCCTGCTGAGGAGACCACCACTGCACAGCCCGTGAGGCGGTCACGCAAAACGAAGGAGGCCCACCATGTCGCAGAGTGACCTTGAGCCAATCACCTCTGTAACGAGCGTTGGGGCCATGACCGGATCGGCTGAGACGGAGAAACCGATCTTCGTGGCTCCGCGAACATGCACGATTCTGGGCATTGACCTGCTCGACAACACTGCCATCGCGGCGCATTCCAGCAACTATGGCATCGCGACGGTCTACCGCAAGGGGGCTGCCGGGACGTCGTCGGTGTTGGTTGCCACGAAACGCACGAGCAGCGTTGGCATCGCAGCCCATGTGCCGTTCGCTCTGACACTGACGACGACTACGGCAAACCTGACACTCGACGCCAATGAGGCGCTCACGTTCAAGTGGACAGAGAACGGCACCGGGCAGGACCTGACCGCAGCAAGCGTTGCCGTCCACTACGTCCTCGGAACGAGGGAGTAGATCATCATGCCTGTGACCTGCACGCCTGGCGGCGCAGCCGACAACAGCTACATCTCGCTATCCGACGCCAACGGGTATTTCGCCGATACGCTTCGCGAAGACACCTGGCTCGGGTTCCCGGCAGCACAGCGCGAGCGTGCCCTGGTGCAGGCAACCAGTCAGATCGAGCGCCTGGGTGGGAGCAAGCACACGACGACTGCCGAGCGCTATCGCTTCTTCGGATCCCCGGAGACGACCACCCAGGCGCTGCATTTCCCACGTGCTGGTGATGTCGATGCGGACGGCTCAAGTTGCATTCCGGCAGGAGTGCAGGAGGCAGTCTGTGAGCAGGCGCTTTGGCTGCTGCAACAGCAGGCCAATCCGCAGCTCGTGGATCATCTGGAGCTGCAGTCACAGGGCGTCCAATCGGCGACCATTGACGGCCTCGGGTTCAGCTACCGCGGTCTGAGTGGCGTCCCCGTCGGCATCGCACTTCTGGCCTGGCGTGCCATCAAGCCCTTCATCAACCGCACGATCCGCACACGGGTGTAACCATGCTTGAGGTCTACGTCGAGGATGAGGCGGTGCGGCTGCTCATTGCCCGCGGCAAGCGGCTGAGCCACACGGCCTTTGCCCGACTGAGAACCGTCGTGGATCGTGCAAGCCTGCATGTCCTGCGGCGCGCGATGAAGCGCACGCCAGCGGCTGAGGGCATTCTGCGCCGCTCGGGCAAGGCGGACGTACACATGAGCCACGTCGGGCAGCTTGTGGCAGAGGTGACCTTCGGTGGGTTGGCTGAAGCCTATGCCGAAGTGCAGCATGAGAACGAGGACTTCGTGCACACCAAAGCGGATTTCGCCGCCAAGTGGCCGATGCGTAAGGTGCCCAAGAAGGGCTACAAGGGCGGCCAGGCCCACTTCCTGTACGGCGCGCCGGATGCGGCGTGGAATGCGACAGAAGAGCGCATGGTCAAGGCCCTGATTGCCCGCAAACTGCGCGAGGTCGCAGGAGAGGAGCTGGGCGCGTAGTGTACAACGCCGACTGCCGCATCGCCGAGCCCATCTCTGCGGAGACCGGCACCGATGATCTGCAGCGTGAGCGGTCGGAGCGCCTTCGCCCAGTGCAGCGGTGCAGTCTGCGGCGTATGAGTTTGCGGCAGGAGGTTGCCGCCCTCGGTCGCGTCGGCGTAGGTACCTATGTCTGCCGCCTGCAGAGCGATCTCGACATAGGCCCCGGTTGGCGCGTACATGCCCGCATCGATGGCGAGAAGGACTGGCACTACTACGTCGTGCTCCGGGCCGCCAGGACGTACCACTGGAACCTGACTGTGGAGAGGGTGTAGCCGAGCATGGCGATTGACTTCGTCCACACGGCAGAGATCGTGGAGGCCGTCCTGGCAGTATTACGCGGTGCCGATGGCGATCTGCACACCGGAGGCTTGCCAGCCTCGTGGTTCCCTGCCACGGCGACGGACGGCGAGACCCCGCTGGCAATCCTCGATCACGGCGACTATGCGGACTATCCGACCCTGGGAGACCTGACAGGGCATTGCCCGGCCATCCTGGTGCGGGGCCTGGGCCCCAGCCCAACAGATCGGGCCGGAACGGGCGGCGTGCAGATGACAGAGGAACGCGTCCGGGTGACCCACATACGCACCTGGGAGCAATGCTGGACGGACGCGGGCGAGAGAGAGCCCAACATGACCCGCGCCCGCGAACGCTATGCAAAGATCATCGGCAAGGCACTCTTCCACGATCCCCAGCGGAAGCTGGCAGTGATCGCAGCAACTGGCATTCGCACGGAGGTGGAACTCACCTGCGCTGATGGGGCCGGTGCGCAGATCGTCAACGTCATCTGGGATGGCTGGGACCTCGGGCATGACGATGGCAGCTATGCAGCACCAGAGGTGACAACAATCCGTGAACTCGGCGCGCACTTGTGGGCCATCGCCTGTGACCTGCGCGTCATGGTCAGATCGGGAGGCAACGCATGAAACATCCGCCCAAGGACAGAGTAGAGGCGCCCTGCGGGCCATTCGTGCCACGCGTGCCAAAGGCTGTGCCGCAGCCCGATGCGAAGCCCGCCGAGCAGGCGCCACCCACAAAGGACGTGAGTGACGATGGCTAACATCTACACCGGACAGGTCACCGGCGTATCCAAAATCGCAACGGGTACGCCATCCGCCTTGTGCCGCGCAGTAACCGGCGGGAGCCTCTCAATCAGCCACAATACAATCCGCAAGGTGGGGATACAGAACCAGGTCCACGCTCGGCCAGGCATCCTTGCGGCGGAATGCACCATCGAGGCGGTGGGAGTTGCCAAGACCGATCTGGCGCTCTGGTTCCCCACGTCTGCCGGCGTCATTGTGGCGGCCTTCCCGGATCTGCTCATCGAGGTGGATGACGGCGTCAACGGCATCGAGTATGTGGCCAGTGGCCAGCCCTCGCGCGCCACGATCAGCGTTGGCGCAGGTGACGACACCGAGGTGGAGTACAGCCTCGGTGTGATGTGCTCGAACCTGGACAGCCAAGCGGCTGGCACGGATAGCTGCGCGTACAACTCACTCAAGGGCCACTCGCTGTCTGACATCACAGTCACCATTGGCGGCACTGACTACGGCGTGCAGAGCTTCTCGCTGGAGAATGACCTCGGTGCCAAGCGGGTCAACACGATGGGCACCAAGACATCCGGTGACAAGCGCTGGCCGACTGGCGTCGTGATCGGTGCGCAGGGCATCAAGTTCTCATGCGTCACGACGGAACCGTGGCCCTACTCGAACCAGTTTGCCGACGATCCAGACTGGGCTGTGGACATCGTGATCGCGATGAAGAACGGCACTGCCGGCGATGACATCACCATCACGCTGAGCGACATGCATCCAGACAGCTGGAACCTGCCCATCGGCGCGGAGGATGTGGTCGGGTTTGAGCACGAGTTCGGCCTGGCGTCCGGGCAACTGTTCGGGAGGGTTAGCATCTCATGAGTTATCGACCGCCCTTGCGGATTGAGGTTGATGCGCTCGGTGCGCGATGGGTGTTCTCAGCAGCTGACAAGGCGATGGGCGACATCCTGCGTGTGGAGCAGGAATACGGGGACATCACCATCGAGATCGGCGGAGACACGCAAATCCGCCCTGAGGTTGTGGAGCCCCTCTGCCGTGTCTTCGTGGAAGGCTGCCGGGCTTGGGAGGGCGTCGAGGACGAGGACGGCAAACCGATCCCCTGCACGGATGAGACGAGAAATGCGATCCCCACGGCGGACAAGCTCGTGATCATGGCGGCCTACCTGAACAAGCTGCAGGAGCTTGCGGAAAAAAGGGGGCCTGGACGCGAGCAGCATACGGCGCCTTCGCCCAGCCACGAGGAAGCGGAGGCATAGAGGCATTCGACAGCGTGATGAAGCGCTGGAATAGGCGCAGCCGGAATGGCGCCCAGTTGCCATGTGAGCTGCTGATGGCGCAGCTGTGCGCGACAACAGGGCTGCCGCCGTCGGAGTTAGCTGCAATGTCGTATGAAGAGGCGCAGACCTTCTGCGCGTACCACGATGGGCGCGCGCTTGCAGAGTGGGCGAGCATGAACCCGCCGAGCGGAGCCAAACATGGCTGATGTGAAACTGAACATTCTGCTGGCCGGGACGGACAAGACCGCCCCGGCATTTGCCGCCCTGGAAGGCCGGCTGCGCTCGGCCCGCAAGGAGAGCAGCCAGTTCAACGCGACGTGGGAACAGACCATTGGCCTTGCGCGTGGTGCAGGTACCGTCCTGACCGGGGCTGGCGTTGGGATGATGCTGCTTGGCAAATCATCCCTGGACGCCGCACAGCAGATGGAGGTCTACCGCCAGAAGCTGCAGGTGGCCCTGAAGGACAGCGCCAAGGCCGAGGAGATGTTCGAATGGGCCAAGGGCTTCTCTGCCACAAGTCCCTTTGAGATGAGCGAGGTCGTCGACGCCACGACCCGGCTGGAACTCTACGGTCTGAGCGCCAAGAAGTGGATGCCGATGGTCGGGAACATGGCCGGCGCGATGGGGCGGCGCGTGACAGATGGTGTCGAGGCGGTTGCCGACGCCATCAGTGGCGGTGGTCTCGAGCGCCTCAAGGAGTTCGGCATTTCGAGCCAGATGCTCAAGGGCGCGGGTTGGACCGGCAGTTATCAGGACGCAAAGGGTATTGCGACACTCAAGGCCTCGCTTGAGAAGATCATGGGAGAGAAGTTCGGTGGCGGGATGGAGAAGATGGCGAGCACGGTCACGGGCCAACTCAGCAACCTGTCGGACGCCCTCTTCCAGATCAAGACTGCGATTGGCGATAGCCTTTTGCCGGGTCTGAAGCTCGTTGTGCCGCTGGCGACGAGCCTGGCCAACACGCTGGCGAAGGTTGCCGAAAGCCCGGCTGGGAAAACCCTCATTGCCGTAGGCGGTGCCTTGACGGGCATGGCGATCCCCGCAGGTATGCTGCTGATGGTGCTGCCATCGATCAAGTCGGGCTTGGAGATCATCGCTGGGCTGTTCGGCAAGAAAGCCGCTGCCGCCGTCGGTGGCGAGGCAGCGGAAGTCGCCGCAACGGTGACGGGCGAAGCCTTGAAGACCGAGGCGACGCTAGCCGGGACCGCCGCGCGAGGAGAGGCCGCGGCGGCCGAGGTGAATGCCGTCAGGGCTGGCGAGAGCGCCGAGGTCGCGGCGGTTGCCACGGCTGAGGCGGAAAAGACCAACATCGTGCGGGCACAGACGGCGGCGCGGATCGAAGCCCTGGAGGCGGAAGGAGCCGCGGCAGCGGGCACGGGACTTGCCGGCACTGGTGCAACGACTGCGGCAGAGGCAGCCGGAGCCGGTGGGCTACTGGGCCGCGCCAAGGGCTGGCTGGGCCGCACCAAGATCGGCGGCAAGATCCTCGCCGGCGCCGAGCGCCTTGGCGGTATGGGCAAACTCGCCCGCTTTGGCGGGAAGGCCCTTGGCGCTCTCGGACTTGCGTTCACAGCGTATGACCTCTATCGCAGCGGCAAGGATGTCTATGCGGGCAAGGAGGGCACTGCCTCCGCAGCCACGCCGTGGAAGGGCCTCGCAGCAGGCGCGATCGGTGGCGGGTTGACATTCGGCCTGCCCGGTGCTGTCATCGGCGGCGCGATCGGTTCGATCAGTGCGCTCGGGAGCATGATTGCCGGAACGTCCAAGGAGAAGAGCGAGGCGCGCGCGAGAAAGGAAGCCGCGGAGACGAACCTCGCCCGGATGGCGGCGATGACCAAGGAGCAGCGCAGGCAGCAGCTGTTTGGGATCACGCCAGGGACTACGTGGGGGAACGCTGCGCTCGACCTGACTGTCGGGCCAGCGACGGCCACGCAGACGCCTGCACCACAGCCGGCCTTTGCAGTGTCCGGAGCGGGATCCAACGGGGTCATCGGGCAGGTCAACATCGGGCTTGATAGGGGGATGCTGACCGACACCACGCGGCAAGTCCTGCAGACGCCGGATGGCAAGGCGCTCATCCTGAACTTTGTGCGGGAGTACGCGAACCGGAAGGGCCTGTGAAATCTTCGCCGCTCGTCGCCATCTTGGGTATACTGTGCAGGTGGCACGGAGTACCTAGCGAGATGGAGGCAATGGGCAATGGCTGACGAGCAGCAAGGCGTGGCATGGACGGTCGTGCGGTGGCTTGTGATCATTGCGGTCGGTGTTGGAGGAGTTGTGTGTGCCGCTGGCCCGAGGGCGGCATGGCGCGAGGCGCGGAGGCAGCTACATGCAGCGGGGGTGGTGAGCGAGCCGCCAAGAAAAGTGGACGTCCTGCAGTGGCAGGTGCCGCAGGAGGACATCATGGCAGTCGTCAAGACGGCAACGACACGCGCGGGACTGACGCTCGCGGGGACACTGGCGCTCACGAACCAGCGCACGCCGAGCAATGGGGCAGAAGGCCCTGGGCCGTCCTGGGGAGTTGCGGTTAGTGCCGGGAACTTGCAGTTCACGCTCAGCCGGGTCTTCTACGACAACAACGCCGGTTCTTGGGGCGCATACACCTACCAGTTCAATGATGACCCAACGTTCAACTACCTCGCTGACCCCGGATGTGCCGAGGGCGAGCACGCCTATTGGTATGCCATCGTCGACCTAGACGGAAAGGGGTGGGGGACTTGGCCAACGGGCGTCATCGTGAAGACCTCAGGGAATGGCGTCTCTGTCAACTACACCGTGCAGATCGGGAGCCATGTGCTGACGCGCGAGCGCACGCATTTGCCGGCAACGGGTCGGGATGGGTCGCCGGTCTACGCGCAGGAGACCAAGGCCGCAGACGCCTGGGCAGATGCCGATCATCCGTGGGCATGGAGTGCTACGCTCGGCACCATCAGTTGGTCGGGCACACAGACATGGCATGAGATCACGGACGAGGAGAGCCCCGATTACCCCGGCTATTGGCAGCCCAACCTGACTGGGATCACTGGGGCTGGGATTGCGTTCGCGCAGAGCGGAGGAGTGGCGGACACGGACTATGCCTCGGCATCGCTCACCGTGAACGGTACCAACGTGAGCTTTGCGAACCGGCATAAGACGTATGGGGTCTTCGACCTCCAGGGCGCGGATGGCGCGGTTACCTGCCATTGTGAGAGCACTGGGTCGGTCAGTGGCGTGACATCATGGCACATTGCATATACGCTCCCACCGATGATGGACTTCTCGCAGGTATACGTCCGCGACCGCGAGGGTAACCCGGTGGACGGCATCCGGCTCGACGGGCCGTTCCAGGCGAGCCCTCGCGTCCCCGCATCGCTGAATTGGTCTACAACGCCCTGAGACACGCCGAACCGATGCGCCCAGGCCCAACCTGCCGACACAACACAAAACGCGCCAGAAGCCCGCTCAGACGCAGGAGCGGGCATG
>Ga0116193_1004002_pt1 | contig 10412 bp, 10 predicted proteins | sample AD_UKC115_MetaG_FD_89892 | JGI IMG/M metagenome (GOLD analysis project Ga0116193, IMG submission 89892) | Active sludge microbial communities of municipal wastewater-treating anaerobic digesters from Hong Kong - AD_UKC115_MetaG | ecosystem: Engineered > Bioreactor > Anaerobic > Digestate...
GCGGGTGGAGCTGGTGGTGGTGGACGACGGCAGCCGCGACGACACGGTGGCCGTGATGCGCCGCCTGTGCGCCGCCGAGCCGGCGCTGCGCCTGGTGCAGCTGTCGCGCAACTTCGGCAAGGAAGCGGCGCTGACCGCCGGGCTGGCCGCCGCGCGCGGCGAGGTGGTGGTGCTGATGGACGCCGACGGCCAGCATCCGCCGGCCCTGCTGGCCGACATGCTGCGCCACTGGCAGGGCGGCGCCGACGTGGTGTATGCCGTGCGCAGCACGCGCAGCGATCAGTCGGCTTTGCACCGGCGCCTGGTGGGCGCCTTCTACGGCATCGTCAACTGGCGCAGCCGGGTGCGCATTCCGCGCGACGCGGGCGACTTTCGGCTGCTGGACCGGCGCGTGGTCGATGCCCTGCTGGCCCTGCCCGAGCGCCACCGCTTCATGAAGGGCTTGTACGCCTGGGTGGGCTTTCCCAGCGCGGCGCTGGACTACGAGCCGCTGCCGCGGCACGCCGGCGAAAGCCGCTACGGCCTGAGCGGCGCGCTCGGCCTGGGCACCACCGGGCTGCTGGCCTTCACGGCCGCGCCGCTGCGCGTGCTGGGCCTGCTGGGCGTGGCCCTGGCGCTGGCGGCCCTGGGCTATGGTGCCTGGGTGGTGGTGGAGTATTTCTGGCGCGGCATCAACGTGCCGGGCTATGCCACGCTGGTGGTGGGCATGATGTTTTTGAGCGGCGTGCAGCTGATGTCGGTGGGTTTGCTGGCCGAATACGTGGCGCGCATCTACGACGAGGTCAAGCAGCGCCCCTTGTTTCTGGTGGCCGACGAGGTGGGCCAGGGCCTGCCTCCCATGGGGCGCTCGTGAGCCTGGCGCGCACGGGCTTGTGGTTTGGCGCCGTGGGCGCAGCCGCGGCGGCCACGCATGCTGCGGTGTTCGGCCTGGCCAAGTCCGCCTTGTGGCCCGAGCTGGCCAATGCGCTGGGCTTTGTCGTGGCCTTCGGCGTCAGCTTCGTCGGCCACCGTTGGCTGAGCTTTCGCGGCGCCAGCACGGGGGTGGGGCAAAGCCTGCTGCGCTTTGCCGTCACGGCGGTGGCGGGCTTTGCCGTCAACGAAATCGTCTTCAGCCTGCTGCTGCGCGCGGCCGGCTGGCCCTCATGGCTGGCGCTGTTTGCCGCCATGGGCGTGGCAGCCGGGCAGACCTTTTTGCTGGGGCGCTTCTGGGCCTTTCGCTGAGGGCGCGGCCGAGCGATACAGCGACCAGGCGTGGCCGGCAAACACCGGCTGCCAGCCTTCCATCAGCGGGCGCAGTGCGGCGTCCGGCGTGCGCGGGGCCAGCAGCCAGGCGCCGGGTTGATCCACCGCGCGCGCCAGCGCGGCGGGCTCCAGCAAGGTGCGCGCGGCGTCCGCGGGGTCGAAATGGCCGGCCTCGAACAGCTCGCGCCGCCAATCGTCGTCCGCCTTGGCGCGATCGCGCGGCCAGTCCTGCACCACGCGCAGCGGCGTTTGCGTCTGCGCGACGAAGGCCAGGTCCATCGGGTAGCCGCCGATGACGTACACCGTGTCCGTGGGCGCAGCGCGGCAGGCCAGCGCCAGCGCCACGTCGTTGCTCAGCTTGCCCACCTCGATGCGGGGCGCCACCACGGTCAGCACCGCGGGCAGCGCGGCGGCCCCCAGCACAAGCGCCACAAAGGCGCGATCCGCCCGGCGCGGCTGGCCCAGCACCCGCTGCCAGCCCAGCGCAGCCAGCAGGGCCAGCGGCGGCAGCACGGGCAGGATGTAGCCGATCAGCTTGGAGCGTGGCAGCGAGAAAAACAGCACGATCGCGGCCAGCCAGATCCAGCACAGCACGGCCAGCCGGCGGTGCGGGTCGTCGGCAGGCGGCTTGCGGGAGCCCAGCGCGCGCAGCCGGGCGACGCCGTCCCAGGCGGCAAAAAAGGCCCACGGAAACAGCAGCAGCGCGCAGGCCGCCGGGTAGAACCACCAGGGCTGCACGTTGTTGAAGCCGCTGCCGGTGTAGCGTGCGAACTGCTGCACGCCGAACAGGTAGCCCCACAGGCCAGGGTAGCGCTCGCCGGCGCGCCAGAACCAGGGCAGTGCGATGAGAGCGAACAGCGCCAGCCCGCTGAGCCAGGGCAGGTGCAGCAGCTTGCGCCACTGGCGCGTGGCCAGCACCCAGGCGCCGATCACCAGGCCGGGCAGCGCCACGCCGATCAGGCCCTTGGTCAGCAGGCCCAGCGCGCAGGCGGCAAAGCCGGCGCGCGCCCAGCCCGCGTGCGGGCGTTCGCCGTCCCAGAGCGCGAACACGAAGCACCAGATGGCGCTGGCAATCCAGGCGGCCACGCCGATGTCGTGGTTGACGTATTGCCCGCCGATCAGAAAGCCCGCGCTGGCACCCAGCATCCAGGCGGCACGGCGCGCCAGGGCGGCGTCGGCCAGACGGCGGCCGGCCAGCCAGACGCCCGCCAGCATCAGCGTGGCCAGCAGCACGCCCGGCACGCGTGCGGCCCAGGGCGTGACGCCCAGCACCGCCATGCTCACCGCCTGCAGCCAGTGGGTGAGCGGCGGCTTGTGAAAGAACGGCAGCCCGTCCAGCCGCGGCGTCAGCCAGTCGCCCGACACCAGCATCCAGCGGCTGATGTCGGCATAGCGCCCCTCGTCGGGCACCGCCAGCGGGCGCAGCGCGGCCAGCAGCAGCAGCAGCGCGGCAGGGACGATGACGGCGAGCCAGCCGCGCAGCGGCTTTGCAAAGGAGTCGGTCATGGCTTGCGGTGATCGGGCGTCAGGGGCGCGCGGGGCAGGGTGCATAGAGTGCGCTGCCACGCACCAGTTCCACGCCGGCCGTGGCGCACTGCGCGGCAAACGCCGCGCTGGCCAGGTGGGCCCATTCCCACTGGCGGGCGCCGGCGATGGGGTCGGTCCCGTCGCCGGTCGCCGGCGGCCCGCCGGGGTGGCACATCAGCAGCGTGCCGGCGGGCGACGCGGCCAGCCAGTGCGCCATGCGCTGCGCGTAGCCGGCCTGGCCGCCGTTGAAGTCATAAATGCCGGAAAGGGCGGACGCGCACGGCAGATGGGCGCGGGTAGCTATCTTTTGAAGAGCGCCTGCGCCGAGAGTGGCGATCACCCGGCTTTTGGGCGTGCGCTGGCCCACCGGCGCGCGCGACACGCGCAGCCAGGGCGCGCGCGTGCCGTAGCGCCGCGCCAGCAGTTGCACCAGCGGCTGGCGGATGCCGGCAAACTGCTGCACGTGCTGGTGGCCGTCCACGTGGTCGGGTGGGGCGCCCCAGGCGGCTTCGAAGGCGTCAAGCTGGCGCTCGATCGCGGTGCGCGCAGCAGCCGGGTCAAAGCCGCCCAGCAGCGCCCGGCGCATGGCCGCGCCCAAGGGCAGGCCATGCCCGGTGGCGATGGCGAAATCACTGGTGAAGTCCAGGTGCAGCCCCACGTCGATGCGCCCGCGCCGCTCGCGCAGCGGCGCCGCGTCGGCGGGCCAGCGCGGCGACAGCACCATGGCGCTGGTGGCCGTGAGGCGCCCCGCGTCGGCCAGCGCCAGCACCGCTTGCGTCACGCCGGCGTGCTGCGCGTAGTCGTCGGCGCACAGCACCAGGGGTTTGGGCAAGGCGCTCACCACCAGCCGCGCGCCAGAAACACGGCGGGCAGCGGAATCAGCGCGACCAGGTGGGTGCCCAGCATGATCGGCTTGCGCGCGCGGTTGATCTCGGCCTCATCCGGCAGCGCGCCGCCCGCATCCAGCGCGGCCTGCCAGCGCCCGTACGCGCGCGTGGGGCCGACCTGCAGCAGCGCGGCGGCCATGAACAGCATGAACTTGGCCCACAGCAGCGGGTTGCTCCAGTACCAGGCAAAGCCCCTGGCGCCCAGCCAGGTGCGCGTCAGGCCCGTGAGCAGCACGAAAGCGGTGGCAATCCACAGGATTTTGTCCAGCCGCACCAGGCGCGGCACGCTGGCGGAGTTGAACCACGCGGCGCGGCACACCGCCGACTGCGCGGTGGCAAACACGATCCAGCCGATGAAGGCGCTGATGTGCAGGAAAGCGAGAATGGGCTCAAGCATGGGTGAATGGTACTGACCGGCCGTGCCCGTGTTCAGACCGGTCGAACACGGTGGGGGCAGGAATTCGCGGATCGATGGGCAGCAGGGCTTCAAGCCGTGGGCGCACCCGGCGGATGGGGACGGGTCCAGAACGCGGGCTCGGCGTAGCGCTTTCTTAGAAAGTCCACCCACAGCCGCACGCGCAGCGGCAGGTGGCGCGTGGCGTGGGGCAGCAGGGCGTAGATGCCGTTGGGCGGGGCGGCATAGGCCTGCAGCACGGCCACCAGACGGCCGGCGGCGATCTCGGACTCGACCTCCCAGGTGGAGCGCCAGGCGATGCCGTGGCCGGCCAGGCACCAGTCGTGCAGCACCTGGCCGTCGCTGCAGTCCAGCGGGCCTTCGGGGCGCAGATGCGTCAATTCGCCCTCGATCACAAACGCCCAGCCGCGCGACTGCGAGGCGTCGCTGGACAGCACCAGGCAGTCGTGGCGCGCCAGCTCGCGCGGGTGGCGCGGCACGCCGCGGCGGCGCAGGTAGCCGGGCGTGGCCACGGCCTGGCGGCGGTTGTCGGCCAGGCGGATGCTGACCAGCGACGAGTCGGGCAAATCGCCCACGCGCACTGCGCAGTCGTAGCCCTCGCCGGCCAGATCGACGATGCGGTCCGACAGATTGAGCGAGATGCGCAGGCGCGGATGCGCGGCATGAAAGGCCGGCACCAGCGGCGCCACGTGCCGCCGGCCAAAGCCGGCCGGCGCGGTGATGCGCAGCTGGCCGCTGGCTTGCACGCCGCCGGCCGACACGCTGGCCTCGGCGCCGGCCACCTCAGCCAGGATGCGCTGGCAATCGTCCAGAAACGCCGCGCCCTCGTGCGTGAGCGCGATGCGCCGCGTGCTGCGCACCAGCAGCTTCACGCCCAGCTGCGCCTCCAGCGCGTCCAGCCGCCGGCCGATGACGGCAGGCGCCACGCCCTCGGCGCGCGCGGCCGCACTCAGGCTGCCGCGCGCGGCCACGGCGGCAAAGGTTTCGAAGGCCTTGAGTTTGTCCACGGGCGTGAATTATCGACACCGGGCGCGTGAACGGGCGGTGCGCATCGACCGCGGCGTGGTCGGCGCCCCGGCGCTGTGCCATCATCCGGCAGCCTGTCTCGACGTTGATCGCCGTGCCCCAAACCCCTTCGTCTCCCGCTCCCGCGCCGGCTGCGCCCGACGTGCGCCGCCTCAGCCTCACGCAGCTGCATCGCCTGGCCGGCCAGGGCAGCCGCCGCGCCCACGCCGAGCTCGAGCGCCGCATGCGGGCCGCAGGCGCGCCCGCGCCGGCGGCGCCCCGGCCCGCGCCGCAGCCGGCTCGGCCCGCCATGCCGGCACCGCCCGCGCAGGCCTTGCGCCCCCGACAGGATGTCCTGCCCGCTGCGGATGGACCGATGGCGGCGGACCGCGCGGCCCTGGTGGACCAGTGGGCGCTGATCGAGCGCCAGCAAATCGAGCGCTCGCGCGCCGACGGCCCGCCGCGCCTGGTGGGGCTGGTGCTGATCGCCTGGGGTGTGCTGCTGGGCCTGGGCGGCCTGGCGCTGCTGGCGCGCAGCGGCAGCGCCTACTACCTGCTGTGCGGCCTGGCCGCCGCGGCAGTGGGCGCCTTGCTGATGCGCCTGAGCCGCTGGGCCGCGCCGCTGCACGGCGTGCTGATCGTGTTGATGCTGGCCTGGGCCTGGCGCAGCGGCAACGGCGTGCAGGCGCTGCTGCAGGCGGCGCCCTTGTGGCTGGCCGCGGCCTGGTTCGCCGTGCCGGCGGTGCGCGAACCGCTGCGCTGAGGCGACCACCCAGGCAGGCCCCGTCCCAGCACCGGGCCGGATCGCCGCCCCGGGGTGTTTGCCGTGCGAGCGGCGGCATCCGCTATCCTTGAGGGCCGCAACCACCGCACGTCCTGCACCCCCGCACCTTGCCCGACCCTCACCCTGCGCGCCCCCATGAGCGCGAAGACAAGCGCAGCCTGCTGCGCAAGCTGATCGAGTTCATTCGCCCCGGGCCCGACTCCACCGACGAGCTGATCGAGACCCTGGCCGAAGCCGAGGACAAGTCGCTGATCGACGCCGAAAGCCGCGTCATGCTCGAAGGGGTGCTGCGCCTGTCCGGCCAGAGCGCGGGCGACGTGATGGTGGCCGCGCCGCGCATGGACCTGCTGGACATCGACGCGCCGTACGAAGAGGTGCTGCGCCAGGTCATCACCACCGCGCACTCGCGCTTTCCGGTGTTTCAGGGCGAGCGCGAGAACATCATCGGCATCCTGCTGGCCAAGGACCTGCTCAAGCTGCAGCGCGCGCCCGAGCTGAACTTGCGCACCCTGCTGCGCCCGCCGGTGTTCATCCCCGAGAGCAAGGGGCTGAACGATCTGCTGCGCGAGTTTCGCGCCAACCGCAATCACCTGGCCATCGTGGTGGACGAGTTCGGCCGCACCGCCGGGCTGGTCACCATCGAGGACGTGCTTGAAGAAATCGTCGGCGAGATCGAGGACGAGTTCGACATCGAGGGCGACGCGGGCGACATCTTCGCCCTGGCCGACGACACCTGGCGCGTGGCCGGCAACACGCCGCTGACCCGCGTCAACGAGTCCTTCGGCGTGCAGCTGGGCGTCGATCCCGACAGCGACCTGGACGTCGAGTTCGACACCATCGGCGGCCTGATCGCCCACGAGCTGGGCCATGTGCCCACGCGCGGCGAGCGCTTCAGCCTGGGCGGACTGGACTTCGTGGTGCTGCACATCAAGGGCGGGGCCGTGCGCTGGTTCAAGGTCTCGCGCTCGCCGCAGCCGCCCGCGTGATCGCCGCCCTGATCGCCCTGGCCGCGGGTGCGCTGCACGCGCTGGCGCTGGCCGACCCGTGGACCGGCCAGGCCCACGGCTGGCTGCAGGGGCTCAGCCTGGCGCTGCTGGTGGCCGTGCTGGCGCACGCGGCCGACACGGATCCCGCGCGCTGGCGGCGCGGCCTGGCGCTGGGCTGGCTGTATGCGCTGGCCTGGCTGGCGGGCACCTTCTGGTGGCTGTTCATTTCCATGCACACCTATGGCGGGCTCAATGCCGCGCTGGCGGTGGCCGCGGTGCTGGCGCTGGCCGGCCTGCTGGCGCTGTACTACGGGGTGGCGGGCGCCCTGTTCGTGCGGTGGGCGCAACGCGCACGGCCCGCGGCGGCGGCGCTGCTGTTTGCCGCGCTGTGGACGCTGGCCGAGCTGGCGCGCGGGCGCTGGTTCACCGGCTTTCCCTGGGGCGCCGGCGGCTATGCCCACGTCGATGGCGTGCTGGCGGCCTATGCCCGCTGGGTGGGCGTGTACGGCATGGGCTTTGGCGCCGCCTGGCTGGCGGCGCTGGCGGCCTTGCTGCTGGTGCGTGCGGCGCCGCTGCGCCGCCTGGCGCCGTCCCTGGTCTGCGCCGCCGCCGTGCTGGCCTGGGGCGTCGCGCAGCCGCCGCGGGGCGTGGATGCCGGTCCGGCCGGCCCGCGCATGGCCGTGGCCCTGCTGCAAGGCAACATCCCGCAGGACGAGAAATTCATTCCCGGCACCGGCGTGGTCGATTCGCTGCGCTGGTACGGCCAGCAGTTGCAGGACAACACCGCCCCGCTGGTGGTGGCGCCCGAGACGGCCCTGCCGCTGCTGCCGCGCCAGTTGCCGGGCGGCTACTGGGATGCCCTGCGTGCGCGCTACGCCCGGCCCGGCCAGGCGGCGCTGCTGGGCGTGCCGCTGGGCGACCTGGAAGCCGGCTACACCAACTCGGCCGTCGGGCTGGCGCCGGGCCAGCAGGCCTTGTACCGCTACGACAAGCACCACCTGGTGCCCTTCGGCGAGTTCATTCCGCCGCTGTTCCGGTGGTTCGTGCGGCTGATGGACATTCCCTTGGGCGACTTCACCGCCGGCGCGGTCAACCAGCCGTCGTTCGAATGGCAAGGCCAGCGGCTGGCGCCCAACATCTGCTACGAAGACTTGTTCGGCGAGGAACTGGCCGCGCGCTTTGCCGACCCGGCCAGCGCCCCCACGGCCTTCGTCAACCTGAGCAACATCGGCTGGTTCGGCGACACGGTGGCGATCGACCAGCATCTGGCGATCAGCCGCCTGCGCGCGCTGGAGTTCGAGCGCCCGGTGCTGCGCGCCACCAACACCGGGGCCACGGCCATCATCGACGCGCAGGGCCGCGTCACGCACCAGTTGCCGCGCCTCACGCGCGGCGTGCTGCATGGGTTTTTCGAGGGCCGCAGCGCCATCACGCCCTATGCCGCGTGGGTGTCGCGCTGGGGCCTGGGGCCGCTGTGGGCCCTCGCGGCGCTGGTCGCGGCGGGCGCGGCGTGGCGCGCCGGGCGCCGCGCGCCTTGACATCGCCCTGTCATGCGGGCGGGCGCAGCGCTCAGGCACAATTGCTCTTCTATGGCCGAATCTTTTTCCTACGAGCAGTTGATTGCCTCGGGCGAGGGCCGTCTGTTCGGGCCCGACGCCGGGCGCCTGCCGCTGCCGCCCATGCTGATGTTCGACCGCATCACGCACATCGACGAAACCGGCGGCGCGCACGGCCTGGGCAAGATCGTCGCCGAGCTGGACGTCAAGCCCGAGCTGTGGTTTTTTGCCTGCCACTTCCGCGGCGATCCGGTGATGCCGGGTTGCCTGGGGCTGGACGCCATGTGGCAGCTCATCGGTTTTTTTCTGACCTGGCTGCGCCTGCCCGGCCGCGGGCGCGCCCTGGGCGCGGGCGAGGTCAAGTTCACCGGCGAGGTGGGCCCCGACGTCAAGCGCGTCACCTACGAGATCGACATCAAGCGCGTCATCAAGCGCAAGCTGTGCATGGCCATCGGCGACGCGCGCCTGCTGGCCGACGGGCAGGAGATCTACGTGGCCCGCGACCTGCGTGTGGGCCTGTTTTTGCGTGAGGGCAACGGCAAGGACAAGCAATGAGCAAGAAGCGCGTGGTGATCACGGGCGCGGGCATCGTCTCGTGCATCGGCAACGATCTGGCGTCGGTCGAGGCTTCGCTGCGCCAGGGCCGCTCGGGCATCAAGGCGGTGCCCCAGTTCACCGAGCTGGGCCTGCGCAGCCAGGTCGGCGGCGTGCCCGAGATCGACATCGAGGCGCGCATCGACCGCAAGCAGCTGCGCTTCATGGGTGACGCGGCGGCCTATGCCCACATCGCGCTGGACGATGCCATCAAACAGGCGGGCCTCGCGCCCGCGCAGATCAGCCATCCGCGCACGGGCCTGATCATGGGCTCGGGCGGCGGCTCGCCGGCCAACCAGATCGAGGCCGCCGACACCCTGCGCAGCAAGGGCATCCGCCGCGTCGGACCCTATCAGGTCACGCGCTGCATGGGCTCGACGGTGTCGGCCAACCTGGCGACCAGTTTCAAGATCAAGGGCATCAACTACTCCATCACCTCGGCTTGCTCGACCTCGGCGCACTGCGTTGGCGCGGCGGCGCAGCAGATCGCCTGGGGCACGCAGGACGTGATGTTCGCCGGTGGCGGCGAGGAGCTGTCCTGGGGCCTGGCGCTGCTGTTCGACGGCATGGGCGCCATGTCCAGCAAGTACAACGCCACGCCCGAGAAAGCCTCGCGCCCGTACGACGTCAACCGCGACGGCTTCGTGATCGCCGGGGGTGCCGGCGCGCTGGTGCTGGAGAGCCTGGACCACGCGCAGGCGCGCGGCGCCACCATCCTGGGCGAGGTGGTGGGCTTCGGCATCTCCTCCGACGGCGAGGACATGGTCGCGCCGTCGGGCGAGGGCGCCGTGGCCTGCATGCGCCAGGCCATCGAGGGCCTGGCCGAGCCGATCGACTACATCAACACCCACGGCACGTCCACGCCGGTGGGCGACGTGCCCGAGCTGCATGCCATCCGCAAGGTGTTCGGCAGCCGCATCCCGCCGTTTTCCAGCACCAAGTCGCTGGCCGGCCACTCGCAGGGCGCCACCGGCGTGCAAGAGGCCATCTTCAGCCTGATCATGCTGATGAAGGGCTTCATCGCCGGCTCGGCCAACGTCGAGACGCCCGACCCGGCCGTGGGCGACATGCCGCTGGTGACCCAGGCGCGCGAGGCCACGTTGCGCCAGGTGCTGTCCAACAGCTTCGGCTTCGGCGGCACCAACGCCTGCCTGGTGCTGCGGCACTGGGGCTGATTGCTTCAAAACCAATAGCTGCTTGCGCTTGTCCATCAAGCGCTGGCGGCCGATTCCATTCAAATCATTAAAATAGCGGGTTGCACCTGACCCGGGCCCCGGCCATGCTCACCTTCCAGCAAATCATTCTCAAGCTCCAGCAATACTGGGACGCGCAAGGCTGCGCGCTGCTGCAACCGTATGACATGGAAGTGGGCGCCGGCACCTCGCACACCGCCACCTTTTTGCGCGCCATCGGCCC
>Ga0116193_1004005_pt1 | contig 10408 bp, 10 predicted proteins | sample AD_UKC115_MetaG_FD_89892 | JGI IMG/M metagenome (GOLD analysis project Ga0116193, IMG submission 89892) | Active sludge microbial communities of municipal wastewater-treating anaerobic digesters from Hong Kong - AD_UKC115_MetaG | ecosystem: Engineered > Bioreactor > Anaerobic > Digestate...
ACAGGCGGTAATTTAGCTGGCATAAAATCAAATACGGATAGAATACCATCTTTAGGTCAGGATATAATGGCTAAAAGCGCACCAGTGGCTATTGCAAGCGATCAAAGTGCTATACCTGTAAATGTTTCTACGCCAACAACACCTTATGATGGTAAGGTAACGGTAACAACAGCGGCAACAAGAGTTCAGTTAAATGCTAACAAGCCAGTAAAATCAGTAACAATAAAAGCAGGGTTATCTAATTCAGGAACTATTTATGTTGGGGATTCTTCAGTATCATCATCCAATGGGTTTGAACTGGCAGCAGGAGATACCGTTAGCATGGATATTTCAAACTTAAATGTTATTTATATTGATGCCAGTGCAAATAGCCAATATGTAACCTATATAGCAGTAAATTAAAGTAATGACAAGGACAAGTGCAACGACAAGACCGTTAACAGCTAAAGCATATACTTTAGCGAACAATTTTACTACGGCAAGTAATACCGCTGTTGATACTAATTTAGGTTTTACTGCAAAGCCAAATACAATTTATAGCGTTAAAATAATAGGATCGCAAAGCAAAGACACGGCTAATACAGGAATAAAGATGCAAGTAACAGCCCCAACAGGTTCTACTATTTCTGGTAGTTGGTTCAGGGGTGTAACAGCGCAAGGTACAGCATTACAGCAGGAGCAGATAACAGCGATCAATACATTAAGTTCAAATGTTTTCGGTAATGCCACTAATACTGTTTTTATTTTCAGAGCTGAATTTTTTATAAGTATAGGATCAACAGGGGGAGATGTTAAATTAGCAGCAGCGGCAGTTACGTCTGGTACATTGACAATTTACGCAGGTACAGGTATGGATGTAGTTGAAGCTGTATCGGTTTAAAATAAAAGAGATGCTACTACCATTATTGATGAATTTGAATATGTTTGGGCCACCAACGCCACCACCAACACCTACTCCGTCAGGCGGCGCTTCATCGCATGGAGAAACAACGGAAAGAAAAAGTGATATAAAACAGCAAGAACGTGAAGAAGAAGAATTAATTTTAATATTGACAAGCGTATTATGCGAAAACCGTGTATAGATAAAATTGAATTACCAAATCAAATGAGAGATTATATAATTTCTCAAAGGGAATTTAATGCTAAGAAAGGATTATCAGAAAAAGAATCAGATTTATTATCAGCTAAGTCTTTACAGGAAAAAGCATTAGATGAATTGCATAATCTGTATCACAGAACTGGTGTTGAAGGTTATGACAAAGTGATTACAGAAACATCAAAAAAGTCACAAAACTCCATTAATAATGAAAATGACAAAAAAGGCGGCAAGTCCAACGAAGATGTCAATGTCAAAACCGCAGGTTCGCAAACCGATAAAGGGAGTGACCAAGCAGGTTCAGAACAAGGGATGCGCAAAGATGCCACGTTAAAAAATGAGGAAGGTGCAGCCGGTAAATCTGCACCTTCAATTCAGGCTATGAATATTTTTGATGCTATTGAAAAAGCAGATCGGAGTAAAATAAGCCAACGTGAAAAATTAAAAGCAGCAGAGGAATCGGTATCTGAATTTGGCAATTTAGGTAAGAAGGCATTAGAGATACATTCTAACTTCGACAATATTGTTGAAGATTTAAAACGTCAAAATAAACTCAAAGTAAAATGCTAAAAAATCTTTTAAAGCCAGAAATGAAAGCCTGGTTTGATAAATCAGCAGGTAGCGAATTGTACGCTCACCATTTGTATCAACACGTAGCCAATAATCTTCAAAGAATTGGTCTATTTGGAGCGCAAGAATATTTTGTTTCAGAAAGTAATAGTGAACTTGAACATTACCGTAAACTGGCAGATTTTGTTAATGATATGGGAAGTGTTATTTCTGTTCCAGCGGTTGAAAAAATAACAGATAGTATTAGTTCTCTTTCAAGTGCATTGGATGTTGCCTACGAAGCAGAGTATGAACTATTGTTTCAGTATCAAAAATTTTATGAAGATGCGTTTTTCAAATCTAAAGATTACGCAACTGCAATTTTCGTTGAAGAATATGTAAAAATACAGACTCAAAGCGTTGGCGAAGTTGCCGATTTAATAAGCAGATTGAAACTTGGCGGAGATATTTACGCAATGGATAAATTCATGAAAAAACTTGCTGCATAATGGCTGCTGATTGTCAATATACATACAACGGTAAAACATATTCAGAAAAAGAATTTAAAGCACTTTTACTGGATGGTTTATATGATAAGATAGATTTCAGTAAAAAAGAAAATAATACTGTAGGTATATCGCATGATAGATTAAATAGAGTAGCTGAAAAACTGGGGCTTCCTAAAATTGAAAGAGGCGCAGTTTTAACACCGGAAGAATACGCAAAAAGAGGGAGATTATTAATTGAAAATGGCGCTGACCCTTTAAAAGTGGCAGAACAGTTTAAAGAAGATGGATTAGTAAATGCAGATAGGATTTCAGTGGTAAGAGCGCAGTATGAAAAATATATAAAAGATGCTGATGCTATTGGGAAAGAAAAAGGTTTTGATAGTGAGGAGTATAAGCAGGCTACAGAAATAGCCGATGAGTTCATGCGTGATGTAGTAAAACCAATGGGGACGGAGTTTGGTGCTACTGGAAGATCGCTACAAGGGGAAAGAGATTTAGAAACAGATTCATTTACGAGCGTTTCTAGGCAAGTTTCTGATTTAACAGGGGAGCCATTAAGTAAATATCAAAAAGAACGAATTGAAGATTTAACTAATAAAAACCAAAAATTAAAAAAACAAGTATCTGATTTAGAGGCAAAATTAATTATTGCTACTGATAATGCTTTAAAATCAACTGAAACAAAAGATAGGAAATTATCGGCTACCGAAAAATCAAAAAGCATTGCTGATAAAATAAGAAAAGCAAAAATACACAAGCCTGATTCATTTAGTGCAGGAACCCCAGCTTCAGTAGCCTGGGATGCCGCAGTAGAAATAGTCGCTAAGTCAATTGAAACAGGCGGTAAACTTTTTGATGCTATCAATGCAGGCATTGAATATATAAGAGATACAGACTGGTATAAATCATTATCGCAAGAAAATAAACAAAAAGCTGAAAATGAATTTAAAGACTGGCATATTGAAGAAGCTACGGATAGAGAAAAACTAGACAACCTTCAACAAAGATTTTTAAATAAAAACGACAATAAATTTTCAATTGAAGAATCAAAAGAAATATGGGATTATGCTAAAAAAACTTATTTAGACAATGGTGTTTCCTATCAGGAAATGATAGGTAAAGTTGCCAATGATATAGGTCTGTCTTGGAGGCAGATAAGCGAAGCTATTACATCTCCAAAAGTGAAGGAAATTTCAGATGAAATGTGGAAGAAAAGAGGGGATTTAATTAAAAATCAAAATGCTACAAAAAGATGGATTGAAGAACAAGATAAAAGTGAAGCTGGTAAGTTATTGAGAAAGATTTCAGGAGGTTTTAGAGGCGTTGCAGTATTTGGTCATGGGGGTATATTTGTTGGAACTCACGCTGGTATGAATTTGTTTAGTCCTTCACAATGGAATAAGGTTATTCCGGCGTTTATAAACGGGTATAAATTTGCTTATGGTAAAAGGGCTGCTTATGAAAGATCAATGGAAGAACTGAAAAATGATCGTAATTATGTTTTAGCACAAAGGGCTGGACTAAGAAACAATCCAGACCAATATAATATTGAGGAATATCAAAAATCACAACATTTTTTAGGAAAGATAGGCAGTGTAGGTGAAAAAGGATTTAATGCCATTAAGGTATTACGTCAACAACTTTTCAATTATCATTATGATAGATTGTCCGATGCTGAAAAGAATGATAAAATGGCTGCGGTAAGTATCGCAAGGTTGGTAAATTTAGCTACGGGAGCGACAAATTTAAAAATGCCAGAGTGGTTAAATGAAGTAACATTTGCTGGTGGTATGGAAGCCGCAAGGTGGGGTAAATTAACTAGAAGTCCAGCGGAAGCTACTAAAACAGCATTGAAAGCACTTCTTACTCCATCTAAAGCGACAATTGAGGAAAAGGTTTTTGCTAAAGTATGGGCAAGAAGAGTTGGGGAACAGTTGGCAACTTTTGCAAGTATTTTAATGGCTAACGCAGCTATTCAAAATACATTTAATCCTTCAAATAAAGTAAATATTACAGACCCAAACAAACCGGATTGGCTAAAATTTAAATTTGGTGATTTAACATTAGACCCAACATCAGGAATGCGAGGGGTAGCTTCATTTATGTATAACTTAGGGAAAATACCATTTGAAAGTAAAAAAGAGTTAAGGGGGGATTCGAGATTAGAAGCAGCCGGTAAGCAGACATTTGGATATGGTAGAGGTAAATTATCTCCATTTTATTCTACATTAGTTGATTTATTTACTAAAACGGATTACTACGGCAATCCACTTCCGTTTTCAAATGATAAAGCTACAGGAAGTAAACACAAATTAACATGGGGAGAATATCTATTTCAAAAAGCACCTCTCCCAGTTGCGGAAGCGGCGCATGAAACATACAAGGCGATGCACGAAGAAAAAAGCGATAAGGTTGTATTGAAACATATTTTAGAAGGTATGTTTATGGGAGTAATGTCTGGTGGTACGGGTTTTAGAGTAGGGGAATCAACAGGAGAGGTAAAAGGCGCACAAAGAACGTTTAAAGAAAGATAAAAAGAATGAAGCAGAAGCAGTGGCATCCGCTATTTACACACATTTACAAATAATAGAAGGCGGTATTCCTCAATCAAAAGTGATCAGTCCGTTAAAGGTAGGGAAAGATATTTTTCAAGGCATAAAGAGCAGGTTTAAAAAGGACGATAAAAACAAACATTAATATTATGGCAGCAAAATCAAAAACAAAGTGGTTGCAATCTGCAATCAATCCAGCACACAAAGGACGTTGTAAAAATATGGGAAGTGCAGATTGCCCTAAAGGTAGCCCACAATATAATTTAGCGGTTACGCTTAAAAAGCATCATGGATTTCATAAGAAAAAATAAGTTAATTTCGACTTTTAATTAACTTAACTAAAATCAATTATTTATGCGTCAAGAAGAAATTCAAAAACGACTTAACAAAGAATTATCTGAATTTCAAAATGCCAAGTATGAAGGCGAGTTGCCCCCAAAATTCATGAAGTATTTTGAAAATGTTATTTTTTCCATCGCCCCTTCTAAAGCATCTTTTTCACCAACAGATATTAAAGATTGGCTAAGTAAACCATTAAGTGATTTAACTAGAGCGCAGGTATCTTTAATGGTGGAAATGATTGTAAATGTTCCAACAAAAGATTGGTGTCCTTCTATGGAAGAATATTTATCAGAAGAAGTAGGGCCGTTGCTGTTGGAAATATTCGTTAAATGTCAAAAAGAGTTTAACGATTTTAATGAAAAGCAAAATAAGAAAAGAATAGCTTGGACGCATGAAACCGGAACTAAAAAAGAAAAGCAGCCTAAAAAGAATAAAAAGAACGAGCAGACAGTAGAGAAAACTGAAAATCCAATGCAAGCTGTATAATTTACAAATAATACTCTGAACAATGTACGTAAACTTTGTCCCTTCATTTCACTTTGATGATCCGGCAACAAAACTAAAACCTGAATGGTGTAGAAAATCGTTGGATTACTATTGGTATGGCAACAATATTCGTAGTTTACTATGGAATAAAAGAGTTGAACTGATAGAGGAATTTTACACAGGTGATATAAAAATGGATAGATTCCGATCCATGTTTAAATCAATGAAGGATAAGCACAAGCAAAAGTTAGAGTATTTAAACAGATATTTATTTGATGGAGAAAGGGATATGGATTTAGGAGATTTAATCTTTGAACCATATCCCATTATTCAAGATAAGGTAAAGACTGCCATTTCTCTTATTGAAAAAATACCAACCGAAATAACCTGTACAGCCAATGATGCTTTGGCAATGGATAAAAAAAAGCAGGATATTGAATTTCTACAAAACAAACCATTATTGGAAAACGATTTGCAGCCAATTGCAGATCAATTAGGCATTGGGTCAGTTGACTTAGGTTCCACAAAAAATAGTTACGGAAAATACAGCGACACTCCTTTTGGTTTGGATTTATCTGATCCGCAAGATCAAAAAGTTTTTGCTGATTTAATTTATGCTTTACGTGTGGAAGTTGCAATGGAAAAAGTATTGACACAGTTTAAAGACGTAAAAAAATATAATCAAATTCGTTTGCTTGAAACAAGAGATCAATATAAATATGCTATCTCTTGCAATCGTGTATTTAGAAGTAACATAACTGGTATGCCAGATGCGGAATATGTATGGCCTGGCGATGTACTTTGTGCAGATAGTAAACTTCCTGATTTTTCTGATAACAGTGCAAGGTTTGTGGAGCATCGTATGACTGTAATGGAAGCATTTAATATGCTTGGCGGTGAAATATCTGACTTGGAAGACCTTGAAAGAATAATGAATGGCGTGGGCGGTTATTGCCAATGTAATCACATGGATTTAATGAATCCTTCTAATTTTTGGCAACAGAAAATTTGCATGGTTTATTGTGAAGTAAAAACAGTGGATTATGTAGGTATTTATGAAAATCCAAAAAGTAAAAAAGGATTTGCAACGTTTACGAGTGATCCTAAAAAAATGACAAGCCGGATATGGGCGCAAAATACCGTATGTTTTTGGTGGCTACGTAATACAAATTATTGCTATCAAATTCATAGACTTGACGGAGCGCAAAGAAAAGCTGGCATTGAAAGTTATCAAAGTTTTTCAACTAACATTTATAAAAGTGCGCAAAAAAGCGCTGTTGAATTGTCTGTTGGTCAAAACATAAAAGCGCAAATTGCAGAGATAAAATTAAATTTTGCTGTATTGATGGCAAAAGCTGACGGTTGGTATGTTGATATACGGGGTATGCGAAATGCTATCAAAGGATTGAAAGATGCCGGAACATCATGGACTACACAAACGCTATTACAGTTTTTTACAGAAAGAAATCAAATTATTGCAGATACCGAAGGTTTTGATGGTAAAAATGATGGGCAATTTAAACCGGTAATTCCTATTGAGGGCGGTGTAAGAAATATTGACGGATATTTAAAAATTCAGGAGTTTGCCAATAATAGAATAGATCAGTTTATAGGCACAAACCCAACTTTAACGGGGATGAGCCAAAATCCAGATGCGCTTATTGGTGTTGAAAAACTAAGGATTGATGCCAGTTTAAATGCTTTATATTATGTTACCGAAGCCATAGAAGAACAGCAGAAAAAAATGTTCAATATGACAGCCAATTTTTTACAAGCGGCAATAAAAGAAGGCGGTCAGGTAAGAAAAGGCATTGAGAATTACTTGTGCATTGACGATGTTGAACTATTGGCAGGACTGAATGAAATACCATTACATCAGCTTACCATAAAAATATCTCTTGTTCAACGTGAGCAAGAACGTGCATTGTATCAACAGCGGTTACAATATTTAATTGCGCAGGGGGCTATTACAATAGCAGAAGAATATATGATAAGTGCCATTTCTAATCCTAAAGAAAGATTTGCGCAATTAGCCCGTATTGAAAATCGTTATAAAGAACAGCAGAAACAAAAAGAGCAGGAGTTGTATCAGCAGCAGCAAACTTTACAGAAGCAGCGTAATGATGGTATGGTTGCCAGTGAAAATGCTGCTACCGAAGGAAAGATTAAGCAGGAATACGCTAAAGGAGATGTACAGTCTAAAATACTGCAATTAGGCCACCAGTTAGGATTAAATGCCAGTCAAATAGAGTTTCTTCAAAAAAGAGCATTGCAGCAGGACAGGGGACAAGATCAATTCCGAAAAGCAATTGGCATGGTTAGAGAAAAACAAACATCTGAATTACTTAAACCTTTAACATTAACAACATGAGTGAAGAAATAGGAAAAATAGAAGATCAAGAAGAAAATACTTTTGAAGAAAAGGAAACGTTTACCGAGCAAGACATGGAAGTAATGTATGAAGAAATATGCAAGGGATGGAAAAAGTTTAATCGTGAAATAAATTCAAAGGCAGCAAGGTTAAGTAAAGGAGAGAAAATTACAAAAGACGAATGGGAAAATCATAAAGAATTTCGGAAACTTTTAGAAGAAAAAGAGCGTTTTTACAAAAAAATACTTCAGATAAAAAAGGCAAGAGGCGATATAAAGTCTAAAAATGGTGAACAGGGTAAAATGGTTGATATGAGCGTGGTTAAGGGTATGAAATCTACGATTGGCGACATCGTAACAACATTATCAAAAGAATCGAATGGGTAATTGTTTTAAAACAGGATTTGATATAAAAAAATATAAAGACATTCTTCCAGATCCGGATGAATATCTTAAACATGATTTTATTATTAATGCTGATGATTTTACAAAGGGAAATACAGATAAATGTTTTTGGACTAGGCATATACCAACAATAGCAGAAATTAACTCCGAAGAATATCAGCAACGAGAAGCAAGAAGAACTTTAAAGACCGGAGTTTGGATTGCCATTAAGGAAGAAATACTTTGGATTCCACCTAACTTTTATTTTGCATTAGATAGTGTTAAAGCCGGTTCCGTTGATATGGAATTTCGATTGAAAAGATTGGAAATAGAATATCAGAAAATACGTGCAAGAAAAAATGAAGGTTCAATTGGTACCTTGTTAATGAAAGGTCGTGGAGATGGGGAAACAACTTTTGAAATTGCCAATTCTTTTTGGGAATGTTTGGATGGCAACATGGAAACAGGGCAAATAGGTTTGCAATCTTATAATAGGGCAGCAGCTATAAATCCATGTTGGATGTATGCGCAAACGCTTTGGCAATCATTGCCGCAATGGAAGAAGAAATTATTTTGCAGTGATTTTATAAGCGGTAACAATATTGCAGAAAAAATGCAATGGCAAAGAGCCGCCAATGAAGAATTAGGTATAAATGCCCGTAACGTACTTTTTACTTATTATCCGTCCGGAACTCCAATGGACGGTAAGCATGATGTAAAAAAATGCGTACTAGATGAAGTTGCAAAATGGGAAGAATGTAGCTTTTATCATGTATTCACAAACTACAAGAAATTTATAATGCCAGGTTTTCAAAGACGTGGCGTTTTTGCTATGTTTAGCACCCCGGCAGATCATGATTGCCAAAGTAATCAGGAAGTATATGAATTATGGAAAGATTCAGATCCTAATGAAATAGAATCAGAAACAGGCACAACAAAAAGCCGTATCCATAGAATATACTCTAATCCTTTACATGGAATACATGGTGCTTATGATAAATTTGGTGATGCTGATCCGGACAAAATTTACGATCACATTATGCGTGAACGTAAAAAACAACCTAAAGACAAATTACTTTCAGAAATAAGGGGTTATCCTTTGAATGAAAGAGAAATGTTTGAAAGTTCTGAAGGTGGCGATTTTTGGGATAATAGGGAAGGATTAAAACAGCGACAAATATATCTTCTCGGTACAAGATTTAAAAACGAAGTTACGCAAGAGCCTGTAAAAATATTTGGCAATCTTGAATGGAAGGAAGGCATTGTAGATCATCCGGAAGGTGTTGAATTTAGGCAAGCTGACGTTGGAGAATTTGATGTAAATGTTGCAAGATTTGCATTTACCCATGAATTAAAAAATATTCAGCCATTACAAAATATTTTTTATCCTCCTGATTACGTGGAACGTTGTCTTGGAGTTGATCCATTTGGTAAAAGATATGCAGGTAAGAAATTTTCTAATGGAGCAGGGGCATTGTATCAATTTAGAGATGTGATGTCAACCGGATGGGATAAAACATTTGTTGGGCTTTATAATAACCGTCCTTTCCATGAAGATATTTTCTTTGAAGATATGCTTAAAATGTGCATTTACTCCCAAGCAATGCTTCAGTTTGAAAGTAACCATGATAAGATCGGTAATTATTTTTCTGATAGAGGGTATAAAGCATGGGTATTACCAGCAATAGGCGAAAAATCCGGCAGTAACAAATTGGGTGATAATGTAACGGCAAGAGGCAAATTCATGGATGAAATGATTGGACTTATAAATGCCTATATTAATAATCCTGTAAATAAAGATGAACGTTGTAAACTTGAAAAAGTATGGTTCATTGAAATGGTAAATGATTGGCTTGAATTTAATATAAAAGATACCCATGCCAATGATATTAGTATGGCTACAGGACAGGCATTAATGGGGGCGGCTAAAATGATGTTTCAAAAAATAAAAAAGCATGAGTTTAATGATGCTTTAATGAATGAATTATTTGAAGATTTTAGATAATTTAATATAAAATACGATATTTCGTGCTATTTTTATGTTCAAATACTATACATTGAAAAAATATGTTTGGTTACTGATACTTACTGTTTTTATTGGCAACTTTTGTTTTGCTCAA
>Ga0116193_1004007_pt1 | contig 10403 bp, 7 predicted proteins | sample AD_UKC115_MetaG_FD_89892 | JGI IMG/M metagenome (GOLD analysis project Ga0116193, IMG submission 89892) | Active sludge microbial communities of municipal wastewater-treating anaerobic digesters from Hong Kong - AD_UKC115_MetaG | ecosystem: Engineered > Bioreactor > Anaerobic > Digestate | place...
ATCTGGTCCCAGCAGCGGGAGGGGCTGTCCTGCCAGAAAAAAACCGGGAAGTACCGAGAGCGCATTGACGACTCCATGACCGATCGCTGCCGGCCACACGCTTCCGCTTTTCAGAACACCCCAGGAGAACAGGACGCTGAGTGACATAGTAAAAACCAGATAGACTAATACTGTGAGGAGCGTAAGCCCGGCTGAATAGCTGGATGTCATCACGATCAGCGGCAGATGCCATATGCCATGGATCGCACCGGTCAGCAGCGCACCTTTGTATGCCCCGGCTGTATGGAATGTACCCACTTCCAACGATTCATCTTCCTTAACAGACTCAGCGGATGTGTGTTGATCTAAACGGTTGCACAACTTCTGCAGTAAATATGCCCGCCAGCCGAACTCTTCTCCCAAGGACGCAATCGCATTGATTGGAGAGGAGATGAAAAGGATGGAGAGCGTGATCTGCAGTGCGAGCAATCCGGGACTGAGCGTGGCAGCAGCAGGGAGATTTGCCGTCATTTTCCGTAATGCTCCGGCTGCAGGATCAAAGGACTGCGGAAATATGGCATAGAAGAGCAGCCCGCCAATAATCACTGCCAGTAAAGGCAACAGCCACAATGCCAGCCAATATTTCCATCCAATGCGAAAATTCGGTTTCAACCAGAGATCTTTCCAGCCTTCTCTGGTGATCAGTCGTGTCAGCAGATTCGCCAGCCAGGGCGTGGCGATAAATATCCCATTCGCCATTGCGGCAGCTTGCAACGGATTGTCCCGCATAAGCACGGTTTGTGAGAGGATCAGCGCTGTGCTCCAGGGAATCCCGAAGGCCAACGCCAGGAAAATGCAAATTCTTTTTGTATCGGTTTTCAACATGTCCCTCCAGAATCAGTACAATCCGTTGCCGGCTGCAAACGTTCAGCTTCAGGATTCCGCCGTTACAAACCGGCTGTTCAGCACGGATGCGCTTTCTTGGAGAAAAATTGATTCTCCCCATGCGCGGATTGCGTTCCAATCACGGAAATCTCCAACGGGTGACTTCATCAGCTTCCCCATCAGCACCTCGAGGAACGGCAACTTGGCGGGATTATACACACCGGTGAAATATCCCTCATGGTTCAAGTTCAGCAGCTTTCGTATCGGATCGAGATAGGCACTGCGTTTCTGGCGGCTGATCGCATCATCCTGCTCGTTGGTCAAATGGACGGCAAAGCAGGCCAGCGGCCTACCAGCGAATTCTGTCTGATGCTTTTCTATATATTGTACAACTTCCGGCAAGGGCGATCCCATGCGGATCGCGCTGCCAATTACAATGTAGCTGTACTCCTTTGGTCCGGCAGCCTCTTGAACTGGACACAGATGGATCTTGAAATTGCGATTTTCCAATGCGAGTGCAATCGCAGCGGCAATTTCCATTGTTGAACCGGCACGCGTTCCATAAGCCACCAGAACGGTTGGACTCTCCGGATTCGGAAGCATTGCGGGTTTGGGATATGCTGCTTCCGACGACTGACAGAAGGATTTTTCGTTCAATCCTCCCAGAACGGCTGCAGTTGCCAACGATCCGGCAGCTGCGTAAATGATTGATTGACGTCTTGTGATACTTTTTGCCATGATGTTTTGCTACACTTTCTCTTTTATTTGCCTGACAGAAATCAGAGTCAGATTCAGATCCTGAATTCTGTTTAAAACGCCGTGTAAACCGGCTTGATCGATGCGGGGAATCGTCAGAAGAACTTCCCCATTTTCCAGATTGCAGATCGACCAGCCGTGGAAATATGCAGTCCAATACAGATCCAGATGATCCCGTATGCGGATTTCATATCCACAACCTGCCATGTCCTGTGAATCTTCCTGTGAGGCCTGCTTCGTCCATGGATCCATTGTTTGTATCCTCCACCTGCATATTTCCATCCTTTGTTGCTCAGTGATTCAGCAATGTTTAATTTGGATCGACTTTTTGAATCAACAAAGAATTCTTTTCATTTTCGAGTTATTATTTATTGCCTGCTCTCCGGGAATGATTCGCAGGTTGCGGAATTGTTCCTGGCCTGGCGATGAATACGAGCTGCCCTTGATCATTCCACGTTTCAATCTGCTGTAACATAAAGTGCCCATCACGAGCTGCTAGGTATGTACTGCCTTGTATGACCGCTTCCTGTTCCAGCCCGTCATTCCAGGTGAGAGCTATTTTTGCGATCTCAGGATCCCATACATAACCATGCACAGCCGAATATCCGCCATCCAGCAAGGCGAGGTTGCTTGAACTGCCAACGACAGTGATCGGTACACTATCCGAAAGTTCAACGATATGATGACATAGTCCCGCTCCGTCATTCACCTTCCAGCGATGAAAAATATCCTTTTTTACGACGGCAACCATTTCACAACGTCTGGCTCCTGATCCGATCTGAAACCCGTCGTATTGGATCAGAATCAGGATTTGGCCCCGCATGTTGACGGATTGAACTGCATCGACACTGCCGGGCTCCAATCTGAAATCAGCCTCCTTCATCGACCAGATATGGAGCACAGCGGCTTCTGCAGGAGAGAGAACCGATGTGATGTGATTGAGTCGCATCTGTTTTTTATGAGCAGAGACAAAAATGAGCAGGAGAATTGCAATAATCAGGATGGTATTAGAAACTAACTTTTTCATAGCATCATCTTAATTACAATTGGTGCTGCTGGCGCCTATCAAAAGATCAGTTTTCGGTTTGTTTTTTTTTATATGGATTGTATTTAACGATTTGAATTATGGAAAAAGGGAGATGTTGTGGCGCAATTTTTACACTTTGCGCAGGAAACAAATCACAACAAGATCTTACGCGTTATGCGAAAGATCGATTTCGAATTGTCGGATCACCTTTAAAAGACGGGAGTTTTTCGCGATTTGTTTTGCGGGAGAAGGCTCACGAAGGATTCAGCGTCTTGGCTTTCGCTATCGCTTGTGTGCGGCTGGATGCATTTAATTTTTCAAGGATATGATGGACATGGAATTTGATCGTGCCTTCTGAAAGAAACAGCCGGTTGGCCATTTCACGATTTGAACAACCTTCTGTCAACAGCTTTAGAATCTCAATCTCACGCGTAGTCAGTACTTCCTGCAAACCTTTCGGATGCGGTTTTGCAGAAGGAAGCCGCTCGAATTCAACCAGCAGGCTCTGCGCAAAGGCAGCATGTGCGGGACTGGATTCCTGCAGATAGGCTGCAATCAGCAGTTGTGCTGATTCGCCGGCGTCGAGAAAAATGCGCACATAACCGGCAGGCTCTGCCAGAGAAAAACACGCGGCCAACTCGGCAAACGCTTCACGAAACCTTCCAGTAAGATGGAACAGCAATGCCCGGTATAACAAGATGACTACCAGTGTATTCCCACGGCCTGATGAATGACTGCTTTCAAGAACGCGGGCGGAATGCTGCAGACAAAGCTGATAGCGCTCCCGTTTCTTATCTTGTCGGGTTCTTTCCATCCCTACGCGGATCAGCATCGTCAGGCGCATCTCCTGATATTCATCCAAACCGCACGGAGATTCAACCCTGTGGAGCGTGTCCTGCTCCCAGGTCTCCAGTTGATCCCGGCGATCCTCTTTTAACCAGATTAGCGGCCAGGTGTTCTCGATCAGACTGTGAACAAAAGGCGTCATCAGACGGTCTGCCCGTTCTTTCTCTGCAGCTTGCATCGCCTGCCTGGCACCGGACAGATCCGCCCTTGCCAACGCGACCCATGCCAGGCTCACATAAGCCATTGCGATGATATTATGGCTTGGCCACCAGCGTGTATGAACAAGGGCGCGATTCGCATAGGAATACGCCAACTCAAGATGATTCTGCTCATAATACAAGTAACTTAGGAAAGCTTCATCTCTGGATAGATTTCCCTGATTCGCATCACCATGCTGTTGTGCCTTCTGCAGTGAGTTGGTCAAGATTTCAATCGCCTGCGGCAGCTTTCCTGCCAACCGAGTCACATTGCCGAGGTCTGTCCAGATATCGCGAAGCTTCTTACCGGAAGCGCTGGCAATTGTTGTGGCACGGGTCAGCAGCTCAAGCGATTGCTGCAGATCACTCAGGCTGCGGTACGCCCAGCCCTGCACCCAATACAGTACCGCCAGTTCCTTGGCTTGCATTTCCGGTACCGTAACCAGCGCTGTTTGTGTCAGTTCCAGTGCAAGCGATGGACAGCCGGAACATACAGCTTTGAGACCACGCAGGATGGCTGCCATGGAACGGACATAGACCCCAGTGTCTGATGAAAGCTCAGTCTGCCCGCAATCCGGTTCATACGATTTGGCGTTCAGAATCGCCTCTGCTTTGTCCAACAACGGATCGATCTGGTCAATCCGGCCAGCCTGCGCATACATTTCGGCAGCTTGCACACACAGAACGGGATTGCCTAACAGTTTCTGCTGTGGAAAACGGTCGAGCCAGGTCATGACTGTTGACATTTGGCCATTTTCAAGAAACGATGGCATCTGTTCGACAATCAGCCGGCCGGCTTGCTGCCAGTCTGCAGCCGCCAGTGCATGCTGAATCGCCTCCTCCAGGAATCCATGGTCCTCAAACCAGCACGATGCCTGGCGGTGCAGCAGCGGGATGGATTGCGGCGCCACAGCCTGCAGGCGCGCACGCAGCAAATCGGCAAACAGATGATGATAGCGATACCAGACGCGTTCATCATCCTGAGGCACCAGGAAAAGGCCGCGGCTTTCCAGATCGCCCAGCCGGCAGTCGGCCGCATGGAATGGCGCTTCGTCAGTTTCCATCAGGAACGCACATAGCGCATCATTCATACGGTCCAGAATGGAAGTCTGCAGCAGAAAATGTTGAATGGATTCCGGCTGGCGGCTGAGCGCTTCTTCTGTCAGATAGTCCATAATAAAGCGGTGGCTGCCCGAAAATGCTTCGATAAAGTAGGCGGGATCTGCCCGTCCCTGTAATGAGACACCGGCAAGCTGCAGTCCGGCGATCCAGCCTTCGGTTCGGTGTCCCAGTGTCCGGATCTGGTCATCGGATAGGACGAGACGGAAGCCGTTTTTTAAAAAGGCGGCTGTTTCATCCAGTGAAAAGCGCAGATCCTCCGCTCGGATTTCGCATAGTGCATTGCAGGCACGCAGGCGGGACAAGGCAAGTGGTGGATCCGATCGTGTCGCGATCATCACATGCATGTGCTGCGGTAAATGCTCTATCAGGAACAGCATACCATCATGGATGGCGGTGTTCCGGATGAACTGATAGTCGTCCAGAACGAGCCACACGGGTTGATTGAGCTCCTGCAGCTCATTGACGAGTATCGACAATGGCGTTTGCGGTTGGAGGACATCCCCGGAACAAAGGAGCTCCTGAATTTCCGGGCTGAGCTGCAGCCGGATTTGTTCTAAGGAGGTTGTCAGATACGAAAGAAATCTCACAGGATCGTTGTCATCCGGATCGAGGGAAACCCAGCAGATTGCCGGTGTGGTGGCAGCTTCTGAGCACTGTACAGCAGCAATCCAGGCAGCCAACAGCGTTGTCTTACCATAACCGGCTGGCGCACAGATCAGCGTCAGCGCTTTTTGCGCGCCGAGTGCCATTTTTTCGAGGAGCAGCGGACGTGGAACGATGTTGTCGCGAAGCGCAGGAATGAAAAATTTCGTACGGATCAGCGGCTGCATGGGAGCAACTCCTCCGTTTTGCGCGTTTCCAGATGCACGACATGGCAGTTGTGTTCAAAAAGGGGGATCCCCAGCCAGGATGGTCGGATTTCACTCATAGGGGCTTTGTCTTTTTTTGTGTATGGGCTGCCCGCTGGCGGGCATGTTAAGACCATTATAGCCGATTTGTCGGTCGATATGACACACGTGAAGATGGTGGAACAATAGAGAATCATGACGAAACATATTGATATTGGGCAACCGCAAGGGTTGCCCCTACAAAAAATCGATCATCCAATTACATCGTAGGGGCAGGGCTTGTCCCTGCCCAGAATAAAACAACATAGCTATATCCTCTATTTTTATAAATGGTTTTTTCTATTTTAAATGTCCGGATCTATATACAACAATTCGCAATTTAGACCTACTTATCGAATCAATCTAAATCACTAATAGTTTCTCTTAATTTCGAATCGCTGTTATAAATTTACTTGTTTTATATTCGTCGGGGGTGTGTTATGATGATTGAAAACCTGTACCTTTCTGAAAGTGATTCGATTCGACCCTGTTAAACGTGAATATACTGTGTCACTTTTTTTTCGCAATGAGGTACAGGACAACAGATGGAATGCGGAATGGAGGCAATGCAATGACAGAGGATCATGAGAAAACGATACAGGCAAGGCAAGCAAAGATCGATGCTTCCACACAAGCAGTTCCGCTTCACAAGGAGCAGCCGATGATCATTAAAGCGTTGGCAGTCGCTGCAACGCTGATCGGGTTATTCGTCATCCAGCGTGCAACCGGAAAACTCGGCTGGGCTGTGGCAGACTGGATCCAATGGGAGATGATCGATCCGGATCAGTCATTCACACGCTTATCCATGCATCATCTGGTGCAGATGATCCTCGTCGCCGCGCTCATCTGGATCCTCAAATGCTTCATCCAGAAAGAATTCGGATTTCAGACCGGCGATGTTCGCACCGGCGGGCGAATTGTCTTGATTTTCTCACTTTCGATCACGGGTATCGCGCTGGCTTATCATCTATTAATGCAAAGCATCGGCAACTTGCCGGTATATGCATATCCATTGTCCGTGCGCAATGTTCTCGGCAGTCTGGGCTTTCAACTGTTAATCTGCGGTCCATCCGAAGAGATCGTCTATCGCGCCTTGCCCGTGACACTGCTGCTGTCCGTCTTTGGCAGGAGCATCCGCATCACTGAGGACATCTCGCTGGAAGTCGTGCTGACAGCTTTATTGTTTGCAGCAGCACACGTTTCGTGGTCCGGTTTCCCTGCATCCGTTCGGGAATGGAATTTATTTCCGTTGTTCTATGCGTTTGCGATGGGCGTGCTGAACGGAGCGGTGTATCAAAAAACACGCAGTATTCTTTATCCGATGGCAATGCACAGCATCAGTAATTTCGTCATGGTCGGGACCGGCTACCTGTTTCACCTGCTGCAGCAAGCCTAAGAACGTTTTCCTGAAATCCGGCAATTTCTCATATGGATCGGCGGTAATTCCTATGAAAGTTGAATTCAATTCTCATAGGAATTACCGCCGTATTATCGAAACATCATCGATTCGAATTATGGAAAGGATGATATGTTGTTGTGTTATTCGAGAAGCTGATTCATATTTCGAATCGCTTTCGAGACATCGCTTTCAATTCTTTTCATGTTATAAATGAGAAATACGGTAACAAATTTGTGTCGTCATGGCAGAATGGAGCGTATAACAATGGAGAATCTACGAAAAATTACCAAAATTACCCGCGGCACACCGTCCGTGGATGGGGCGGGTGTGAAGCTGGTGCGCGTGATCGGACGTAATGACACGCGGGATTATGATCCGTTTTTAATGCTGGATGCGTTTGACTCAGTAGATCCTGAGGATTACATTCGTGGTTTTCCTTGGCATCCGCACCGCGGGATTGAAACAATCACCTATCTGATCCATGGCGATATTGAGCATGGGGACAGCCTGGGCAACAGCGGCAGTATCCTGGATGGCGACTGCCAGTGGATGACGGCCGGATCCGGCATCATCCATCAGGAGATGCCCAAAGCCAGCCAACGCATGCTGGGGGCACAGATCTGGCTGAATCTGCCAGCGAAGGATAAAATGACACAACCGGCTTATGGTGATATTCGCGGTGCAGATATACCGGTCATCGAAGAAAACGGCGTGCGGGTGCATGTTCTTTCCGGTGTCTACAAGGGGCACAAAGGCGCTTTTGAAGGGAAATATGTTCAAGCATCGTATCTGGATATCGAATTGCCTGCTCATCATGAATGGTCATTGGATACGGATTCGCAGGACACACTGTTTGTTTACATTTTTTTCGGAAAAGTGAATTTTGACCCACAGACACCGCAATGGATTGATGCGAAACAGGCAGTTTTATTCAGCCTAGGTGAAAAATTCTGGATGCAGGCTGCAGATCAGGACGTGCGTATGATTCTTCTGTCAGCGCGACCGCTGCGGGAGCCTATTGCCTGGGGTGGACCGATTGTAATGAACACAGCCGCTGAGCTGCAGCTCGCGTTTCGAGAATTGGATGAACATACTTTCATTAAAACAGCAAGTGGATACAGAGGTTCGCTTTGACCATTAAAATCGTCGGCTTTACCGGCAGTCTGCGGAAGGATTCCTTCAACAAAGCAGCGCTGCGAGCGGCTGCGGAGATGCTGCCGGATGATGTGGAATTGGAGTTGGTCGATCTGACAGGTATCCCGTTCCTGAATGAAGATGAGGAAGCGAAAGGATTTCCGCCTTCGGTTGTTGCATTTCGCGGAAAACTGGCTGCTGCAGATGGGGTGCTGATTTCCACACCGGAATACAATTATTCCATTCCTCCGGTGCTGAAGAATGCGCTGGATTGGGCATCCAGAGGGGATGAAAAACCTTTATTCGGGAAACCGGCTGCCATTCTGAGCGTATCCCCGGGGATGCTCGGTGGTGCGCGTGTGCAGTATCACCTACGGCAGGTGTGTGTTGCTCTGAATCTGCTGGTTCTGAATAAACCGGAAGTTTTCATTGGCAATGCCGAAGAAAAGTTTGACGATAAAGGCAGACTGGTCGACAGCCGATCACGGGCTATGCTGCAGCGGCTGTTAAAAGCGCTGGTGCAGCGGATACGAGAAAACCTGTAATTGTAGACCAATCGTTGAGATTTATAGGTTGTTTTGGTGTTTCATACAAAACAACCTCATAAGCGAATTATTTTTTACCCATTTTTGAATCACAGCCAGCGATTCAAAGTATTAAACGATAAGAACAACAAATAATCCTTCTTATTTTTCGAATCGCTGGAATTGCTGAATCACTGCGTTTTTCCCGATCAATTTCTTTTATAATTAACGAAACAGAAAACGCCTTTCATCAATAGATTGGATTCATCATGAAAAAATGGTCATCCCTTGAATTCAGAGTTGCTTTTACGTACCTGATTGTGGGTGTCTTGTGGATTTTCTTTTCGGACATGATTCTGGCAGTGCTGGTAGCGGATACTGATTTGATGACGCACATTCAGAACTATAAAGGCTGGTTTTTCGTGGCAGCGAGTTCGCTGCTGATTTATTTTCTGGTTCAGTCTCATCTGCATGCCCGACAAATTGCAGAACAAAAGGAGGAAGAAAGCACTCGACGACTGCGCATGGCGATGGAGGCCTCACAGCAAGGTATTTTTGACTTCAACATCCAGAGCGGAGAATTGGTGGTCGATGATGCCTATTATCGGCTGCTGGGATATGATCCGCAAGGCGTTTTTGTTGAAACCCGGGATTCTTTCTTGCAGAGCATTCATCCGGATGATGTCGAGAATTACCTGCAAGTATTTCGCGAATATATGGATGGGCGATCGGATATTTTTCGCATAGAATTTCGACATCGGACTGCCAATGGGAACTGGCGCTGGTTTCTCTCCATGGGTAAGATCGTTAAATATGACGCGGATCATAAACCGCTGCGGATGTTGGGGACATTCCTGGATATCACTGAAAAAAAGGATGCAGATCTGGAGATTGAGCGGCTGCTGCACGAATCACAAAACCGATTGCAACGGCTTGAAACCTTGCGGGCAGTGGACCAATCCATCAATGAAAATGAGCCGCTAAGCGCCACGCTGAAGCTGCTGACACAAAAAATAAAAGAGCATTTGAAAGTAGATGCTGTCGGTATCTATATTTTGGAGAATACTTTCCATCAATATGAGCTTGCGGTCGCTGATGGATTTATTCCTGTTTCTATCCAAAAACTTCAAACCTTAAAGATGCGCTTTCCTGAAACTGATGATGAGTTGAAGGTTCTGCGCCAGATCAATCCAGATTCAAAACTTTTATGGCCTGAATTGGCAGCTTTACTGAAAGAGGAGGGCTTTCAGGATTTTTTGGTCGTTCCGCTGATTATGCAGGGGAGTGCGATGAAAGGTGTTCTTGTTCTCTTCAGCCGAGAGAAATTCAGCGTCGATGACGAATGGTTATTATATAACGAAACGCTTGCTGGGCAGATGGCGATTGCCATTGCGAATGCAAAATTGATCGATGGATTGAAGAGAGCCAATGTTGAACTGGAAGAAGCGTATGATCGTACCATCGAGGGGTGGTCGAAAGCGCTGGATTTGCGCGACAAGGAGACGAAAGGTCATTCTTCACGGGTAATGCAGATGACGATGGATCTGGCTCAAATATTGGGTATTTCAGAAGAAGATTTAGTCCATATTCGACGCGGTGCGCTGCTACATGATATGGGGAAGATGGGAATTCCAGATTCCATTCTGC
>Ga0116193_1004009_pt1 | contig 10402 bp, 4 predicted proteins | sample AD_UKC115_MetaG_FD_89892 | JGI IMG/M metagenome (GOLD analysis project Ga0116193, IMG submission 89892) | Active sludge microbial communities of municipal wastewater-treating anaerobic digesters from Hong Kong - AD_UKC115_MetaG | ecosystem: Engineered > Bioreactor > Anaerobic > Digestate | place...
GTTGGGCCACCAGAGCTGCGGGTTGGGAATCTCAATTGTATGGCTGAACGGAGACTGTCCGGTTTGGGCGCAGAACGTGATTTGCTCGCTGATGACGTGTCCCGTGGGTGGCGTGACGGTAATGACAACGGTACACTCGCGGTCGCTCCAGGGATGCAGGTTGTCTGCCAGGGCGGAAATGTTGAGCCGGGCCTTTTCTTTATGGATGGACGTATGCACCTGAACGTCGCGCAGGATGACGCCGGAAAAACCCTCGAGGCGGACGCCGCGCCAGATCCCGATGTTGGGTAAAATATCCACCCAGTCCCATCCGTAGGTGAACTGCGGTTTGCGCAAATGAGGCCGGCCGGGAAACCCGTACAGGCGGCGCGGCGGGCGTTCCGCCTTGAGTGACTTATCGAGCATCTCATAGCCCACGGTGAGCCGCACGACCAAGGTGTTCTTCCCCTTGCACAGGCGGTGGCGCACGTCAAACGTATGAGGAATGAAGGCGTTGTTTGTCTCGCCGAGAAGCTCACCGTTCAGAAAGATCTGCGCATAGAGATCGAGACCGTCGAACGTGAGTTGCTGGCGCTCTTGCTGCAAGAAGTCGGCCGTCACCGTGAAAGTCTTTTCATACCACCAGGAGCGCTTCTCGGGCCAGCGGCTTTTCTTGGCGTTGAGACTGACCAGCGGCTCTTCCATGCGCCCGGCGCGCATGAGGTCCAGATGAACTTCGCCCGGTACGGTGGCCGTTATCCAGCCGGTTTTATCTTCGGTGGCCTTGCGCAGACCGGCCAGTCCTTTGCAGGACAGCGGCTCTTCGTGCAGACGCCATTTCCCGTTAAGCGGTAGGGTGATCATGGTGCGGGGTCTCCTCCCTGTACTGAAGTCGGTACAGAGTGTAGTAAAGACCACGCTGAGCGAGCAAGTCCTGATGGGTGCCCATTTCACGGATGGCGCCGTGATGCATGACGACGATGCGATCGGCGTGTTGAATCGTCGAGAGACGGTGGGCAATGACGATGGACGTCCGCTGGTCCATCAGTTTGCTGATGGCATCCTGAATGAGGCTTTCGGTTTCGGGATCGATGCTGGAAGTCGCCTCATCCAACACAAGGACGCGCGGGCGGTGGGCCAGCGTGCGCGCAAACGCCAGCAGCTGGCGCTGGCCGGTGGAGATGTTACAGCCGCGCTCGCCCACATCGTAGGTGTAGGCGCCCGGCAATCGTTCAATAAAATCGGCGGCGTTGACGTGCTGAGCACAGGCGTGCACTTCCTTGTCAGACATCACCCCGTCGCCCAGCCGGATATTGTGTTCGATGGTGCCTGAGAAGAGGAACACGTCCTGAAGGACAACGCCGATGTTCCGGCGCAGGGATTGCTTGTCGTAGTCGCGGATGTCCACGCCGTCGATGGTGATGCTGCCGCGCTGAATGTCATAGAAGCGGCTGAGAACGTTGATGAGCGTGCTCTTGCCGGCACCGGTATGGCCCACCACGGCGACGCGCTCTCCGGGGACGATGGTAAGATTAATGCCCTTGAGAATCCAGCGTTCCGGTTCGTAGGCAAACCAGACGTCCTTAAACTCGACGTGGCCTTTGAGATTGGTGGCGACAATGGCGCCGGGTTTGTCGGGAATGTCCTCGGGCGTATCAAGCAGTTCAAAGATGCGTTCAGACGAGGCCATCGCCTCCAGGATGAGGTTGTAGCGGTCGGCGAGAGCGCGGACCGGGCCGTACAGGCGCTCAGACCACTGAACGTACATCAAGATAATACCGATATCCGCCACACGGCCGAGTTGCTGGAGGTGCATAAGCTGGCTGCCGCCGTACAAGATGATGAAGCCAAGGGATAACGTCCCCAGAAAATCAATGACGGGGAAGTAGTAGGCGTAATACTTGATTTGCTTGAACCATTCGTCGCGATGGTCGGCATTTCGCTTTTCATATTCCTGATAATTGACGGCTTCGCGCCTGAAAATCTGGACGACGCGCATGCCGCTGATATTTTCTTGCAGGAACGCGTTGAGGTGAGCGAGGCGACGGCGGATTTCGAGGAACGATGTCTGCGAATATTTGCGGAAGATCAGACCCACAATAAAGACAAACGGTATGGGGCTGAGGGTTACAAGGGTCAGCTGCCAGTCATGCCAGAACATGAAGGAGAGCACAAACACGATGACGAAGAGGTCGTTGATGGTGTGCACGGCGCCGCTGACGATCGTTTCCTGGATCTTTTCAACGTCATTGGTGACGCGCGTCATCAGCCGGCCCACCGGGTTTTTGTCCAGGAACTTCAGCGACATTCTCTGCAGATGCGCGAAGATGCCCATGCGCATCTGCATCATGGTTTTTTGTCCGATGTACGCGACAATAATGCCTTGTGCATAACGCGCCAGCGCTTCCCCTACAATCAGCAGCGCCATGACAAGTACCAGTCTGTGCAGGTTGGCCGTGTCCGCCTGACGTTGCTGATCCAGTTGTGCCTGAAGATCGGGCGACGGTTCTTGTCCCGCCATTGCCTGCTGAAGCTGCACCCGCTCCGGATTGTTGATGAAACGGTCAATGCTTTTCCCGTTGTAATACGGGACAAGCGTGCTGAAAATGGCGGCTATCAGCAGCAGCACGGTGGCGAAAAACATGCGGATGCGATACGGGCGCACGTAGACGAGCAGGCGCTTCATCAGATGTGAATCGTATGAGCGCTTCTGGATCTCGTCCCCGACATGATATCCGAGTGTCATGCTCCCTCCAGTTCCTCTTCCAGCAGTTGGCGCTCGTAGAGAGAGGCGTACAGGCCATTGAGCCGCAAAAGCGTTTCATGGGTGCCCTGTTCGGCGACGCGGCCCTCGTTGAGCACCAGGATCATGTCGGCCTCGCGGATGGCCGAGATGCGGTGGGAAATAATGATGCTGGTGCGCTGGGCCATGACGGTCTTCAGTTGCTTGAGGATTTGTTCCTCGGTGTGGGTGTCGACACTGGAAAGGGCATCGTCGAGGATGAGGATTTTGGGATTGCAGATGACGGCGCGCGCGATCGTCAGGCGCTGCTTTTGACCGCCAGACAGGTTGATGCCGCGTTCGCCCAGGAGCGTCTCATAGCCGTCCGGCAGCTCAGCGACAGTCTCTGTAAACTGAGCGACGTGGCACGCGTAATCAACCTCTTCCTGAGAAGCCTCAGGGCATCCCAGGGTGATATTGTTCAAAATAGAGTCGGAGAACAGAAAAGGGTCTTGCGGCACATAGCCGATAGCTGAGCGCAGTGTGGCAAGCGGAATGTCGCGCAAATCGACGCCATCAATCATCACACGCCCATGCGTTGGGTCATACTCACGGGTCAGCAGTGAAACAATGGTCGACTTACCTGAACCCGTGGGCCCCACAATGGCAACAGTCTGTCCGGGCGAAATCGCAAAATCGACGGCATGCAAAACGTCCTGACCGGCGTAGCAAAAAGAGACCTTTTCAAATCGGATGGCGCCGGCGGCGACGACAAAATTCTGGCGCACATGTTCGGTGTCCTGGATGGTCGGCGTCTCGGCGAAAATCTCGTTAATACGGTTCATCCCCGCCACGCCGCGTTGGTACAGGCTGAGAATCCAGCCCAGTTCAACCAGCGGCCACACCAGAAGCATGGCCGTCACGATGAAGCCCATGAAAAGATCAATTGACAGGCTGCCGTCAATGACCATGGCGCCGCCGCGCCACATGATCATCAGAATGATCAATCCAATGATGAGACCAATGGCGGGCCACAACAGTGTCATGACATACGCGAGTTTCATGTTGTGAGCAAAATAGAAATCGGATTCCTTCTGAAACGCCTGAATTTCCCGGTCGGCAATGCCGTACGCCTGGACGACCCGCGCGCCGGCGAGGTTCTCCTGGACGCGCGAGTTTACAACGCCGTATTGGCGTTGCACCTTTTCCGATTGGCGATGCATGTACATGATGAACGAGTACATGATGAGCGAAACCAGCGGCAGCGGCAGTACCGCCAGCAGCGTCAAATGCCCGCTGAAATGCGCCATCACCGCCAGGGTCAAAGGAATGCGAATCATGTCGATGGTGCCCATAATGCCGGGGCCGATAAACATGCGCACATAGTTGAGGTCGTTGGTCGCGCGGGCCATGAGATCACCCGTCTGGGTCCGGTGGAAGAAATCGCGCGATAAATTCTGCACGTGGCGGAAGTAGTCGTTCCGGAGATCAAACTCGCATTTGCGCGATGCGTTGATGAGGAGCGTTCGCTCCCAGAATCGGGCCACACCGGTCACGGCGGCGATTGAGACCAGAATCAAAAAACTTTTGACAAGCAGGGGCGCCGTGACCGACCCGGTTTGGAAGCCGCTGACCACCGCCTTGATGACATACGGAGTGATAAGCCCAACGAGAACAAAAATCGTGGACAGCGCCGCGCCCAACAGGCACTCCTTCCAGTAGGGGGCCAGATAACGCACGACCGTGCGCAACGGATGCCCCACGCACGCTTTGTGGTTGTTGTATGCCACCGGCTATGCCTCTTGCGCGGGCTCGGCAGGCATCAACGTGCGGACCAGTTGAATGAGGTCATCAGATTTGAACGGCTTGAGCAGGTAGCCGTCCACGTCCACTTCCTGCAACCGTGAGGGAATGCGATCAATGGGCTTGGCCGTAACGAAATAAACCTTGGTGCCGGCCAGAGCCGCGTCAGCGCGAATCCGGCGGCAGACTTCCCATCCGTCCAATCCGGGCATGGCAATATCCAGAAGGACCAGTCCATACTCTTGCGTGGCCAGTTTGTCCAGCGCTTCCTGGCCTGTGCCGCAGGTGTCCACCGTAAACCCTTCGGTACGCAGGCAGCGCGATATGAACACGAGCACTTCGGGATCGTCATCAACACACAGAATCTTGTTGCCAATTTGGGCAGCGGAGTTTGTCCGGCTAAGCACGTATTGGATGCCACTGAGCAGCCCGCTCTTGCGAAAATCGCGCCTGACGCGGGAGGCGACGGCGTTGCGGTAGCGTTCGTGGAGGGTGTCGTCGTTGGTCAGCATGATCAGCGGGATCTTGGCCAGAGCCGGTTCGGCCAACAAGTCATCGATGACGGTCGTCGCCGCATTGCTGTCACCGACTTCCATGTCGACCAGGATGCAGTCGGGGCTGTACTTCTGGGCCAAACCAATGGCATAGGGCGCGGATGAGGCGTGAATAATATCCATGCCTTCGGTTACAAGGTACTCGCGCAATTGCATATTGAGTGCGCGGTCTTTGCTTACGACCTGAATCATCAGGTGCGTGTCAGACGGCACGCCCGCGGGGCCGGTGAGGCTGCTGTCTTCGTTGCGCGGTTTGAGCGGCAAGGAGAACCGAAAGACGCTGCCTTTGCCCAACTCACTGGTTACGATGATGCGGCTGCCGTGCAGGCGCACAATGTCCTGAGCGATGGCCAGGCCGATGCCGGTGCCGCCGTATTTGCGGGTCGACGAACTGTCGTACTGATAGAAGCGGGTAAACACTTTGTCCAGGGCTTCCTGTGGAATGCCGATGCCGGTATCGCTGACGGCCACTTCCAGGGAATCTTCACGGCGCTGAATGTCGACTCTGATGCTGCCGCCGTTGTGGTTGAACTTGACAGCATTGGACAGCAGGTTGTTGAACACCTGGCCCATTTTGCCCTTGTCGCCTTCCATCAGGATTTGCGGATCGCTTGACGCCAACTCAAGCTTGATGTTGCGGCTGTCGGCTACGGGCTGGACGGTTTGCAGACTGGTCTTGGCGCAGTCAACCATATCAAACGTGTCGAACACGACCTTCTCCGTACCCCTGTGAAGGCGTGAGAAGTCAAGCAGATTTTCTATCAGGGCCACGAGCTTTTCTACGTTGCGCAGGATGATGGTAAGGTACTCAGCCTGAACTTCGCTGATGGGGCCTGCCTTGCGGTTGTAGATCATGTCCGCATAACCCATCACGGCCACCAGCGGCGTGCGCAGCTCATGAGATACATTGGACAGCAGGTTGGTCTTCATTTCATCGAGGGTCTTGAGCTCTTCATTGGCTTCATGCAATTTTTCACGGGCCGCCGTCACTTCTTCAAGCGACTGCTGGAGATTCTCGAGCAGGCGCGCATTTCGAATGGCTACAGCGATGTGCGGCGTCATTTCCTCGAGTACTTCGATGTCGTGACTGGTGAAGGTAAACGGTTTGTGCGCTCCAAAATTCAGCGTGCCGATGATGCGGCCGGTGGCGTAGAGGGGGACCGACAGACTGGATTTCACGCCGGTAGGAAATTCGCCCGCGAATGCGGCATAGTCACCCACGAACTCTTCAATCAACAGACTCTTTCGATGGCTGGCGACCCACGCCGTGCACGATTCCTCCGCGTTCTGTGCCGAGATTTCGCGGTTGGCGGCGCTGCGCTCGGGCCACAACTGGCGAACCTCGTACGTCTCGCCTCGCTCATTGAGCAGGGCCACGGAGGCATAGTCAAAGCTGACCATCTTGTTCAGTTCGACGACAAGGCTCTCGTGCAGACGCCCGGCCTGCAGACTGGAGTTAATGACGTTGGCGATCTGGTTGATGGCGCTGATGCGTTCGGACCGCTCGCGGGCTTGTTGTTCCAGGCGCACGCTGTTGGTCACGTCGCGGAAAATACCTTCCGAACCGATAATGGCGCCGTCTTCGCCCATCAACCGGTTGCCCGACAATTCCACGCAAATCGAGCGTCCGTCCCGGCGCTTCAACCACACGCGGGTTCGCTCGATGAAGGAGCGTTTGGCCAGTTCGTTGGAGAGACGGGCGAAATCAATCTCTTCCAGGAAGAACTCCTGAAGGCTGTGACCCGTGGCATCTTCCGGGCGATCATATCCAAAAATCTCCGCACCGGCTGGATTCAGGAAGGTAATGACACCGTCGGGGTCCGTTTGGTAGACGCCGTCGCGCATCGAGGTGACCAGACTGCGGTATTTTTCCTCGGATTCCTCAAGCTGACTGATGTTCTGATTGAGCGCCTGGGCCATCTTGTTGAACGAACTCGCCAATTCCTCGATCTCGTCGCCGGTGCCAATCTTCAGCTTCAACTCCAGATCGCCCTGGCGAATGATCTGCGCCCCTTCATTGAGCAGGGCAACGGGGAGCACAATATTCTTGTGCACATTGCGATAAGCCATAATGCAGAACAGGCCGATGATGACGATACCGCCCAAGGCTGTAAAGGTCGCCCAGAGTTTGACGGCGGCAAACGCCGCGCCACGTGGGCGGTACAGAATGATGTACACCGGGAAATCCTTGAGGCCGTGATAGGCCAGCAGGACGTTCTTCTTGGTTCCGGCGGTTGCGTAATTCCAGATCTGCAGCGAATTGGAAACTTTGGCCTCACTGCCCACCAAAAGACTGGCTACTCGTGGATCCAGGTCCTCGCGATGGAAAGAAGGCACCTCGGGATTGTCATAGTAGGAAACTCGAATCGGACCCGATTTGGGGACATACGCTATCTGATACATATCCCCATTTTTTTCTTGCTGTTCTGAACTAATATTTCTGACCAGAGCGTAGTCAATAAGTTCATTCACGTCCTGGTATTCGACAAGGTATCCCAGGCAGTTGCCGGTCTGCGGAGAGGTAACGGGAACAACGGCCCGTCCCAGGAACCGCTCACGAGCGGTGGAATAAAAGAACCGGTCAAATTGTGCCGTCTTGGACATCCCGATGGGGCGCGGTTCATCCTGATCCAGTTCATCGATGCCCGGCGCTCCCGCCAAATACTGTCCCTCTTCGGAGAACAAGCAGTATAAAGGGGCGCCGGTGGCGCCAATATGCTCCTCGAGTTCCACATGCTCGAAAAGCTGCTTTACGGTTTCCAGCGATTGGGCATCTTGTTGAGTCAAGGCTTGGATGACATCAGGATGACGTGCTAAGGCTTTGGCCTCTCCCAATCGGGACCGTAGCGCCAGCGATATGCCATTGGCGCTTTTTTCCGCCGCCGTGGCCAACGTCTCTTGTACGGCATGGCGCTGGCCTTCCATCACAATGACGTACCCGATGATAAGGGCCAGCGCGATTGGAGTAATGCCCACCCAAAGAATGGATGCAAGAATCTTCCGCTCGATGCTGCCTCGGCGTTCTTTTTTGCGCATGATCACCCTTTACAAATCGAAAAGACAAAGCAGGCCATTGCCTCGTAGAGACCCCACTTTGTCTTTTTAACGATTGTCTGGAACAATACAACGTATCGCCGCGGATTTCAATTACTCGATGACGCGGCCCCGCCCGATCAGGTCGCGCACCTTGGTCAACAGCTCCTCGATCTTGAAGGGTTTGGCCAGGTACTCGTCGGCTCCGCACGAGAAGATCCGCTCGATATCTTTTTCCTTGGTCAGGCATGTGACAGCCATGATGGGCGTGCTGCGGGTTAATTCATTGTCACGCAACGCCTTGCAGACTTCAAAGCCGTTAATTTCCGGCATGAGGAAATCAAGCAAAATCAAATCCGGTGACAGTTGCGCCGCCTTGAGGCCGACTTCGGTGGCGTTGCTGACCTTAATGAGCTCGAAGCCTTCCTCCGTGAGAATGCGTTCCATCAGCGCCAGCGCATCGGGATCATCGTCAACCACCATAACGCGCTTCTTGTTGGGACCTTTTTCACGCGGGAACATGTCGTACTGCTCGCGAAAACTATCCAAATCCTGTTCCAGGATTCGGTAATGGCCGCCGGGCGTTCTGGAAGCTTTGATCAAACCTTGCTTAATCCAGTTCTTGATGCTGTGATGAGTTACATGGCAGATCTTGGCTGCCTCGAAAGTGGTATAAGCTTTTTCTTCCCGATCAGTCACTCTCTATCCTCCGAATTCAAGGTATCCATTTTGAACGGCTAGTCGCGCCCCGCTATCAGGTCGTTAATATTCACACAATGCACAGATTGTGGTCGGATTATAACGTTCGGATTGGGGTGGTGTCAATACCATTCCTGACAAATATCGCTCTTTTCGCTTTTCACAATTTCTACGAACCAGCGACTCCTTTGCTTAATCGCTGATCCGGCAACAAAAGGCTAGTGAAGCAACGCCAGTGCGGCCGAAACAGCCTGGGCTTCCTGCGAAGAAAGCCCGCTGACCAGCAGCTCGTTTTGCCAGGGATACGAAGAAACGCAAAGGCGGTAGCCGATGGCCCAAATGGCAACTGCGCAAATGATCAGGCCCGTCAAAATTCCATAGTATCTGCGCACGAAAGAGCAATAGGCAATCCAGTATTTGTGCCTGATTTCTTTTCTATCAAGCACAGGCGTTGCCGGATCGGTCGTTTCGGGAGAATGGCCTGCCGGTCTTGGCAACCTGTGGATAGGATAGATCACGCCAAATAACAGCAGGCCCGTTAAGATTCCCCACCACAAAAGTTCAAGCGCAGAGCGATTTGTGCCTTGAGAGATGATGTCAGCCGTGGAGCTGTCTTGACCCATGCTCATCACGATCAGCAAAAGCAGAACAACAAGCGTTCCGCTCCACATCACTCCCAAGCCCAGCTTGGAGTGCGGCAGATCCCAGGAGGTTTTGCCGGCCCGCAAACAAAGAGACCATAACGACGCCACGGTATAGCAGGCCCAGAGGGCCATCAACGAAAGGCCAGCGAGTTTGAGCGGAAGCGTATATTGCCTCTTGTCGCTTTCAATGACCCTATCCCGTGCGCCTTCGAATGTATTCAGAACGTCCAACGCAGCCGCCAGAGTCTGATGTTCTTTCTCAAGAGGGAGCGCGGATGCGGCATCGTCAAAGGCACTTATTTGCCGGCGAAGTTCCACGGCCAACAGTTGCGTCCGAACACCGGCGACGGCCTGAAGGCTGCTTTGCGTGGGACTGTCCAGGAGGCGCTTTCCCATCGTTTGCAGTGTCTGAAGCCACGCATCCAGAGACTGGACTTGCTGGGTTGCCACTCTGGGCTTTGCCTGACTGACAACGAGGTCGACGTAGGCGTAGATGGGGCTTAGACAATCGTCAACAGCTGCCCGGCGAAGCATATGGTACCAGTACCCCTGCGTGGGCAGTTTCTCTGACCAAAGCGGCTCGGGAAACAAGACCGGCGCATCGTTTTCGTTGGCTCTGGCCGCGAGCGCCACAGATTCGGTCAGATCTTGATTAGGACTGGCAAAGGCCAACGCGGCCGCCTCCAGATATTCCGCCAACGCATTGCGCGGAGGATGCTCGGCCGCGCGTCGAAAGCAAGCCGCCGCTTCCGGATAGCGTCCCGCGCCAAAGAGCTGACATCCGTAGCGAATGGCCAGAAAGGAATTGGTCGGATCAAGCTGGTGCGCTTGCTGATAAACAGGCAGAACCAGATCCTTTTCCTCTCGCTCCGCCAGTGCCTGAAGGTATTTGACTGTCGGCGTCTCATGCACGATGGCGTCGCGCTTGACCACCTGCCGAAGAATGGTGCGGCCGGATTCCGGCGCCA
>Ga0116193_1004010_pt1 | contig 10401 bp, 4 predicted proteins | sample AD_UKC115_MetaG_FD_89892 | JGI IMG/M metagenome (GOLD analysis project Ga0116193, IMG submission 89892) | Active sludge microbial communities of municipal wastewater-treating anaerobic digesters from Hong Kong - AD_UKC115_MetaG | ecosystem: Engineered > Bioreactor > Anaerobic > Digestate | place...
GAAGGAGTTGTAATAGAACCTTTTTTAGACAGAACAAAAATGGTAAACCATGCTATTGGTACTGTTGAAAAAAATTTAGTTGAAGGAGCTTTAATTGTTGTATTTGTATTAGTAGTTTTTTTAGGAAATTTAAGAGCAGGCTTATTAGTAGCATCAGTTATTCCTTTATCAATGTTGTTTGCCATTTGCATGATGAATTTGTTTGGTGTAAGCGGTAACTTAATGAGCCTTGGTGCATTAGATTTTGGTTTAATTGTAGATGGTGCCGTAATTATTGTAGAAGCCGTAATGCATATACTTCACAACAATCAAAAAATATACAAACACAATATTATTTCTCAACAAAAAATGAATGTATTGGTAGAAACATCTGCTAAAAAAATGATGAACAGTGCCGTGTTTGGTCAAATAATAATTCTTGTTGTGTATCTACCCATTTTTACTTTACAAGGTATTGAAGGAAAAATGTTTAAACCCATGGCACAAACAGTTTCGTTTGCATTATTGGGTGCATTCATATTATCACTTACTTATATTCCAATGATGAGTAGTCTTGTATTATCAAAAAAATATAAACACAAGATTAATCTTTCAGAAAAAATAATGTTGCAATTAGAATATTTGTTTGCAAAAAAATTAGCGTTTGTTTTAAAACATCCAAAAACTGTTTTAACAAGTGTATTTATATTATTTGTTGGAAGTATAATATTACTAACACGTTTAGGTGGAGAATTTATTCCTGCATTAGAAGAAGGAGATTTTGCAGTAGATACAAAAGTATTAACAGGCAGCAATCTTACTACAACCATAGCTTATACGCAAAAGGCAGCACATATATTAAAAACACAGTTTCCTGAAGTAGAAAAAGTAGTTACTAAAATTGGCAGTGGAGAAATACCAACAGACCCCATGCCTATGGAAGCCAGTGATATGATGGTTATTTTAAAAGATAAAAAAGAATGGAAATCTGCCAAAACATTTACAGAGTTAGAAAATAAAATGAGTGCTGCTTTACATAATGTTGCAGGAATAACAACAAGTTTTCAATTTCCTGTACAAATGAGGTTTAATGAATTAATGACCGGTGCAAGGCAAGATATTGTTTGCAAAATATTTGGTGAAAATTTAGATACACTTGCTAATTATGCAACACAACTCGGAAAAATTATTTCAACCGTAAAAGGTGCTTCAAACTTATATATAGAGCCTATTAAAGGAATGCCTCAAGTAGTTATAGAATACAACAGATCCACTATTGCACAATATCATTTATCTATTTCAGATATTAATAAAATAATTAATTCATCTTTTGCGGGACAAAGCACAGGGTTATTTTTTGAAGATGAAAAAAGGTTTGATGTAGTTGTTCGTTTAAACGGAAATGATAAAAAAAATATTGATGATATAAAAAATTTATTAGTACCCGTTTCTAACGGAATGCAAATACCATTATACCAATTAGCCAACATAAATATTAAGAATGATGTAAACCAAATTCAAAGAGAAGATGCTAAACGTAGAATTATTGTTGGGTTTAATGTTAGCGGAAGAGATATACAAAGTATTGTAGAAGAACTTCAACAAAAAACAAATAAGCAACTTAAATTTCCGGCAGGATATTATGTTACATACGGCGGTGCTTTTGAAAATTTAGTGCAAGCAAAAAACAGGTTAATGATAGCCGTGCCTATTTCGCTTATACTCATTTTCATATTATTATTTTTTGCATTTAAAAACATTAAACAAGGTTTATTAATTTATACTGCCATTCCGTTATCTGCTATTGGTGGAATTTTATTTCTTGTGTTAAGAGGTATGCCATTTAGTATAAGTGCGGGCGTTGGTTTTATTGCATTATTTGGTGTATCGGTATTAAACGGAATTGTATTAGTAGCAGAGTTTAACAGGTTAAAAAAAATAGGCATTCAATCACTTTCGTTCATTGTTATAAAAGGTACCAAACTCAGACTACGCCCTGTTTTAATGACTGCCTCTGTTGCATCACTCGGGTTTTTACCAATGGCAATAAGCAATGGTGCAGGTGCCGAAGTGCAACGACCTTTAGCAACAGTTGTAATTGGCGGATTATTAATTGCAACGCTTCTTACATTATTTGTATTGCCTTTATTATACATACTTTTTGAAAAAGGAATTAAGCTAAATAAAATGAAAAGAAAATCAGTTACTGCAATAATAGTTGCGTTATTTTTTACGCAAAATATTCATGCACAAAATTCTATAAACTTAAATCAAGCTGTTGATAGTGCTGTAATTAACAACAACAGAATAAAAAATGAAATGTTGAAAGAAGCTTATGCAAAAAGTTTAATTCAAACATCGGCAGATATTCCCAAAACAAATTTGTTTAGTGAATGGGGACAAATAAACAGTCCTCTGTTCGATTATAAATTCAGTATTAATCAAACCATACAATTCCCAACAGTTTATAAAAAACAAAAAGAAGTTTTAACTGCCGAATACGGTTCTGCAATATTGAATAAGCAATTAAAAATTTATGAATTGAAAAAAGCGGTAACGCAATGTTATTACGTTCATCAATCACTAAAAGCAAAAGAAAATTTATTATTGAAAGCAGATAGTTTATATACATTGTTTTACAACAAAGCATTATTAAGATTACAAAAAGGAGAATCAAATGTGCTTGAAAAAACAACTGCCGAAAATCAAAAAGCTTCTATTCAATTACAACTAAATCAAATTCATCAAGAAATAGAAAGTAATTTATTGTTGTTTCAATATTTAATTAATAACAACAATTGTATTCCACAATATGAAAATAATTTAAACAAAATAAAAGCTGTTATAGATACAAGCAATTTTAAAAATCATCCGTTGTTGCAATTATTAAATCAGCAAATTATTATAGAACAACGTAAAACAGATTTAGAAAAAGCTAAACTAAATCCTGATATAAATTTCGGTGTTAATGCTACCACTTTTAGTGGAAGTGCTGCAGACAATAACATATACACAACTGCCAACAGGTTTGCATCTGTTCAAATTGGCGTAGGCATTCCTATTTTTACACAAAGCCAAAAAGCAAAAATTAAAAGTAGTAAAACCGCTCAGTTAATTGCCGCAAACGAATCTATAAACACACAACAAGAGTTGCAAATAAACATGAAAAGGCTTTTAACTGCGTATGAAAACAATAATATTTCGCTTAAATATTTTGAAACAACGGGTTTAAAAAACGCAGCAACCATAAGCAATACAGCCGATAAACAATTTACAGCAGGCGAAATAAATTATTTAGATTTTGTTATACTGCTTAACCAAAGTATTGCTATTGAAAGCGGATATATTGAAGCCATTCAAAATCATAACAACATAGTAGTAGAAATTAATTTCATTTTAAAATAATTTTAATATGTATTCAATCATCAAAAAAAATATCTCTTATTTCTGTGCCATAAGTTTTGCAAGTGTGTTTTTATTTTCATGCAAATCATCTTCAACACAAGAAACCACAAAAACAGAAATTAACGATAGCATTGTAACACTTACCGATGCTCAACTAAAAAATGCAGGTATAGAAACTATAAGTTTACAACAAAAAAATATTTCAACTGCATTAAAAATAAATGGCTTAATTGAAGTGCCTCCGCAAAATCTTGTTTCAATAAGTTGCCCAATGGGTGGGTATTTAAAAGATACCAAACTATTGCCCGGCATGCATATTAGCAAAGGAGAAATAATTGCAACTATTGAAGATCAACAATTTATTCAGTTGCAACAAGACTATTTGCTTGCTAAATCTAAAATACATTATGCAGAAACAGAATACAACAGGCAAAAAGAATTAAATGAAACACAATCAAGCAGCAATAAAGTAATGCAGCAAGCAGAAACAGAATTTAAAAATGCAACTATTTTATTAGCATCTTTAAGTGAAAAATTAAAGCTGATAAATATTAACCCAACCAAAATAACACCTGCAAATATTTCAAAAAGTATTTTTTTATATGCCCCTATTGATGGCTTTATTACCAAAGTAAATGTAAACATTGGCAAATATGTTTCGCCAACTGAAATTTTATTTGATGCAGTTAATCCATCTGATATTCATTTGAATTTAAAAGTGTTTGAAAAAGATGTTGCAACATTAGCAATTGGCAAAAAAGTAATTGCTTACACCAATGCCAACCCAACAAAAAAATATGAATGTGAAATTGTTTTAATAAGTAAAGATGTAAGCAAAGAAGGTACTGTTGATGTGCATTGCCATTTTGAAAGTTATGATAAAACCTTGCTTCCGGGCATGTATATGAATGCAGAAATTGAAATTACCAATACATTAGGAAATACTTTACCCGATGAAAGTGTTGTAAGTTATGAAGGAGATAATTATGTTTTTGTAGTGAAAGACAAACACACTTATGCACTACAAAAAGTTTCTGTACTTAACACTAATAATAATCTTGTGCAAATAAGTACTGATGATGCAAACAACTTATCAGGAAAATTAATTATAACCAAAGGTGCATACACATTGCTTATGAAAATGAAGATGGTAAATGATAATGAATAAAACAGCAAGCAGGTATGTTAAAACAACAACATACCTTCTTCTTTACAAACTATTTCAACTCATCTAACACTTTAAAAATTTTCTTCACAATTTCATTGGCACTGCCATCAAAATTATTTACAATAACTGCAACAGTATATGCTGTTTTGTTTTTTGCAGTATGATAGCCTGCAAAACTTTTTGTTCCACCAATGGTTCCGCTTTTTAATTTCATTCCATTATACTCGGGCAATGCATTATAAAAAAAGTTAAACCATTTTTGTTGTTGGGCATATTGCAAAGCAGTAACTAAAGCATGTGTGGTAACTCTATTTTGCGGAGATAAGCCACTACCATCTATAATATGTAAAGCAGCTTTTTCAATACCTCTCTCCTTCCAATATCTTCTTACAATATTAATTCCTGAATCAAAATTTCCTATGCCAGTTTTTTCTAAAGCAATAGTTCTTACAAAAGTTTCTCCATAAAAATTTATACTTTTTTTCAAGAAATGATAATTAATACTATCTAATGTTGGAGAGTAATTGGTATAAATAATTTCAGTTGGTTTTGCAGTGAGTTGTTTATTATTATTAACCTCTTCAGATAATTTAATTTGATGTACAGAAATATTAAATAATTTAAAATATTTTTCGAATGCTGCTTTTATTTGTACCGAAGGAAAAGGTATTGAACCCGAAATAATAAAAGGTTTTTCTTGTGCAGGAATTGTACCTTCTGCAAAAGCTGTTGTTGCATACGGCGATGAATAAATGTAAGAATTATCTCCACTTCCTGCTCTTCCTGTTGTTATAAAATTTTTTAATTTGTAATTAATCAAACTGGGTTCTGTTTTTATAATCTTAACACTATCACCTTCTTGTTTGCCGGGTTGCATTATTAAATCAAACTGATTTTCGTGCCAGTTTAATGCCCACGTGCCCGCACCGTAATAATTGCCCATATCATCCCAAATCCATCCGCCGGGTGTAGCATTAAAAATAAATTTCGAATTATCTAAATAACAGTTTCCGTTTATTTTTTTTATGTTATTATTTTTTATTGCACGCATCCATCTATTTAATAAAACCGAATCTTTTGTATCGGTATAACGCCAACTTGCTAAAGTTGGATCTCCGTATCCTGATATAAAAATATTTCCGTTCAATGTTCCGTTTACAATATTTCCATTATATCCTATTTCAGTTTTGTAGCGGTAATCTTTTCCTAATAAATCAAATGCAGCAATACTTGTAAAAATTTTCTGACAACTGGCAGATGCTAATCCCGTTTCTTCATTCAATGCATATACTACTTCATTGGTTTTTGTGTTTACAACATATAATGAAATAATAGCATGTTTCATTTGTGCATCTTTCAAAAATGTTTTCATTTCTGCATCTAACTTGTTCTGAACAGTTTGAGATTTTATACAAGTAACACACATTAAACAAAATAAAAGTTTAACCGTTTTCATTTTAGCATTGTTATTTTGCATAAAAGTAATTGATAAGTTTTCAAAAATAATTATGAGCAGTAATACAATTTGTGCATCTATTATTACCATTGGAGATGAATTATTAATTGGTCAAGTAATTGATACCAATAGTGCATTTATTGCACAAGAATTAAATAAAATTGGAGTGCCCGTAAAAAGGCGTGTTGCCGTTGGAGATGTGTGGGATGATATTTGGAATACTTTAAATGAAGAAAGCAAACACGCAAACATTATTTTAATAACAGGCGGACTTGGTCCAACTGCCGATGATATTACCAAACCCTTACTGTGCAAGTATTTTAATGGAAAAATGATAATGCACCAACCAACATTAGAACATGTAAATTATTTGTTTGAATATGTTTTTAAACGCCCAATGCCTTTGCTTGATAGAAACAAAAAGCAAGCAGAAGTGCCCGATGTTTGCACCGTTTTAAAAAACGAAAAAGGAACAGCACCCGGAATGTTGTTTGAAAAAGATGGAAAAATTTTTATTGCTATGCCCGGTGTTCCGCATGAAATGAAATGGTTAATACAAAATCAAGTTTTACCAACCATTATACAAAAATTTAAAACAGCATTTATTGAACACAGAACATTATTAACGGCAGGTATTGGCGAATCTTTTTTAGCAGAAAAAATAAAAACATTTGAAGAAGCATTACCTACAAATTTTAAATTAGCCTACCTACCCAATTACGGAATGGTAAGATTAAGGTTATCTGCAATTGGAAATAATAAAGAAGAACTTCAAAAAAATATTAATCAACATTTTTCATCTTTAAAAAATTATGTAAAAGATGTAATGGTTGCCGATGAAGATATTTCAATGCAAACCATTGTAGGAAAATTATTAAAAGAAAAAAATAAAACTGTTGCCACTGCCGAAAGTTGCACGGGTGGCTACATTTCACATTTATTAACTACTATTCCGGGTTCATCAGATTATTATGAAGGCAGCGTAATAAGTTATTCTTACAATGTAAAAGAAGAAGTTTTAAAAGTACCACATGAAACACTTATAAAATACGGTGCCGTAAGCGAAGAAACTGTAAAAGCAATGGTACAAAACATTATAACAATAATGAATACAGATTACGGCATTGCAGTTAGTGGTATTATGGGTCCGGGTGGAGAAACACCCGATAAACCTGTTGGCACTGCATGGGTTGCTGTAGCCAACAAAAACAAAATAATTACCAGAAAATTTCACTTCAGATTTGATAGAGAAAAAAATATTGAACTAACCGCTGTGAATGCACTGAATTTGTTACGTCAGTTAATTGTGGATAACCATTGAATAACTTTTAACATCTAAAAATTATTTTTGAGTAATTGTTTGTTGATACTTGCTACGCAATAATATTATTTTTTAAAGATTTTTTGAGCAAGTTTTAAATATTGAAAATAACTTTTTAAAACTAACTCGCTTTTATTGTGTACCAAAAAATAGCAAATAAATTGGATAAGGTTAGCAAGGAAATTTACCTAATAAATTAAGTAAACTAAAGTATGGCAATAGTAGATTTGGTGATGCCTAAAATGGGCGAAAGCATAATGGAAGCCACAGTACTGCGTTGGCATAAAAAAGTTGGCGATACCGTTAAGCTTGATGAAACTGTTTTAGACATTGCTACAGACAAGGTTGATAGCGAAGTACCCTCTACCGCTAATGGTGTTATTACAGAAATTTTATTTAAAGAAAATGATGTAGTACCCGTTGGTGCAGTAATAGCAAAAATTGAAGCCGTAAGTGCAACCTTTGTTCCTACAACACCGCCACCACCCGTTCAACCTGCTACACCACAACAGCCCGTTTATAATCCGCCACCCGTACAACCTGTACAGCAACCTGTTGTTGCACCACAACCCGAACAAGTACCTTTTACACCACAACCAACTTATGTTCCTTCAGCAAATACTTCAGCAGGAGGAAATAATAAATTCTTTTCTCCATTGGTTTTAAATATTGCCAATAGTGAAGGTTTAAGTTTAAGTGAGTTAGAAAGAATTCCAGGAACCGGAGCAGATGGAAGAGTTTCTAAAAGAGATATTCTACAATATATAGCCGATAAAAAAGCAGGAAAAGTAGCTGCATTTGTTGCACCACAACCGCAACCTATTTATCAACAACCTGTTGCAGCACAACCAATACCACCGGCAGTTCCGGTTGTAGAAACTTTTACACATCAAGAACAAGTTATTGCTCCTGAGCCTCCACCGCCAACAATTATTGCACAAGCAGCAGCTGTTCAGCAAGAGCCTGTTATTGTTCCAATACCAGAACCAATGGCTGCTCAGCCACAGCCTGAACCTGTTTATGTTGCTCCGCAAATTCAAACACAAACAGTTGCACCACAACCGCAACCTATTCAACAACAGCAACAACCAATACAAGTTGAGTTTCAACAACCACAACCTGTTTATATAGCTCCTGTGCCTGAGCCCGTTACAGTACAACCGCAGCCACAACCAGAGCCTGTTTATGTTGCTCCACCAATTATAGAAGCACCAAAACCAAGCGTTGAAATTATTGAGATGGATAGAATGCGTAAACTAATTGCACAGCACATGGTAAACAGCAAACAAACCAGTGCCCATGTAACAAGTTTTGCAGAAGCCGATGTAACCAATATGGTTTTATGGCGTGAAAAAAAGAAAGAAGATTTTGAAAAACGTACGGGAACAAAAATAACTTTTACACCAATGTTTATTGAGTGCCTAATAAAAGTTATGAAACGTTTTCCTATTATTAACAGTTCTGTTGAAGGAGATAAAATTCTTATAAAAAATTATTTTAATATAGGAATGGCAACAGCTTTGCCTAATAATAATCTTATTGTTCCTGTAATTAAAAATGCAGAGCAAATGGGTTTAGTTAATTTAGCAAAATCTGTAAACGCTTTAGCAGCCAATGCACGCAACGGAAAACTAAAACCAGATGATACACAAGGCGGCACATTTACATTAACCAATGTTGGCTCATTTGGAAGTTTAATGGGCACACCAATCATTAATCAACCACAAGTTGCCATATTAGCCGTTGGTGCCATAAAAAAACGCCCTGTTGTTTTAGAAACAGAGAAAGGAGATTTTATTGGCATACGCCACATGATGTATTTATCTTTAAGCTACGACCATAGAATTATTGATGGCAGTGTTGGTGCAAGTTTTTTAACAGAAGTTGCCAAAGAATTTGAAAACTGGAATGTAAACAGAGAATTAAAATTGGTTGTACAAGAACAATATGTAGATTAATATTTTGTAATATATAAAAATAGCTAAAGCCACTCCGGAAGGGTGGCTTTTAATTTTGGTAGCTTTATTAAATAGTGAAAGCTTTCATTTTACTGATAAATAATTTTGCATAGTTTTGAGTTAGCTGCAAGCTTAAAGACACCCATAGTATCTAACATAGACAATTTATGACAGCCAGAACATTTTTGAACTTTATTTCACTTTTTTTAATCGTACAAATTTCGACAGCACAACAAACAACGTTGACGAAATTGAATGATGAAACTAATATTTATGACATTCAGGACAGTGTTATGATTAAAACACGAGATGGTGCAATAATTTCGGCAATAGTGGTTCGTAAAAAAGGGGACACAACCCCCAAACCTGTAATACTTCAATACACCATCTATGTAAGAGATAAAGGCAGAGATTTACAGACACTAAAAGATGCAGCAGATAAAGATTATGTTGGTGTTATCGCCTATTCAAGAGGGAAAAGATTTAGTCCAAATGAAATATTACCTTATGAAAAAGATGCAAATGATGCCTATGATGTGATTGATTGGATTAGTAAACAAAAATGGTGCAATGGCAGTGTAGGAATGTTTGGTGGAAGTTATAATGGATTTACACAATGGGCAGCAGCAAAAAGATTGCACCCAGCACTGAAAACAATAGTTCCCTATGTTGCAAATAGACCCGGAATGGGTTTACCGATGGAAAACAACGTTTTTGTAAACCCTAATTACGAATGGTCTTTTTATGTTGGCAACAATAAATATTTAGATACAATAGCAGGAAACGACAGGCAACGGTTTAGAAAAATGATGTTCAAATGGTGGGAAACAGGTGTAGCATATAAGAAGTTAGACAGCATTGATGGAACACCGAACAAGTTATTTCAACGTTGGATAAGCCACTCTGATTTTGATATTTATTGGCAAAATATGGCACCATATAAAAAAGATTTTGCACAAATAAATATTCCCGTTTTGGCATTTGACGGCTATTACAACGACTCTCAAAATTCTAGTTTGTATTATTTAAGAGAACTTCAAAAATACAGCCCCAAAACTCCTTTTTATTTAATCATTGGACCTTACGGACATTTTGGAACTCAAATTGGCGGAGA
>Ga0116193_1004012_pt1 | contig 10396 bp, 7 predicted proteins | sample AD_UKC115_MetaG_FD_89892 | JGI IMG/M metagenome (GOLD analysis project Ga0116193, IMG submission 89892) | Active sludge microbial communities of municipal wastewater-treating anaerobic digesters from Hong Kong - AD_UKC115_MetaG | ecosystem: Engineered > Bioreactor > Anaerobic > Digestate | place...
CCGAGCCTAAGCCATCGTCGCCGCGCGGGACAGTGGCGGCGTGGTGAACTCCGTGTAAATCGCGCACGATGAGCCCGCCCGATCCGCTGGACGACGCGGACGTTTGTGTCACACTTCGCCTCCCCGAATTACGGCGTACCCCGCCATGTCCGAACCTCCGAGCGCCATTTCCGCACTGTCGTCCAGGCGCATCCGTGCTGTCGCCCGGGCGCTCCGCTCGATTTCGCCCGCCGCGCGCCCATGAGCCGCCTCGTCATCGTCGTGGAGAAAGCCTCGGACTGGGGCTCGTACTACCCTTCGGACAACGTCGTCGCGGCGCAGGATTATCTGAAAGAGCCGATCGCCGCCGACGACGAACGCGTGCAGGTGATCAACCTGTGCCGCAGTTACAAGTACCTTGGCATCGGCTACTACGTTTCGTTGCTCGCCGAGGCGCGCGGGCACAAGGTCATTCCCTCGGTGCGCACGATCAACGATTTGCGCAAGCGCGCGCTGTACGGACTCGACATCGAGGATCTCAACCAAAAGCTCGCCAATTTCCTGCCGGCGGGTGGGCGCGACACGACCGATCTGGGGGTGCTCGTCTACTTCGGCGAAACCAGCTACACGACCTTGTCCGATCTCGCCCGTCAGGTGTTCGAGACGTTTCCGTGCCCGATTTTGCGGCTGGAGTTCGAGCGCGAAAAAGTCTGGCAGATTGCCGCGATCAAACCCGCCGGGCTGCACACGCTGACCGATCAGCAGGAAGATTCCTTCGCCGAAGCGTTGGACAAATTCTCCAAAAAACTCTGGCGCAAGCCGCGCGCGCGCAAGGTCTATCGCTACGACATCGCCATGCTGGCCGATCCGAACGAAGCCATGCCGCCCTCGAACAAGCGTGCGCTGAAATCGTTCATCGAGGCGGGCAGAGAGATCGGCATCGAGGTCGAGCCGATCGGCAAGAACGACTACACGCGTCTGGCCGAATACGACGGCCTGTTCATCCGCGAGACGACCGCCATCGACAATCACACCTACCGCTTCGCCAACAAGGCGGAGAAGGAAGGCATGGTGGTGATCGACGATCCGGGTTCGATTCTGAAATGCACGAATAAAATCTATCTGCACGACCTGCTCAGATCGCGCAAGCTGGCCACGCCGAAAACGGAAATTCTCCATCGCGACGATGCAAAAAGCCTGGCCGAACTGCCCGACCTGCTCGGCTTTCCGATCGTGCTGAAAATCCCCGACGGCTCGTTTTCGCGCGGCATCGTCAAGGTGGAAACGCCCGAAGCCCTGAAGAAAGCGGCCGACGACCTGTTCCAGCACACCGCGCTCGTGCTCGCGCAGGAATTCATGTTCACCGAATTCGATTGGCGCATCGGCGTGCTCGACGGTCAGGCGCTGTACGCCTGCCAGTACTTCATGTCGCGCGGGCACTGGCAGATTTACAACCACGGCGCGAACGCGGCGCAAAAATCCGGCGGCTTCAAGACCCTGCCCGTGCGCGATGCGCCGAGCGAGGTGGTCAAGCTGGCGTTGAAAGCCACGGCGTCGATCGGCGATGGCCTCTATGGCGTGGATCTCAAACAGAACGGCCAGCGCGCCGTCGTCATCGAAGTCAACGACAACCCGTCGATCGATGCCGGCGTCGAGGACGATTACCTGGGCGAGGATCTGTACCGGCGCATCATGGAGGAATTCCTGCGTCGGCTCGAACGCAAGCGGCTCGGCATCGTCGATTGATGCGCGCAGCGCGTGCGTTGTTCTCTCATGCCGCGCCGGCGGCTTCGCGCGTGGCCCGATCCAGAAACTGCTGGAAGGCGTCGATGACCTCCACGCCGTCGAACAGGATCGCGCTGCGGCGCGCGATGCGTTCGCGCAGCGCCTGCCGCGCGGATGCATCGTCGAGCAGGGCGACGGCCTTGGCGACGTAGTCGTCGGCATCGCAGGCGACGAGGCCATCGATGTCGATCAAACGCAGCATCGCCAACGTCTGACGGCCGCGCGCCATGCGCGCGTTCCAGGTCAACACCGGCGTGCCGAGGCCGAGCGCATCCAGGCTGGTCGCACCGCCGGAGAAGCCGGGCGAGTCGAGCACGAGCGCCGCGCGGGCGACGCCGCCGAGGTAATTGGCGTAGTCCATCGCCGGCAGAAAGACGAGCGTCGTCGCGGGGTCCAGGCCGCGCTGTGAAAATGCCGCTTCGAGGCGTGCGCGGAAACGTCGAGCGACGCCGCCCTCGCGCAGGAAAAAACCGATGCGCGCGCCGCTGCGTTCGGCGATGCGCGCAAGCACGGCATCGAAAGCGGGCATGAGCTTGATCGGGTTTTGCAGACACAGCGCGATCGGCGCGCCTGCGGCATGGCGATCGAGCCAGCTGCCGTCGCCCGGCGCGGGCGGCGGCTCGGGGCACGCGCCGAGATCGGGCAGGCATATGAGTCGCTCGCGATAGTGACGCTGCGCATCCTCGGGTTCCAGCGCGGCGCCACTGAGAAAATAATCCATGTTCGCCAACCCGCTGGTCGCGGGATGGCCGTACAACACGCATTGCACCGGCGCGAGACGCAGCGCGCCGAGCATGTGGTGACGTGGATCCATGCCGGTTTCGGCGTAGATCAACGCATCGAGTTGTGCTGCGCGGATTTTCGTCGCGGTGGCGAGCGCGTCTTCGGCGACCGAGTCGAACGTGGCAACTTTTGCCGCCAATGCTTTGGTGTTTGCATCGCGCACGCCGCCGCTGTACCAGACGTGCACCTCGAAACGCGCCGGGTCGAGACCGCTCAGCAGGCGGTTGAAATAGCGCGAGACGGTGTGACGCATGAAATGGCTGCCGACGATGCCGACGCGGAGGCGGGCGCCGTGCGCCCGCGCGCGCCATGCGAGTGGGCGCATGAATTCCGGCGCATGCGCCGCCGACACGCGTCCGATCAGGTCGCCGAAACGCTGTTGCAACGCCGTGTTGTCGCGATCCTGATAGTGCAGCAGGAAGGTCGCCACGCCGCTCGCGGCGGCGGCGGCGCGGGCGCATTCCGGTGCGGTTTTGAGAGACAGCTCGGCGTCGAGCGCATCGAGCCCGTGGGCGAAGCGTTCGCGCTCCGCATCGATCTGTGCTTCCTCGCGGTAAACCGAGGGCAGCGACAGCGCTTCGGCCCAGCGCACGCGTTCGCCGTAGCGCGGATGCGTGCGGCAGGCTTGCAGAATCGTGCGCGCGGCATCGATATCGCCGGTTTCCAACAGGGCCATGCCAAGTTCGGCCTGTGTGCCGCCGTCGTGCGGATCGAGCTCCAGCGCGCGCCGCAATGCGACGATGGCGGCATCGAGATTCAGGCGCAGGCGTTCGGCAATGCCGAGCGCGCGCCACCATGCGGCATGCTGCGGTTCGAGTGCGCTGGCGGTGTGTGCGGCGCGCACCGCCTCGTCGTTGCGGCCGAGATCGATCAACAACATCGCAAGGTTGCCATGTGCTTGCGCGCTGCGCGGTTGCAGGCGCGCGGCGAGTTCCAGCAGCGGCAATGCCGCCTCGAACCGACCTTGCTCGCGCAGCAGATTGCCGAGATTGTTCGCGCTGTTGAAGTCGTCGCCGCGCCAGGCCAAGGCCTGCCGGTACGCCTGTTCGGCTTCGTGTGCATGCCCGCCCGCTTGCAGCGACAGGCCAAGGTTGTAGGCGGCCTCGACATAACCTTCGCGCGCACCGAGCGCGGCACGAAATGCCGCGGCCGACTCCTCGTGCTTGCCCAGACGTCGCCAGGCGACGCCGAGATTGTTGTGCGCTTCGGCGAAACCGGGCGCGCGCTCCACGCAGGCGCGCAGATGCGTCGTCGCCAGCGCAGGGTTGTTCGCCTGCAACGCACAGAGGCCGAGCAGATGCCAGGCATCGGCATTGTCTGGATCGAGCTGCGTCGCGCGCAGATAGTGGCCGTGTGCGGGCGCGAGCCGCCCCGCGCGATGGTGGGCGAGGCCGTGTTGCAATTCCTGTGCGGCCAGAGCGGGATCGGTGCGAGGCATGCGTCGATGGCAAGCGGCGAGGCCCGCATCATCGCACAGCCGCGTCATGCCCTGATGCGTCGTGCGCCGCACGGAATTTCGCCGTGCGCGCGGGCTTGCTATCCTGTCCGGCGAAATGCCGGCTTGCGCCATCGTGTGCGGGCCGAACCGTGCGGTTACCGCCGTTCGTTTTTTCGGAGTCTGTCGTGAAATTTGCCGTTGAAGCCGCCCCGATCGTCGTCGTTCCGGTCGCCGGCGAGGATCTCGCATTTCCCGTGCGTCGCATCTATTGCGTCGGTCGCAACTACGCCGCGCATGCGCGCGAAATGGGCGCGGACCCTGCGCGCGAACCGCCGTTTTTCTTCGCCAAGCCGAGCGATGCGGTCGTCTACGTCGCACCCGGCACGACCGGGCGATTTCCTTATCCGAGTGCGACGACGAATTGCCACTACGAGATGGAGCTCGTCGTTGCGATCGGCAAGGGCGGGCGCGATATCGCCGTCGCGCGCGCGCTCGATCACGTTTTCGGTTATGCGCTCGGCCTCGACATGACGCGCCGCGATCTGCAAGCGAAGCTGCGCGATGCGGGCCGACCTTGGGATGTGGCCAAGGGCTTCGATCATGCCGCGCCGATCGGGCCGATCCACCGCGCCGATGCGGTCGGCCATCTCGCCAAGGGCGCGATCTGGTTGACCCTCAACGGTGCGCCGAAACAGCAATCCGATCTCGCCGACATGATCTGGTCGGTGGCGGAAACGGTGGCGCATCTGTCGGGATACTTCGAGCTGGCCCCCGGCGATTTGATTTATACCGGCACACCCGAGGGCGTCGGCGCCGTCGTCCGCGGCGATACGCTGCGTGGCGGCATCGAGGGGCTCGGCGAGTTCGAGGTGGCGGTCGTTTGAGGCGCGCGGGAGGAACCGTCATGCAGCTCTACAATTATTTCCGCAGCTCGGCCTCGTACCGGGTGCGCATCGCGCTCAATCTCAAAGGCCTGCACTACGATTACCTGCCGGTGCATCTCGTGCGCGGCGGCGGCGAGCAATTTGCGCCAGCCTATCGCGGCATCGCGCCGGAAGGCCTGGTGCCGGTGTTGGTCGATGGCGATGCCGCCGTGCACCAGTCGCTGGCGATCATCGAATATCTCGAGGAAACCCACCCCGCGCCGCCGCTGTTGCCCGCCGATGCGGCCGGACGCGCCGCGGTGCGCGCGATCGCGCTGGACATCGCCTGCGACATCCATCCGCTCGGCAATCTGCGCGTACTCAAGTACCTCGCCGCGAATTTCGGCGTGCCGAAAGACGGCATCGACGCCTGGGCCGCGCACTGGATCGCGACCGGCTTCGATGCGCTGGAGACGCGCCTGGCGCAGCACGCTTCGCGCGGCACGTTCTGCCATGGCGATGCACCGACGCTGGCTGATGTCGTGCTGGTGCCGCAGGTGTTCAACGCGCGCCGTTTCGGCGTCGACATGAGCCGGTATCCGCTGATCGCGGAGATCGCCGAGCGCTGCAACGCGCTGCCCGCGTTCGCCGACGCCGCGCCGGCCAAACAGCCCGACGCGGAGTAGCCCGAAAATACCGAAGCGTCCTCCCCGCTTGCACGCGAACGAGCGCGGGATCGGGAGTCCCTACTTTCGGCACTGGACACGACGCATGCCTGCGTGGACAGTGCGCGCTCCATTCGTCCACGGAGCCATCATGTCGCGCATCGCCTTCAAACCCTTGTTCTTTGCCGTTGCTGCCGCTTGCGCTGCGGCGTCGAGTGCGCATGCCGTGGAGGATGTGGCAACGCGTGTCAAGGCGCTCAATGCCCTGCTCGGCGAGCAGTGGGAATACACGTTGAAGAATGCGCCCGAGTTCGCCTCGATGCTGGGCGATTATCGCTACAACGACCGCTGGAGCGACTACTCGCTGGCCGCCGCACAGCAGAAGAAGAAGGACGACGAAGCGTTCATCGCGCGCTTCAAGGCGATCGACACGACCGGTTTTGCCGAACAGGATCGGCTCAATCAGCAATTGATGGTGCGTCAGCTCGACGATGACATCCGCAGCATCGATTTGAAGCTCAACGAGATGCCGCTCGATCAGTTCGGCGGCGCCCATTTGCAACTACCGCAATTTGTCTCGATGCTGCCGTTCGACAGCGTCAAGCACTACGAAGACTATCTGGCGCGGCTGAATGCGGTGCCGCATGTGTTCGATCAACTGATCGGTGTGCTCAAGCAGGGCGAGGCGGACAAGATGATGCCGCCCAAATATCTGCTGGAGAAAGTCGTCACGCAGATCCGCGCGATCGCGCAGCCGACTGGCGAGAACAGTGCGTTCGGTCGCCCGGTGGCGAAGTTTGCGGACAACATCCCCGAGGCCGAGCGCAAGCGCCTGCACGCGGCGATCCTCAAGGCGGTCGATGAAAAAGTGCGCCCGGCCTATGCCAGGCTCGCCGATTTCGTCGAGAAGGATTACGCGCCGAAAGGCCGCAGCGAGCCGGGCATGTGGTCGCTGCCGAACGGCGATGCGTTGTATCGATTCGCTGCCGAACAGCAAACGACGACGGACAAGTCGCCGCAGGACATCCATGATCTGGGTTTGAAGGAAGTCGAGCGCATCGAAGGCGAGCAACTCAAGATCGCGCAGAAAATGGGCTACCAGGACCTGAAGAGCTTCCGCGAGGCGATGGACAAGGACCCGAAGACGCACGCAACCTCGCGCCAGCAAATCGTGGATTTGTATAAAAAGTACATCGCCCAGATGCAGCCCAAGCTGCCGCAGTTGTTCGGCCTGTTGCCGAAGACCAAGGTCGAAGTGCTGCCGGTGCAGGACTATCGCGAGAAGGAAGCGGCCGCGGCCGAATACAACCCCGGCACGCCCGACGGCAAACGTCCGGGCCGTGTCTACGTCAACACCGGCGACTACACGCATCGCTCGCTCCTTACCATCGAAACCACGGCCTATCACGAAGGCGTGCCCGGGCATCACATGCAGATCGCGATCGCGCAGACCTTGCCGGGCCTGCCACCGTTCCGTCAGCAGGCCGGCTACACCGCCTATGTCGAAGGCTGGGCGCTGTACGCCGAACGCCTTGGCGAGGAAGTCGGTTTCTATCAGGATCCGCTGAGTTATTTCGGTCATCTCTCCGATGAACTCCTGCGTGCGAACCGCCTCGTGCTCGACACCGGCGTGCACTACAAGCACTGGACGCGCCAGCAGATGGTCGACTGGTTCCACGCCCACTCCAACGAAGACGAGCCGGACGTGCAAGCGGAAACCGACCGCTACATCGTCATGCCCGGTCAGGCGCTGGCTTACAAGCTCGGTCAGCTCAAGATTCTCGAATTGCGCGCGCGGGCGAAAAAGGAACTCGGCGACAAGTTCGACATCCGCGCCTTCCACGACGAAATTCTCGACGGCGGCGCGTTGCCGCTCGACGTGCTCGAAGCGCGCGTGGATGGCTGGATCGCCCGCAGCAAAGGACAGGACGCAAAGAAATCCTGAGTGGACATCGGCGTTGTCCGCACTCTGTCCGCCGTATCGAGCGGACACGGTGCGGAATCGATGGTGGTTAAAATAATAATTAAAAACAATATGTTGGCGAAGTAATTCTATTGGCATGCCAATTGCTTTAATCGGGTTGTTCCGACTCTATTGAAGCGCATCGCCAGCATGATCCGAGATACCTCCGGCCAAGACCGTCGCATCGAAGTAGCGTCACCGCACACCCGCAAACTTTGGATCGTGGCCGGCATGGTCGGCGTGGCGGTGATCCTCGCGCTGATCGGTGTCGTGCCCTCGGTCGCGCGCTTGGTTTCGGCGGGAACTTCGGTGTCGGCGGCGGCGCTGCGCATCGCCGAAATCAAACGCGGCACGTTGGTGCGCGACGTTTCCGCACAAGGCAAGGTCGTCGCCGCGCAGGCGCCGACGTTGTACGCGACCGCGCCGGGCACCGTCACCCTGCTCACCCACGCCGGCGACAAGGTCGAGAAGGATCAGATCCTCGCCGAAGTCGACAGCCCCGAATTGACCAACAAATTGCAGCAGGAACAAGCCACCCTTGCCAGCCTCGACATCGAGGTCGGCCGTGCCGGCATCGACGCGCGACAAAAAGCGTTGCTTGCGAAGAAAACCGTCGATTCGGCGCGAATCGACCGCCAGACCGCGGCGCGCGAAGTCGAGCGCAAGTCGCAGGCCTTCCAGAAGGGCGCGATGCCAGAGATCGAAGTGCTGCGCTCCAAAGACGAGCTGGCCAAGGCCGAGCTCAACGTCAATCAGGCGCAGGCGGATGCGCAGCTGCAAAACGAGACGGCGGCGTTCGAGCTGAAGACCAAGCGCCTCGCCTTGGAACGACAGAAACTGCTCGTCGCCGACCTGTCGCGCCAGGTCGACCAGCTCAAGGTGCGCGCGCCGGTCGCGGGACAAGTCGGCCAGCTGCTCGTGCAGCAAAAGGCAAACGTGCCGATCAACTCGGGGTTGCTCACGGTGATCGACTTGACCTCGCTCGAAGTCGAATTGCAGGTACCGGAAGTGTTCGCGCACGATCTTTCGATCGGCATGCCGGCGGAAATCAGCGAAGGCACCAACAAGTACAAGGGCGAGCTTTCTGCGGTGTCGCCGGAAGTGGTCAACGGTCAGGTTGTCGCGCGCGTGCGCTTCGCCGGCGACAAACCGCCCGGATTGCGTCAGAGCCAGCAGCTGACCACGCGCATCCTGATCGACGAGCGGCCCAATGTGCTCATGGTCGAACGCGGTTCGTTCGTCGATTCGGGCGCCGGGCGCATCGCCTATGTCGTCCACGACGGCATCGCCGAGCGCCGCGCGATCCAGATCGGCGCCACCAGCTTGAATGCGGTTGAAATCCTTTCCGGGCTCAAGCAGGGCGAGCGCATCGTGATTTCCGGCACCGATACGTTCAACGGTGCGGAAAAGGTGGTGCTCAATTGAGCCCAATCCATGACCGACGAGCCGAACGTGTGCGCGATACGAGGTTTGCGCTCGATTCCCGGCGCGGCGCGCCGAATAACCCCGATGCCGACGATCCTTGCCGATCCGCGGTTGCCGATTTCTTTCACTGAACCCGAGGGCGTCATGCTGAAAATGCAACATCTTTCCAAAGTATACCGAACCCACATGGTCGAGACGCACGCCCTGCGCGACTTCTCGATCCACGTGCGCGACGGTGAGTTCGTCGCCGTGACCGGGCCGTCGGGTTCCGGCAAGACGACCTTCCTCAACATCGCCGGCTTGCTCGAGGAATTCACCAGCGGCGAGTTCTGGCTCGACGGCGTCGCCGTGAGTGGCCTGAACGACAACGCGCGCTCGAAACTGCGCAACGAGAAGATCGGCTTCATCTTCCAGGGTTTCAACCTGATTCCTGACCTCAACCTGTTCGACAACGTCGACGTGCCGCTGCGCTATCGCGGCTACAACGCGGCCGAGCGCAGGAAGCGCATCGAGGAGTCGCTGGCGCGCGTCGGCCTGTCCTCGCGCATGAAGCACTATCCGTCGGAGCTGTCCGGCGGCCAGCAGCAGCGCGTCGCGATCGCGCGCGCGCTGGCCGGTTCGCCGCGCCTGCTCATGGCCGACGAGCCGACCGGCAACCTCGATTCGCTCATGGCGCGCGGCGTGATGGAGCTGCTCGAGGAGATCAACCGCGCCGGCACGACGATCATCATGGTCACCCACGACCCCGAACTCGCCGCGCGCGCGCAGCGCAACGTGCACGTGATGGACGGTCAGGTCACCGATTTCGACGCCGAGCCGAAGCTGCGCATGCAGTCGCGCGATGCCGACATCGAAGAAGCGGTGGTGTGATTTTGTTCCCTTCTCCCGCCGGGAGAAGGTGCCCGAAGGGCGGATGAGGGAAAGACCTTCGGCCAATGCGAGTTTTGATGGATCGAGACGCTCTTCCCTCATCCGGCGCTGCCGCGCCACCTTCTCCCGGCGGGAGAAGGGAAGCAAGGACTTCAGTATGTTCTCCTACTACCTGCAACTCGGCCTGCGCAGCCTCAGGCGCAATCCGATCCTCACCGCGCTGATGGTGCTCGGCATCGCGCTCGGCATCGCCGCGAGCATGACCACGCTGACCGTGATGCATCTGATGGGCAGCGATCCGATTCCGTGGAAGAGCAGCAATCTGCATTATGTGCAGATGGACAACTGGGATCCGAACAGTCCGTACAATCCCGACGGCAGTCCGCCTGACCAGGTGACCTATCGCGACGCGGTCGCGCTGATGGAAGCCGGCAAGGCAGACAAGCAGGTGGCGATGTTCAAGCTGGCGCTGCCGGTGCAGCCGGTCAATCCCGAGCTCAAGCCGTTTCGGGCGCTGGCACGCGTGACTTACGCCGATTTCTTTGCGATGTTCGAGCCGCCGTTCGCCTACGGCGGCGGCTGGAACCACGACCAGGACGCGCAGCATGCGCGCGTCGTCGTGCTC
>Ga0116193_1004015_pt1 | contig 10391 bp, 11 predicted proteins | sample AD_UKC115_MetaG_FD_89892 | JGI IMG/M metagenome (GOLD analysis project Ga0116193, IMG submission 89892) | Active sludge microbial communities of municipal wastewater-treating anaerobic digesters from Hong Kong - AD_UKC115_MetaG | ecosystem: Engineered > Bioreactor > Anaerobic > Digestate...
CGGCCGCAAGACTGACATTGGCGCGTTCGACGCTCCGACTCACGTCGGCCTGCCGCTCGGTGTTGTCACCCGCGTGGCGGCAGAGTGGTTTGAAGTCGAAGCGCATGAACCGCTGGCGAACGGCGATGGCGTGACCTGGATGCACAAGCGGGAGGTTCGCGGCGCGCAGGTCAACGTCGCCCGTCAGGTCGGCGAGGTCTGGCGCGTCACGCCCAATCAACCGCTGCGCGAGCTCGAAGCGGCCGGACTGAAGCCCGGCGTGGCGCTCAGCCGCAACCGCGACCACGCCTGGGAACTGGCGCTGGCGCGTAAATCGGCGGAACGCCGCATCGATATCAGCCTGCGCTTTGTCGAAACCGTCGATGGTTTTGCGTTGCACATCGCTGACGAGACCGGCGCCGCAGGTGCGGCCAGCATCGCTTTCGCCCACGACCCGGCGCAGAATGCCGATCGTGCAGAAGCAAGCCTGCGTGAAAATCTGGCCAAGCTCGGCAACACGATCTTCAGCGCCACCGAAGTCGAAATCGGCTGGTCGCAGCCCTGGTTCGTGCCCGCTTCCGCCGCCAACGCGCTCAGGCGTGATGCGCTGGCGGCGCTGGAGGCAGACCGCGCAGCGCGCTTCAGCAAATGGTCACGACGCGCAGCGACAGCGCCACCGGTGCCTTACCCAGGCGAGTCGCTGAGCTACCTGGCCAACGTCTACAACCAGGCGGCACGCGATTTCTACGCTCGCCACGGGGTCAGCATGATCGACGCGGCCTACGAGGCACACCAGCAGGCGGGCGAAGTGCCGCTGATGGTGACCAAGCACTGCCTGCGGTTTTCGTTCAACCTGTGCCCGAAGCAGGCCAAGGGTGTGCAGGGCGTGCAGGGGCAAGTTCGTGCCGAGCCCATGACATTGATCAGCGGCGGCGACCGCCTTACCCTCAAGTTCGACTGCAAACCCTGCGAAATGCACGTGATGGGCAAGGCCCGTTCGCACATCCTGCGTTCGCCGCCGCCCTCAAGCGTGGCTATCCCGGCCTCGCCGCTGAAGTTCTACGCGAAGCGACCAGCCGACACCATCGCCTCATAACGCGGCTGCAAGCGACCGCGGCGCCGTCACTGGCGATTGCGTGCGCTGCCCATCCGGCACGCGAGTTCGAATGCGTTACGCATGGCCCCCACATGGGCGAGACCATGGCCGGCAATGTCGTAGGCCGTGCCATGCGCGGCTGTGGTGACTGCAATCGGCAGCCCGCCCTGCACGGTAACACCCCGCTCAAAGCCCATCAGCTTCATGGCGATCTGGCCCTGATCGTGATACATGGTGACCACACCATCGTATTGACCGTTCGTGGCACGAACAAAGATGGTGTCGGCCGGAAACGGCCCATCGACGGCGCAGCCACGGGCGCGGGCGAGCGCGATGCCGGGCTCGATGATGTCGCCCTCCTCGCGGCCATAGTTGCCGTTGTCACCGTTGTGCGGGTTCAGGCCGCACACCGCGACGCGTGGCGCGGCCTTGCCCGCTGCGCGCAGTGAATCGGTAATCAGGCGGGCTGCATCGGCAACCCCCTCTGCCGTGAGCAATCCGCTGACGTCCTTCAACGCCACGTGCGAAGTGACCCGCGACGTCCACAGCGTGTCGAGCACGTTGAGCTCGCCGGTGTAGCCGTGGCAACCAAGCAGGTCTTCAAACCAGCGCAGCTCATCCTGCTGCTGCATGCCGCCCGCACGTAATGCGCCTTTGTTGAGCGGGGCAAAACAAAGTGCATCGGTCACGCCCCGTTGCGTGAGCTGCGCACCGAGCGTCAGCATATCGAGCATGTATCGGCCGTTGTCCGCCTTCGCCTGCCCACGCTCGAAGCCGCTGGCGTCGATGCCCGGCCAATCCAGCAGCGCCGGCCCTGCCCTGTCGGTGTCGTTGATGTCCCCGGGGGCGACCACCGGCAGCTTGATTTGAATACCCGTCTCCCGCATGGCGTCGGCGAGCACCGTCCGGCTGCCGATGAGGTAAATGTTGCCCTGCTGTGCTGCCGCATCAGCCAGCAGTTTGACGACCAGCTCCGGCCCGATTCCGGCGGGGTCGCCGATGACAAGTGCAATGTTTGGTTTCATGGGGCTGCTGCCGCGGGGAGTTGCCTCCCCAGCGTTCATAGTTAGTCAAGCTTCACGTTGGCATCGCGAATCAGCTTGCCAAAGCGCTCGTACTCGCTGCGCCCCAACGCTGCAAACTGCTCCACCGTCATGCCGCCTGGCTCACCGCCCAGGCCACGCAGGCGGGCTTGCACGTCAGGCAGCTTGAGCACCCGCTGCATCTCATCGACCAGCCGGGTAACGACTTCTTTCGGCGTACCACCGGTGACATACAGGCCATACCAGGTCGTCATCTCGGCGGCGGGGAAGCCGAGCTCGGTCAGCGTTGGCACGTCGGGCAGCTCGGCCGAACGGCGCGGCGAGGTGACGGCGAGCGCTTTCAGCTTGCCGCTCTTGATGTGTCCCATCGCCGAAGAGGTGGTGTCAAGCATGATCTGCACACTGCCCGCAATCAGGTCTAGATGGGCCTGCGCGCTGCCCTTGTAGGGGACGTGCGACATTTGCGTTCCGGTCGCCAGTTTGAACGCCTCGCCGGCAAGATGCTGGGTGCTGCCGACACCACTGGAGGCGTAGCTGAACCCGGTCGGCTTCGACTTCATCATGGCCACCAGCTCCTTGACGTCCCGCGCACCGACCTGCGGATTGATCACGAGCACGTTCGGCACGGTCACGATCAGGGCGACTGGCGTCAAGTCCTTGTTGGGATCGAACCCGAGCTTGATCAGATGCGGTGCGATAGCCTGCCCGGTATTGGTTGCCACCAGCAGGGTATGGCCATCAGCCGGCGCCTTCGCCGTTACGTCGGCGGCGATGGTATTGGACGCACCCGGCCGGTTCTCGACAACGAATGGCTGTTTCAGCTCGCCGGCCATCTTCTCGGCCAGCATGCGCGCGATGATGTCGGTACCGCCGCCAGGCGAGGCACCCACCATGATCTTCACCGGCTTGCTGGGGTACGCCTGGGCCGCCGCCGGCGTTGACGTCGCCAGTAGCACGACCGGCAGCAGCGAGCCGAGCAACGATGCGCAAACCTGCGACGCCGTGGATGATGACTTGACCATTTCTTCCTCCGTTGTTCAAACGCCTGATCGCTTACGGTCCGGTGCTCGCGGGCGCTACGGTGGCGCCCTGAATACCGTGCCGTGCCAGTGATGCCGCGACGAAGCCACTTGCCTTTACGTCCTCGACAAACGCTTTCAGGTAATCGCCCGCGACCGATCTGGCGCGCGGCGTACCCAGCGCCTGGTTGATCACCATGAAGCGGCCCGGCAGCAACCGCAGTCCGGGGACGCGCGCTGCATCCATCTGCAACTGCTGTTTGACGCCGGCAGCGACGTCGAGATTTTGCGCGACAAAGGTGTCGGTCACCGCTTGCGACGTGCTGGCATGAACAATCGTGGCGTGCTTCAGCTCGCGCGAGAGAAACAGGTCGTAGGCGCTGCCCTTCGCGGCGGCCACGCGGATACCGCGTTGATCCACCGATTCGTTGGCCCGCAGCGGCGAGTTCTCGCGCACCAGAAAGGCGCCCTCGATCACCACGTAGGGCGCGCTGTACACCGTGCTGACGGCGCGCTCGGGGTCAATCGCGACAAACGCAATAGCCACATCATTGGCACTGACCGCCTCGATCACCTTGCCCGCGGCCTGAAATGGCACCAGCTCCACCTGCACGCCGAGACGACGTGCCAGCTCGCGGGCAAGATCAACAGAAACGCCGACCGGTTCGGCGGTCACGGGATGCCGATTGGCGAGGATCGGATTGCCAAAGTTGATCGCTGCGCGCAGCCGGCCGTCGGGTGCCAGCGCCTTGATGGTCTCAGGGCTGGCCGCGCGGCCGGCGGGGTCAATCATTGTGCTGCAGCCGGCCAGCAGACTGAACAATGCGGCTGCCAGCAGGATGGCCCCAGGCAGGCGCGACCCACGGCGATCAATACGGATAGAGTGTGCGATGTGCATTGAGGTGCCCCTGACGTGGTAACGAAATAACCAGTGTCTGGCGAGCAGGCAGCGGGCCGGTGGAACTGCGATAGCGGCCTCATTCGACCTTGCCGATCCGCTGCACCACGTCGGCCATCTTGCGGGCATCGGCGTCCCAGTAGCGCCGGAATGCGGGTGCGTCCAGATAGGCGAGCGGTGTTTGCATGGTCACAAATGCCTGCCGGAACGCCGGGTCGTCCTGAGCTTCGCGCGCCGACTTGCGCAGCGCCGCCAGCACAGGCTCCGGTGTGCCGGCCGGTGCGAAGAGCCCCGACCATTGCGCGTAGTCCGCGGCGACGCCCAGCTCGGTCAGGGTGGGTACGTCAGGCAGGGCGGCATGCCGCTCAGTGCCCCAGTTGGCCAACACCCGCAGCTTGCCGGCCTTGACGTGCTGGACCACGGTAGACGGTCCCGATGCCACGGCATCCAGGGTGCCGCCGAGCAGCGCGGTGACCGCCGGAGCCGCCCCGGTAAAGGGTACATGGGTCATGCTGATACTGGCACTCGTAGCGAGCATCTCCATCGGGACATGCATGGTGCCGTAGTTGCCGGACGACCCGTAGTTGAGCTTTTTCGGATGAGCCCTGGCAAAGGCGACGAACTCCGCGAAGCTCTTCCACGGCGCGTCGGCACGCACCGCCAGGACCACCGGGTCGGCGGTGAAACGTGCCACCGGCACCAGTTGATCCAGCTGAAACATCGGCGCCCGCGCAAGCACCCGGTCGGCCTCCGGGATGACGGAAATCGACGACAGCGCCAGCAGCAGGGTGTAACCATCCGCTCTCGCCTTGGCGACATAGGCCATGCCGATGCCGCCGCCGGCCCCCCTGCCTGTTTTCAATCACCACCGACTGCCCGAGCTGTTTGCCGAGCGCCTGTGCCACCGGGCGCGCCACATTGTCCGCCACCCCTCCGGGCGGAAACGGCACGATCAACGTAATCGGGCGCACGGGGAAGTCCTGCGCAGCCGCCGGCCCCGGCGTCGATACGGCGACAACGGTGACCAACGCCCACACCAGCGCCGACGCCCATCGCGGACACCAGCTCATCTCACACGGCAAGCGCAACGACATGTGACCTCCTCCGTCCGCATCGTCAATCGGGTTATAGCGGTCCGACGGGGCCGGTCAAGCCTCATGGTTCAATTCGTCAAATACTTCATCAAAGTCATCAGCTTCGACCTGGAAGCATTGTTTAACCGGGCCCGAAGCCAGAATCAGCGAAAAGTCGCCTCGAGGGCGAAATCGATTTGAGCCCGCATAGAATGGTCGTTACAGACAAAAGCTGTATGACCAGGCGAGTCGCCGCGCTTAACGGTGGCGGCAATGTCGCACCAGGCTGGGCGATGCCGTCTATGTCTTTTGTGCCCCGCTGAATCAGCGGCGGTGCACCGCGTTGCGACCGCTGGCGTTATTGTGGTTCGCTACACTTTTTGCAAATTTCGAGGTTCCCATGAATCGTCTCGTCCGCTCCGTTCTCGTTCTGGCCGCCGCTTGTGCCACCAGCGTCGGTTTTGCCCAACTGCCGAAATTCGATACGGCTCCCGGCAAGTGGAGCTACAACACACGCACCGAGATTCCCGGCATGGGCAGCATTCCGATGAGCTTCGAGCAATGCGTCACGCAAAAAGACATTGATGAGGGCCGCAACCTCAGCGCCCAAAAAGAGGCCGGCATGGACTGCAAGTATCAGGACGTGAAGGTCACCGGCAACCGCTACCAGTTCACCGCGGTCTGCACCGGCAAGAACCTTCCGGAACCGATGGTCATGAGCTACGACATGACCGCCAGCTCGGGCCAGATGGATGCCAAGATGACCATGACCGGCGGCAACGCAAAAGCGATGGGCGGCAAGATGAACATGAGCATGTCGGCCAAACGCATCGGTGCATGCTAGCCACGGCCGGCGGCGCGGCGCTCGCTGCGCTGGTGCTTAGCGCGGCCGCGGTCGCGCAAGCGCCGGGCGAGTGGCGCTACGTCATCGCCACCGACCTGACGAACATCCCGCAGGATATGCGGGTCAATTTCCCGACGATTAACTTCAGCGTCTGCCGCACGGCCGAGGACTTTTCCAGCGGCCGCGCCTTTGCCTTGCAGACGCTCGCGAGCAGCACCGACCGTTGCCCAAGCACTGATTTCGAGCGCACATCGCTGGTGCGCATGGCGCCGGGCACGGCGAGCGCCGACGCGGCGGATGCGGTCCGGTTTCGTTACAGCTGCGATGCCGGGCAGACCCTGCTTGGCAGCGCGCAGGGCCGCGTCACCAAACGACGGTTCCAGATCTCGCTCGAATCGCGCTACATCCCTGCCTCGCAAGGAATTGAGTACGTCCGTCAAACAATGACGGGTACGTGGTTGAGGGCCTGCAAAGTTCGCCCTGACGCCGACGAGCTGAAAGTTAAGGCCAAATAGGCTTTCTGCCGACGCCGGCACAAACGGTTGCTGTAAGGATTCACCTGCGGCGGCGACTTTATCGGCGTAAGCGTGAGGTTTGCTAAGCTAACTCACGGCTCACGCCCTCCTCACCATCAGTCTTGCAGGACGTCAATGCACGCTGTACTACCTCGCCTGGATGCTGTTCGCACCAGCTTTCCCCCGCTCCGCCGACGCAGCGTGAGCACCCTGCAAGTGAATCTTGGGTACAAGTGCAACCAATCGTGCCTGCACTGCCACGTCGCCGCCAGCCCCCATCGCACCGAGATGATGGATGGCGAGACGGTGGAATTGCTGCTGGACACGCTCAAGCACGTGGGGGCGAAGGCACTCGATCTGACCGGTGGCGCGCCCGAGCTCAATCCTTACTTCCGGGCGCTGGTGACCGAGGCGCGCGCGCTTGGCATCCGGGTGATCGACCGTTGCAATCTGACCGTGCTGTTTGAACCGGGTCAGGAGACCACAGCCCGCTTTCTTGCCGATCATGGCGTCGCGATCACGGCGTCGTTGCCCTGCTACTCGGTCGACAACGTCGACAAGCAACGCGGCGACGGTGTCTTTGATCAGAGCATCAAGGCATTGCAGTTGCTGAACAGCCTGGGCTACGCCGACGGAAACTCCGGCCTTGAGCTCAATCTCGTTTACAACCCGCAAGGGCCATCGCTACCACCGTCGCAAACAAAGCTCGAGGCAGACTACAAGCGGATTCTCGGCGACAACTTCGGCATCCGTTTTGATCACCTGTTCACCATCGCCAACATGCCGATACAGCGCTTTGGATCTACCCTGATCTCCAAAGGCACGTTCGACGGCTACATGACGCTACTGAAAGACGCCCATCGCGACGACAACCTCGACGGTGTAATGTGCCGCGATCAATTGAGCATCGACTGGCAGGGGTATGTTTACGACTGCGATTTCAACCAGATGCTCGGACTCGCCACCCGGGCAGGTGGTCGTCCGCGCACGCATCTGCGTGACGTGCTCGCCAGCGCCCGCGACGCCCTCAACGACGGCGCCATCGTGGTGCGTGACCACTGCTACGGATGCACCGCAGGTCAGGGCAGTTCATGCGGCGGCGCGCTGGGCTAGCCGAACGATGCTGGTCGCACGGCACCTCGACTGACTGCCGTTGAAAATTTCTGTCGTCGTTCCGGTGCTCAATGAGGCGGCGCGCATCGACGCAACGCTAAACGCACTGGCTCCACTGCGGCACCGAGGCTGCGAAGTGATCGTGGTCGACGGCGGCAGCACCGACGGCACACCTGAGCTCGCCCAATCGCTGGCCGATCAGGTGCTCACCGCGCCGCGAGGGCGTGCCAACCAGCAGAACGCTGGCGCGTACGCGGCGCAGCACGACTTGCTTTTGTTTCTGCACGCCGACACCGAACTTCCCGAAGGCGCGGATGGTTTGATTGGTGAGGCGATAGCGCGGGGCGCGGCATGGGGCCGGTTCGATGTTGTGTTTGGTGATGCGGATCTACCGCGGGCCGCACCAGCAAAGACGCTCGCCGTCGTGGCAACGATGATGAACTGGCGTTCGCGCGTGTCAGGTATCGCCACGGGTGACCAGTGCATTTTTGTCAGGCGCGATGCGTTCCTTCGTGTTGGCGGGTTTCCGATGCAGCCGCTGATGGAAGACATCGAGCTGTCGCGGCAACTTAAACGCGTTTCAGCCCCTGCTTGCCTGCGCGCTCTCGTGACGACATCACCGCGACGCTGGCTCGCGTACGGCGTGTGGCGGACGATTGCACTGATGTGGTGGCTGCGGCTGGCCTACTGGCTTGGCGTATCGCCGCAGCGGCTTGCACGCTGGTATGGCTACTGATTCTGATCTCGCCAGCAGGGCCGCCACCGCCTTCCATGTCGCGGTGTTCTGCAAGGCGCCGGTTTCGGGGCGGGTCAAGACCCGGCTCATCCCCGCCCTTGGAGCAGCGCAGGCAACGGCGGTCTACCGTCAATTGGTGCAAAGGACTCTCGACACCATCCAGTCGACCAGGCAGGAATTCCAGGCGTCGGCGTCACTGTGGGTCGCGGATGATCTTGCGCATCCCGACATCCGTGCCTGGGCCAGCGGATTCGATCTGCCGCTGTACCTGCAGCGCGGCGACGATCTCGGTGCGCGGATGCTCCACTGCATGCTGTCACTGCACCGCCATCACCAGAAGGTGTTGCTGATCGGTACTGACTGCCCCATTCTGCAGCCACGCGACGTCCACAGCGCCGCCGCAGCGCTAGGCGCCGATCAGCCGTGGGTGTTCACGCCCGCGGAAGATGGCGGCTACGTGCTGGCAGGCAGTTGCGCGCCGGCGGCGACGGCGTTTACCGGTATCGCCTGGAGCACCGATGCGGTCATGACACAGACGCGGTCAGCGCTCGCTGCCGCCGGGATGCGATGGGGCGAGATGCCAACGCTGTGGGACGTCGACGAGCCCGCCGATGTTGATCGTGCGGCGGCGCTTGATTTGCTGCGGTGCCGGGCCCCGGGGCACTAAACTGCGCCGATGATTAGCAACACCAGCCTCCAGCGACTCCCTGCCAACGGCATCACACTCAATGTGCGGGTCAGCGATGATCGCAGCAAACCGCCGCTGCTCCTGCTGCATGGGCATCCGCAGACTCACCTGATCTGGCACAAGGTCTGGCCCGCGCTCAGCGAGCATTTCACGCTGGTAGCGCCGGACTTGCGGGGCTACGGCGACAGCGACAAACCCGCGTCCGACGCCAGCATGAATCACGCACCGTACAGCAAGCGCGAGATGGCAAAGGACATGGTCGACCTGATGCAGTCGCTCGGTTTCGAGCGCTTCCGTGTGCTCGCGCACGACCGCGGCGCGCGCGTTACGCACCGCATGCTGGTCGACCACGCCGACACCGTCGAGCGCGCGACGCTGCTGGATATCGCACCGACGCTCGCGATGTACGAGCAGACCACGATGGAATTCGCGCGCGCCTACTTTCACTGGTTCTTCCTGATCCAGCGCGAACCACTGCCGGAGACCATGATCGAGGCGAACCCGGAGTTCTTTATCGAGAAGATGATGGGCAATCGCCACGCCGGGCTCTCGGCATTCGCCCCCGAGGTGCTCGCCGAGTACCGCCGCTGCATCCGGCTGCCGGGCATCGCGCACTCAATCTGCGAGGACTATCGTGCTGCTGCCACGATTGATCTCGACCATGACCGCGCAGATCGCGAGGCGGGGCGCAAGGTAACGCAGCCGCTGCAGGTGCTTTGGGGTGCCAACGGCGTCATTGAAAAGTGCTTCAAACCGCTGGACGACTGGGCGCGCGTCGCAGTCGATGTGCGCGGCGGTAACGTGCCCTCTGGCCACTACATTCCCGAAGAAGCGCCGCAGGCCCTGCTGGACGCCGCGCTCCCCTTCCTGCGCGCCTAGACCTCGCGCCCGCTCGCCACCCGCCCTTCCCGCGATCCGTCGCACGGCGCTGGCGAAGTGCAGGCAAGTGACTACGCTTTCGTCAGCTTGCCGATCCGCAACCAGCGGCGAGCCATCGTCTACCCGGTTGCCAGGGGGTTTCATGCTGACAGCACTTCTCGTCATCGCTGTGATCATCGTTCTCGCAACGCTGATGTACTACGCACCAGACCTGATCGGCTGGCTTCTTGCCATTGCTTGCGGCGTGGTAGCGGTGGTGGTCCTCGCGCCACTGGCGATCGCCCTCCTGATACCGATGTCGGTGTTCGGGCTAATGCTGGCCGTGCTGGCGGTCGTTGCCGTGGCGATCGGTGCGTTGCTGCTGTGGCCACTGCTGTATCTGAGTTAAGGCAATGCTGAACAAGTCCACGATGAGATGGTGAGAAGCGTTGTAGTTGGATGAAGCAACAGACCTTTGCTGCGGCAGCCGATCAAGGCGCCGGATTTGAGCAGTACCGTCGTGCAACCA
>Ga0116193_1004017_pt1 | contig 10390 bp, 8 predicted proteins | sample AD_UKC115_MetaG_FD_89892 | JGI IMG/M metagenome (GOLD analysis project Ga0116193, IMG submission 89892) | Active sludge microbial communities of municipal wastewater-treating anaerobic digesters from Hong Kong - AD_UKC115_MetaG | ecosystem: Engineered > Bioreactor > Anaerobic > Digestate | place...
AGCAAATCAGCAGAACTTCTTGAACGTGCCAGGCAATCGCTTGCCGGTGGCGTTTCATCGGAGTTTAGAAAATACAATCACCCGCATGCTATTTTTTATTCGCACGCAGCGGGCAGCCGCGTATATGACGTGGATGGCAATGAATATATTGATTTTACTTTAAGCCAGGGGCCAATGCTCGTTGGTCATAATCATCCACATGTGGTAAAGCGTGTTGAAGAATATGCGCGGAACGGTCAGTTGTATGCGGGGCAACATTTACTTGAAATTGAGCTTGCAGAAAAGCTACAGAAAATGATTCCATCTGCCGAACTGATGCGTTTTTGCCTGGATGGATCGGAAGCTGTGCACACTGCATTGAGAGTGGCACGAGCAAAAACAGGGAAGCAAAAATTTTTACGTTTTGAAGGTCATTATCATGGCTGGCTGGATAATGTGGCATGGGGTTTATCAACACCCACATTAGATGCATTGGGGCCGAGGGCATCTCCAAACCTGCATGCATGGAGTGCGGGGTTGCCGGCGCAGGTAGAAAATAATTTCATCCTGTTGCCGTGGAACGACCTTGCCTTGCTGGAGAAAACAGTGAAAGCGAGGTGCGATGAAATTGCCGCGATTATTACCGAACCGGTTATGTGTAACAATGGTTGCATTATGCCAAAAGATGGTTACCTGCAGGGTATGCGTGATTTATGCAACCGATACAATATCGCACTCATTTTCGATGAAGTGATCACGGGTTTCAGAACATCGTTGGGAGGCGCGCAATCTTATTTTAAAATCACGCCCGATCTTTCCATTTTCGCGAAAGCATTAGCCAGCGGTTATCCCATTTCTGCGATCGTTGGTAAAAAAGAGTGGATGCATTTGATTGCTGAAGGAAAAGTAATTCATGCAGGCACGATGAACAGTAGCAATTCCACTGTGGCGGCAGCAATCGGTACATTGGAGGTGTTAGAAAATGAGAATGTAGTCGAAAGGGTTTACCTGCTTGGGAATTTATTAATGGCTGGATTAAAACAAATCGGTAAAAAATATCGAAGCAATCTTTTGGTGCAGGGGTTAGGGCCCATGCTGCACACCGGTTTTACTGATCTTGCCACCGTTAATGACTTCAGAGAGGTGTTGCAGTATGACAAGGCAAAGCTTGGTAAATTTATAGCAGGTCTTCACGACCGTGGCATTCGTGTTATTGGTCGCGGGCTTTGGTATATTTCAGCAGCCCATACCAAAGAAGACATTCAAAAAGCATTGGATATAGCAGACGAGGTTTTTAAATTATTATAGCCAACAACATGAGCAACAAAAACAGTTATTTCGTTCCACTGCTAATGATCGGTATTTTGTTTGGCGTATTTGGATTTGCCGCCTGGCTGAACAGTATTCTTATCCCTTATTTCCAAATAACACTCGAACTAAACGACGTTCAAACCACACTGGTCACCTTTTCATTTTTCATTGCCTATGTAGTAATGGCTTTACCTTCCTCCTGGGTGCTAAAGAAGATTGGATTTAAAAAAGGTATTGTCGCCGGGTTGATCATTATGGCGTTGGGCACATTACTCTTCATCCCGGCTGCACACTCAAGAGCTTACTGGCTGTTCTTATGCGGATTGTTTCTTATGGGCACCGGCCAGGCATTGTTACAAACTGCGGCGAATCCTTATGTAACGATTCTTGGCCCCATTGAAAGTGCCGGTCAGCGAAACAGTTTAATGGGTGTGTTTAATAAAGTTGCAGGCATCTTAAGTCAGCGTGTACTTGGTCCAATACTTCTGCTGAACGCAGATTCGATCATGAACAGCATAACCAAAATGACTGCCGCTGAAAAAGTAGTTGCACTGAATGAAATGGCATTGCGGGTCATCAATCCCTATATTATTATTACGATTGTTTTAGTGTTGATGGCAATACTTATGTGGGTGGTGAAATTACCGGCGGTAAATGAAGAAGAGTCCAATGCTGAAGCAGAGGGCCTTAATCATTCAAGTATCTGGCTGTTCCCGAATCTTGTTCTTGGTGTCCTGGCGTTGTTTTGCGCCGAGGGTACAGAATCGATTACCAGCTATTATATTATTCCGTATGGGCAAAGTATGGGCTTTGCCACCGCTGATGCACAGGTCTTTGTCGATTACATTATCTACGCTATGCTTGCAGGATATTTTGCCGGCATTATATTGATTCCAAAATATATCAAACAGAGTAAGGCATTGGCTGCATGTGCTTTTCTCGGGGTTATTTTTTCTGTTGGCGCAATTGTCAGCACTGGTATTACTTCCGTATTGTTTGTTATAGCAATGGGTTTTTGCAATGCGCTTAACTGGCCTTGTATATGGCCGCTCGCATTAACAGGCGTTGGCCGTTTTACCAAAACGGCCGCAGCATTTTTGATTATGGCCATTGCGGGCGATGCGCTGTTTCCTGTACTATACGCTCAACTAAATTCCATATTTGGCCCACACGGAGGCGTATTTCTGTTGATGGCACTTTATATAACCATTCTTCTATACGCTGCCGTTTGGCACAAAAAGAAAGCTTGGTAAAATTTGTTAGCAACTCTTTTAAAAAATAAATACCATGGAAAACGAAATAAAGGAAGTCGGCGTAATAGGCCTTGGACTTATGGGCAGCAGCATTGTTGCTGCCATGATGATGTATGGGTACAAAGTGATTGCACTTGGCCCGCTCGATGCCGATATTGAGCAAGGGCCTGGTCGCATAATGCATGCGTTGAATGAATCCCGTAACCAGGGGCTTCATCATTATGATGTTGCAGACCTGGAATCAAGGGTTGTTTATACGCGCAATTATGCCGATCTGCACAACTGCTTTTTAATTCTCGAATGCGTAACGGAGAAAGCCGAGATTAAAAGAATTGTATACGAACAAATTGAAGCTGTTGTCTCGAGGGATGCGATCGTTACCACCAACACTTCGGCCATACCTATCACCATTTTACAGGAAACGTTGTCGCATCCTGAAAGGTTTATTGGTATGCATTGGGCCGAACCTGCGTTTACAACGCCTTTTCTTGAAATTATCTGCGGGCCAAAAACTGATATAAACATTGCAGAGTCACTGTATGCAATTGCATCGGGTTGGGGGAAGGAACCGACACTGTTAAGAAAAGATATCCGTGGCTTTATTACTAACAGGTTAATGTATGCAATGTACCGTGAAGGGTTTTTCCTCGTAGAAAATGGTTATGCAAGCGTGGAAGACATAGACCGCGCCTGCCGTAATGATGCCGGGTACTGGATGACCTTTTGCGGATTGTTCCGCTACATGGATCTCACGGGTTTGCAGGCTTACTATCATGTTATCAAAGACCTGTTTCCAACTTTGTCGAACGACACGCATATGCCAAAACTAATTGAAGATATAGCAAAGCAGGGAGGCAATGGTGTTACTAATGGCAATGGCTTTTATCAATACACGACGGAGGAGGCGAAAGAGTGGGAAAAGGTTTTTGAAGAATTCAATTATGACATAAACAATCTTGCAAGGAAATATCCCGCGGATATTGTTTACAAAAGATTGCGTGAAATGTCGCCGGGCAAAATTTAGTATTATAATTTCTTTGCATCGGCATTTTTTGCGCTTAGCTTATAACTATTCTTAATGGCAAGAGTGCGATCCCGAATCGCTCCTTTCCGGATAGGCGCAAGTAAGCTTAATTGATGTTCAACAGTCGGTAAAAAAATAAAAGCACTTATACGATGTTTACGATCGACGCACATCTTGATCTTGCAACCAACGCTATTGCATTGAACAGGGATCTAACAAAGCCTGTTCTTGAAATTCGTGCGAAGGAAAGGCAGCTGGGTTGGAAAGACACACAGGATCGTGGCAACGGAACGGTTGCACTGCCTGAATTGCGAAAGGGAAATGTGGGCCTGGTGGTTGCAACAATTATTTCAAGGTTTTCGGCTGCCGGCAATCCCTTGCCAACACTTAATTTGCCGGGCTGGCATTCACCTGAACAGGCCTATGCGTACGGGCAGGCGCAACTGGCATGGTATCGTATAATGGAAGATATGGGTGAAATGGTCCAGGTATGCGACCTGCCCGCATTGGAAAAGCACTTGGCTCTCTGGCAGGATGAGAGTATTGCGAATGATAAAAAGCCCGTTGGTTATATTTTAAGTTTGGAGGGCGCTGATTCTATCATTGATTTGCGCTACCTGGAGAAATATTATTCGCAGGGGCTGCGGGCCATTGGGCCGGCACACTTCGGCCCGGGCAGGTATGCAGCAGGTACACACTCAGACGGCAGCGGCTTAACTGCCATTGGCAAAAACCTATTGAGAGAGATGGATCGCCTGCGCATTATTCTCGATACAACGCATTTAACCGACAAAGGTTTTTTTGAAGCAATGAATATTTTCAGTGGAAGCGTTTGGGCCAGCCATCAAAACTGCAGAACATTGGTTCCGGGTGAAAGGCAATTTTCCGACAAGCAATTGAAATGTATCATTGAGAGAGGCGGTATTATTGGTGGGGCACTCGATACGTGGATGCTGGACGCGAATTTTGAAATGAGTAAGCATCTTCCGGAGGACCTTGATATAAAAATGGAAAAGCTGGTCGATCATTTTGATCACATTTGTCAGCTTGCAGGGAATTGTTTGCATGTCGGTTTTGGGACCGACCTCGACGGTTTGTTTGGCACAGAGCAAACGCCTTACGATATGAATACGATCGCCGATATGGTTTTATTTGAAGATATCTTAAAACGTCGCGGTTATTCTAAAGAGGATATTCAAAACATATACCACGGCAACTGGTTGCGGCTGATCACAAAAACCTGGTCTTAATTTTACGGGTAGAGTTCTGCGAATAGCGCTGCATAATCAACACTACTCATAATTTTCTTGCGATACTCAGAAGGTGTAACGCTTTTAATATTTTTAAACAAGCGGTTGAAGTTGGAAATATTTTCAAAACCAGCTTCGTAAGAGATTTGCGCAATATGTTTCTCGTTATCGGCAAGCAGCCTGCACGCATAGCCCACACGAAGCTTTACAAGATATTCTTTAAACGTCATGTTATAGGTGCGTTTGAATAACACACTGAAAGAAGTACTCGACATGTTTGCGACCTGCAACACATCGTTGATGGAGATATTTTTTTGGAAATGCTGGTAAATATATTGTATCACTTTTTTCATCGGTGTGTCATCTGCTGTTTGAAAACTACTGATAAAACCAGGACTGGAAAGCGCCGCATAATCTTTGCTCTTCGCAAGAATATTGAATATTTTGAAAAGCCCATACAACCTGCTTTCCGCATCCATTGCCAACATTTTTTTCATAATGTCTGTCACGAGTTCTTTTGTCCGGCCTTCAATCAGCAAGCCTTGCTGAGAATCGTTCAAGATCTTTTTCAACCGCCTGTTTTCCGGAAGCTGCATAAAAACATCGCCCATAAAATTTTCGAGAAACTGTATCACAATGCCTTCACCGCAAAACCCGGTTGGATGTCTAAAGTAGCTTTCGTCGCAAAGCCATTCGTGCGGAAGGTTGCTGCCAAGCAATACAAGGTCACCCTCTTCAAAACGATCGATGTGATCGCCCACCATTCTTTTGCCTTCGCCTTTTATAATCAATACCAGCTCAATGTCAGGATGGTAATGCCACCGCGAAAACGGGTTCGTTTCATGATAGAAGAGGAACGATTGGTCCTGTTCTTTTAATAACCTTATTTCAACCGCTTTCATGTATTCAATCTTTGATTATTAAAAAATAAAACGCTTTTCTTGAGCCGGGCTTTTGCGTTTCCCAGCGTCGTCGTTGCGTCGCACTCTTGTACTTTTTGTAAGATAGCAACAGCCAATTGCCGACAGCTGTTCCGAACCTTGAAGTGAGTGACACAATGAAGTTTAATGTGTATTCTTCAGCCGGTACCATAATCACTTTTACTTTTTTAAAGCTCTTGATTTTTTTACTTCATCCACAGAAACAGAGTCTTTCAGCTCGTTAAAGTGCTGTCGCAAATAAGTAAGCACCTGTGCTATTTCTGCATCTTTTAAAAAATTATGGGCAGGCATTATGCTATTATAGTCTTTTCCATTCACTTTAACCGGTTCGTTGAGGCCGTTTAAAACAACACTTGTCAGTTTTGTTTTGTCGCCTTTAACCCAGTCGGAATTCTTTACCGGTGGAAAGCGGGTACCATCACCTTCGCCATTGTATTGGTGACAGCTTACACAATATTTGATATACACCTGCGAGCCGGGCATTACGGATCCTTTGTATAAATTGTCATTCAGCTCATCCGGCGTGCGGATGTTTGAATTCATTTTTCTCTTTTCCATAGCCGCTAGCTGCTCTTTGCCAAATTTGCTTTTATCACCTTTATACATGATGCGCCAGATTTTTCCTTTGCGGGAATCAGAGACATATAGTGAGCCATCGGGCCCCATTGCCAAACCCATTGGCCGGTGTTGTGCATCGTTGGTATTTACAATTGGATCAACGCCGGCAAAGCCATCGGCAAAGACTTCCCAATCGCCGGAAGGCTGGCCATCTTTGAAAGGAATGAAGCAAACAAAATAGCCGGCCTGCGGATAGGGCGATCTGTTAGTGCTTCCATGAAACGCAATGAATGCGCCGTGTTTGTAGTGCTCAGGAAATTGGTCACCCTCATAAAACAACAAATCGTTGGGTGCCCAATGTGCGGGGAAACCAATTAGCGGGTTTTGAACGCTATTATCTCTCGCAGGTTTTTTTCCATCGCCTCCATATTCGGGTGCAAGCACATTCTTTTGTTGCAACTGGTCGTAATAACTGTAAGGCCAGCCAAAGTTGTTGCCTTCTTTAACACGAATAAATTCTTCTGCGGGCAATACCGCACTTTGCCATTGCGAAAACATATTTGGCCAGAGCATATTCAGGTCGTCGCGACCGTGCATGGCAACATAAAGATTCTTGTCATCTTGGTTCCAATCCATCGCCACTACACTACGGATACCGGTGGCAAATTTTTTGCCGTCTTTTTTTGTAAGATTTATTTTATCAGCAGGGAACTGCCATATACCGGCATAGTCTTCCAGTTCAGGGCAAGGGTCCATTCCTGCAAAGCCGGGTGTTCCGCCGGGTGTTCTTACCAAATCCTGGCAAGCATTGGAAGGCGCGCCAAATGGAATATACATATGCCCGTCATCGTCCCATGCAAGTGGCTTGGTAATATGCCAATGTGAACCTCTTGAATCTTCTTCTGTGAATACGGTATCCAGCTTGCCTTCGGGAACCATTTTGCCCGGGGTTAATTGCATACGATACACAACAAGTTCGGAAGCAAAATACAAATAGCCGTTATGGATGCGCATACAGTTGGCGAGGCTGCCTTCATTATCATAGTCACCAAAATGAACGGATGAGTCTGCCTTTCCATCACCATCAACATCTCTCAGCACAAGGTTTCCCTGGCCGCGGTCTGAGTGACGCATTTTCACATAGATATCTCCATTATCGCTAATGGCAATATGTCTTGCAGGCCCGGTGCTGTCTGATACAACAACTGCATCGAAATCGCCTGGAAGAGACAGCCCGCCGTTATCCGGATCACCGGGCGGAAGTTTAGGCCCGGTATTACACTGTATAAAAAAACAGCAACCCAACAGTAAACAAACTGCAGCGACCGAATGATTGATTTGCTTTTGCATTGATGAATCTGGTTTGTAAGCTTATTGCCGAATAAACAATTGACCGTACAAGTGAGTGACACAACGCAGATGCCATACGCATAAAAGCCCGTTATTAAAGATCACCGTTGATAGGGTTGCGCTGACAATCCATTTAAATCCCACACAATTTTACCTGCACGTATGGTTAGTTCTGCTTCTAATTTTTTATCGCCGCTGAGTCGTTTGCCACCGGCATCGACAAATCCGAAACTACCATGCTGCAAATTGAGAATGGCGATATCGGCGACTGAGCCTTCACTTAAATTGCCCAGTTCTTCATGCTTCAGGGCTTTTGCTGCATTCCATGATGCACGGGTGACAACATCATTTACGCTCATGCCCAGGTTGAGGTATTTCGACATGATATTGAGTATGCTTTTCATGCCGGCGTTCATGCTGAATCGATGCAGGTCGGTGCCAAAAGTATTTGGCGCAAGCCCTTGCTGAAATGCAGGCACAGCCTGGCTAAACCAAAAACCGGCGCCGCCGTGGCCAACATCAAACAATACGCCGCGCTGCTGTGCATCGAGGACAAATGAATGCAGTTTCCCGCTGCTGTCTACAACAGGTAGCCGCTCTGTAATCTCTTCGTAAGAATGCGTAATGATGTCACCTGGCCGCATTTTTTTCAACTGATCCCGTAAGCTGTATTGCGGCAAATGGCATTCGACAAAAAGCGGTTCATTCATTTTGGTTGCTGCATCAAGTGCTGTATTGAATGGCGTCCAGTCGCTGCCATCAAAATGACCGATACGGGAACCAACGATAAGATCCCTGTAACGTTGCATAATGGCAACTGTAGAATCTTCATTGATCGTACTGATGTCTTTTATCGCCTGCCCGCTGGATAGGCCTGTACCAAAAATATTTAAGAATGCAAGTATGCGCGTTTGTGAATGATCGATCACTTGTTCTTTAAACAATGGAAAATTCTGCCAGCCAGATGTGCCTGCGTCGACCATCGTGGTGACGCCCGACCGAAAACTAAAGTCATCGGCAGACACACTGTACATACCATCGGCAAATGTTCCTGGTTTGCTGCCAACAAAAACATGCGTATGCATATCAATAAGGCCCGGCACAACATACAACCCTTTTGCATCGATAATTTTTTTTGATTGCAATGAGTCAATACCAGTGGCAAGTTTTGCTATTTTCCCATCTGCAACTGCTACATCCAATACCGCATCGATCTTATTCTTTGGGTCGATCACATGCCCGTTTATTATCAGGAGGTCGTATTGTTGCGCAGGGGCATAAGCAGCAACAGACATAAGTACAATCAAGAGTTTTATTCTTTCAATCGTACGATGCCTGTTGCGTATTTTGCTGGTATATGCTGACCGGTTCTTCACTTTTATTTTTTCAATTCATTCTCCCACGGTTGAGCTGCGAGTCCATTCAGATCCCACATTACCTTGCCTGCACGCAGTGTTAATTCAGTTTCCAGTTTCTGTGTGCCTTTTAAGACGGTATTGCGGATATCTAAAAAGCCAAAGTCGCCTTTTCTAATACTAAATACTGCTATGTCGGCTTCGGCACCCACATCGAGATTGCCAAGTTCGGGGCGTTTGATAACCTGTGCCGGGTTCCATGTTGAACGAAGGATCACATCATTGAGCGACAAACCAAGGGCAAGAAATTTCGACATCACATTGCTCATATCTTTCATGCCGCCGTTCATACTTTGAGAATGCAGGTCGGTACTGATTACATTCGGCAGAAAGCCCTGTTGCACTGCGGGTACAGCCTGTCTCCAGGAGAATGCGCCGCCTCCATGGCCCACATCAAAAATAATTCCGCGCTGCTGCGCTTTGAAAATAAAAGGTTTTACTTTTTGGTTTTCATCAACAACGGTTTCCCGCACTTTTGGGCCATACGAATAAGTATGCGTAAAAATATCTCCCGGCCTCAAATGCTGCATGAACAATGCTTCGATGGAATTCGGCGGGTCATGCTCGCCAAAGTCAACTATAACCGGTACATTGGCAAGATTGCCTGCCTGCACTGCCTTGTCAACTTGTGTAAAATCGCCCCAGTAATGCGCCGATTTAATACCTACAATAATGTCAGGATATAATTTTTTGATCATCCATGCGGCTTGCTGCGGGTTCATATCACTCGTGTCCTGTTCCTCAAAACGGCCATACATGCCCGTACCCACAATATTGAGGAACGCAAGGACGCGTGTCTGCGATTTATCGATCGTTTGTTTTTTGAACTGCCGGAAATTTCTCCAGCCTGACGAACCTGCATCCACCACGGTTGTAACACCTGCGCGAAATGTAAATCCGTCCGGAGGCAGACTGGTCAACCCGTTTGCGATATAGGAATCTACATCGGCGCCATTGAACGCATGCACATGCATGTCGATGATGCCCGGTGTTACATATTTGCCTGTTACATCAATCACCTGTTTGGCGTTTTTCGCATTGATATTTTTGGCCACCTGTGCTATTTTCCCGGCGCTCACAGCAACATCCATCTCTGCATCAATCTTGTTTTTCGGATCAATCACATGGCCGCCTTTCAGCAGCAGGTCGTATTGCTGTGCACGCATCGATTGAACCACAAGCAACACAAATACAATAACACTTAATAGTCTCTTCATCATTTTTATTTTTATGTACCCAACTGCAGTATTGCAATGATGCTTTTGTTGCGTCGCACTCTTGTACACAAGAATCCAATGCACCTGTTATA
>Ga0116193_1004018_pt1 | contig 10389 bp, 7 predicted proteins | sample AD_UKC115_MetaG_FD_89892 | JGI IMG/M metagenome (GOLD analysis project Ga0116193, IMG submission 89892) | Active sludge microbial communities of municipal wastewater-treating anaerobic digesters from Hong Kong - AD_UKC115_MetaG | ecosystem: Engineered > Bioreactor > Anaerobic > Digestate | place...
ACGTTTAAAATCTGATCGAACTGCATGTTGTAATAATCTGAACCGTGATAGAATTGGGCGAACAGACCAATGTCTTCAAAAAAAGAGGGGTGATAATAAAATGTGAATCTTAAGTTCAACCGGTCGGACGAGATGTTTTTCAAACTGTTGTAGTTTCCAAACATCCAGGTTGTTTCCCCTTTTATTGAAAAAGTTGGTTTCTTTTTGACCGACTGGTTTTCAACCGGCGGAAGTTTGAAAACAGAAAAAGTGTTGTGCCACCTGTATCTGCTGTAAATTCCATGAAGCTCTTTTTGGATCATTTCTTTGGGATGAATTTCAAAAGATGTTTTAAAAAACTTATAAGCATTGAGGTGGGAGTTGAAAAGGGTTGAAATATAACCAAGTTCAAAGAAATTGGTTGCAAAATCACCTGATTTTAAATTTAGGCCGCCATCTTCCTGAAAAAAAGGACCATCCTGTCCATTCGAATGGTGGGTTAACCGCCCGTACATGCTGGAAGCGTGCTGGTTTTTTCCCTTTTTTAAAAAATAGTGTAGGGTGATCTGCGGCATGTAACTGGGAGTACGGATTGGGAAAGATTCTTCCTGATACATGCGGATGATAATTTGTGGAGTCAAAACTCCTATTAACCGGGAATTTTGGCTTTGCCTGATGTAAAAATTCGGGATCAGGTTCCCTTCAAACCAAAGCGGACTGATGTTTCCGATATCGGTGGGAAAGGTGATATAACTGTTCCCTTGGTTTGCCTGGGCAATAATTATCAGCTGATTTTTAGGAGATTCTGTTGTTTTTTGCGCCAGCCCTGAAAGATGCTGTAGTAGTATTGCCAGGACAAATATCAGTTTCGTTTTCATCAATTGCTGAAGTGAAGTGTTGTACATTACTTTCAGATCACGATTTACTCCAGAATTTTTTTTCTTTTTGCTCTCTTTTCCTTTATACTGTCAACGACATAATAAACCACAGGAACCAGATACACTGTAAGGATCAGCGAGGAAAGTAAACCGCCAATGATTACCCAGGCCAGCCCGTTTTTCCATTCGCTGGCAGTTCCCTTGGCAAGGGCAATGGGCAACATGCCAATAGCCATTGCCAAAGTTGTCATTAAAATAGGGCGCATACGCTCTTTCCCGGCAATTACCAATGCTTCTTTGTAAGGTTTTCCCTTGGCTTTTAGCTGGTTGGTAAAGTCGACGATCAGTATAGCGTTTTTTGTAACCAGGCCCATGAGCATAATCAGTCCGAGCAGTGCAAATAAGGTTATGTCGTTTGCCGTCAGATTAAGGGTCAGAAATGCACCGATAGCGGCTACCGGGATTCCGAACAAGGCCACAAACGGATAGATAAAACTATCGTAAAGCGCAACCATTATCAGGTAGATCAGGATGAAAGAGATCAGTAAAACAGAACCTAAAGCCCCGAAACTTTCATTTTGTGTTTTAATATCTGCACCCCAGGTTAATTTTATGTTGTCGGGTAACGGATGGGCTTCCAGATAGGTGATTACCTCACCAGCCAGTGAACCGGAAGGGCGTCCAAACGATTCGGCCGTCAATGTTACCGATGCCTGCCGATCGAGGCGTTCGAGCATCGACGGCGAATTATCCGGAAAAACTTCAGCAAACTGGGACACTTCAACCGGTATATTCATCGGATTCACAACTGCCAGGCGCTGTACATCTTCAAAGTTTCTCCGGTTGAAATTATCCAGCCATATTCTTACCGGATATTCGGTGCCTTGTTCAGTTAGCGAGGCTTCGTCATTTCCGGTAAAAGCGGTCCTCAGGTTCAACCCGGTATACGCAGTGGTCAATCCCAGCTTTTGCATCTTGTCTTTATCAGGTACCACCTTATATTCCGGATTTCCTTCTTCAACCGATAGTTGAACGTTATCGGCGCCAGGGATTTGCTTGACAGCCTCTTTCAGTTTTTCTGAGGTTTTCAACACAAGGTCCAAATCTTCACCGCTCAGCGTGATTTTTATAGGCGCCGATTTGGGAAGTAATCCAAGGACAGCCATCGAAAAGTTAATACCCGGGAACTCGGCTTCCAACTCATTGCGTAAGTTTTTCATAAAAGCTTCGGTTTTAATGCCCCTTTCCGATTCCGGTTTCAACTGTATGGTGAATTCAGATTTGTTTGCAGAACCTACTCCCAAACTTCCAATTCCCGTGCTTGGACCGGCAATATTGCTGAAAAGGGAAGAAACTTCAGGGTGTTGGAGGATGAAATTTTCAACCTGTTGCGAAACGATATTGTTCTGCTGGACGGTCGTGATTTTGTCGTACTCCAGGTTTAGTCTGAACTTTCCCTGGTCTCCGGTTGACATCATCTCTTTCCCGATGATACCATGCTTCATAATTCCAAAGGTGATTAAAAAAAGCAGCAGAATAATGGCAGTAAAAGCGGCCTTGTGGCTTAGCACCCATTCCAGCTGTTGTCCATACCATTGAATAAAAGTCTCAAGCTGTTGTTCAAACCAAAGCAGGAAGCGGTTAAAGGCGTTGGTGGGCTTCAGATCATCTTTTTTCCCGATGCGTGAAGTCAGCCAGGGAGTCAGTGTAAAACCCACCAGCAAACTGGTGAGAGTTGAAGTCACGACGACTACGGAAAACTGCTTAAGCATATCGGCCACAAAAACCTGTAAAAACAAAATGGGCAGGAAAACCACCACATCGACCAAGGTGATGGAAAGCGCCGAGAACCCAATTTCCATGCGGCCTTCCAATGATGCGGTTCGTTTTTCTTTTCCCATATCCAGGTGGCGCTGTATGTTTTCCAGTATTACAATAGAGTCGTCAACGAGTATCCCGATAATTAAAGACATGGCGAGCAAGGTCATCAGGTTCAGGGTATAGCCAAGAAGCCACATTACAGCAAAAGCAGTGATCAGAGATGTAGGGATGGAAATCAGCACAATAACCGAATTCCGGAAGCTTCTTAAAAATAAAAGCATGACAAGCGAAACCAGGATTACTGCCAATATCAAATCGTGGACAACCGAGTTTACTGCTGCAATAGTATTGTCGGTGGAGTCATCTGCAATAATAAATTTTATATCGTCGGCTTTGTTTTTTTCTTCGATGGATTTCAGCTTTTCACGTACCAACTCCGAAACATCGACTGCGTTTGCATCGCCTTGTTTTTTCAGCAAAAGCCCAATTCCGTTTTTCCCATTGTAACGACTTACGGAGGAGACTTCTTTTACCCCATCGACTATACTGGCGACGTCTTTTACATAAACGGGGCTTCCGGGGACAGGCATTACCACCTGCACATTCATAATATCTTCCACAGAGGCAAATTTCCCGGTTAGGCGCACGGCATTGTTTTCTTTCTCAGACTGGACTTTACCGGCCGGCAAATCGATTCCGGAGCGGTTAACTGCGTCTACTACCTGGGGAAGGGAGACTTTATATAACTTCAGTTTTTCCTGATCTACCTGTACCTGGATTTCGCGTTCTTCGCCCCCGAGCACGGTAATTTCGGCAACACCTTTCAGCTGCTGGATTTGTGGCAGAAAATCATCTTTCATTTTCTGGTAAAAGCTGGTTGACGGTAGATTACTGGTTGCGCTGATGGATATAATGGGCAAATCGTTGGGTGATACTTTGCTCATTACCGGGCTTTGTACATCGCCGGGCAGGTCTTTTATAATGTTGTCGATGTATCGCTGAGCATCCTGCATGGCTTTGTCGACATTAATGCCGTATTTCAGGTTGGCAATGATTACTGAAGCATTCGGCATTGATTTGGTCTCCAGGTAATCGACTCCTTCGAGGTTCGACAAAGCATCTTCAATTTTTCTCGAAACAGATGTTTCAACCTCCTGAGGTTCGGCGCCCGGATACATGGTTTTGATCACTACTACCGGCTGGTTAAAATCGGGTAACAACTCGTAGCTCAGGTTGATATAGCCTATTGTACCCATTAGTGCGAAAACACCAAAGAGTACGATTATCAGCGATGGCCGTTTGATGGAGATTTCTGTGATGTTCATGTTTGCAAATTATTTGATGTTTACCCTTGCCCCGTCAAAAAGATTGATAAAACCGTTGGTGACAATTTCGTCTCCTTCGTTTAATCCATTTGATATGATGAGCTTATTGCCGGTTCTTTTTGAAATGATAACGTCTTGCAGAATAGCTTGTCCGCTTTTTACAATATAGACCTGCGGCTGAATATTGGTGCCAACAACTGCAGAAGCAGGGATAATAATCTGTTCCCCTTCTTCTGTATCGGTTTTGATTCTCACCTTTCCGAACATTCCCGATTTGATTTTCAAATCGGGTGTATTGCTTACAACAAACTGAACCGGATAGCTATTTCCCGTATTTGCCTTGCTTCCGACCATGCTCACTTTTGCCGGCAATGTAAAGTTGGGGTAAACATCGGCAGTCACCTGACCTTCTTTGCTGTCATTAAATTGAATTACCTTGTTCTCTGGAACATTGAGTGTAAATTTCAGAGTCGAAATATCTGTAATTTGCATCAAGGGGACTCCCGGGGCGGCAAAGGCGCCTTCTTCGGTTAGTTTTGCGGTAACAATGCCATTAAAAGGCGATCTGATTTCTGTTTTATCAATCTGTTCCATAAGAGTAGCCCTTTGGATCCGGGCAGACTTTAAGCCCAACTCTGCTTTTTCCAGTTGAATTCCCTGGATGGCATCGGCTTTTGTCAGCACAGTATATCGTTTTACGTCAGCCTCCAATCCTTCAATTTGTACTTCAATGTTTTGCAGTTGAAGTTTCAAAAGGGAATTGTCGAGCCGGATTAATGTTTGTCCTTTGTGTACTACGCTTCCGGATTCCACCAATACTGCATTAACTTTGCCCTGGATATCTGAACTGATCTTTGTTTCCTTGTTGGGCTCGAATGTGCCTGAATAGGAATAATCATTTCCGAGAGGCTCTTTCTTTAAAATGATGGTTTGAACGCTAATCGGTTTTTCTTTTTCATAGCGGTACACCCTTTCCTGACTGATTTCCTTGTTTTTTTTAAGGCGTATTGCCGTAAACACAATCAGTATCAGTATGATAGTTGTATAAATGATTTTTTTCCACATGGTCTTTCTATTTTGTTAGTGAAATATTTCCGGTTAGTTTTTTAAGTTCCAGATCGGCCCTGAGATAGTCAACTATTGCTGACAAGTAGTTTTGCTGGGCTTCACGGAGTGCACTGTCGGCCAACAATACCTCAGTTAATCCGGCAGTTCCTTCTTTCTGCTGTAACAAGGTCTGTTCAAATACTTTTGTTGCCAGGTCAATTTGAGACAAGGTATTTTTGATAGTTTCCTGTGTGATTGTTTTGCGGTGTTTGGCGTTGTCGGTCATCATGTGGTTTTGCTCCGTGACCAGGTCTGTCTGTAGCCTGCTGTTTTCAATCTCTATCTTTTTCTGACCGATTTTTCTTTTCGTAATAGTACCGTTAAACAAAGGATATGAAATCTGGAGCCCTGCAAAACTTACAGGAAAAAATTTAAGAAAGTCATTGGGTTTTTCAGCATACCCGAATCCGTTTTGCCCATAGCTTCCATACAGAGACAATGTCGGAAACCTGGAGTTTTTCAGTGTAGATAACTCGCTTGTTAAAAGCCGGCTTTGTGTATTGGCTATTTGTAAGTCAACTATCGGTAGGACATGGTACTCCCTGTTTTCCTGATATTGTATCATCGAGTCAATTGCGATGTTTTGATAGATAGAGATTCCCATTGTGAATTTCAGGGAATTCATAACCTGTTCCAAATTGGCTACAATAAGTTTGTGACTGGTTGTTAACTGTTCTTTTTGTAACTGCACTTTATCCACATCGCTTTGTTTTACCATTAACTGTTCATGGAGCAATTCCATATTTTTGAGTAGCTTACCTGTGTTTGACAGGTTGCCTTCTGTAAATTTTAACTGGTGTTGCAATATCTGAACATTATAATAGAGGTTTGAAATTTCAAAAAAGAGTTGTTCTTCTGTTTTTTTATATTGAAGTTGATTTAGCTCTGAGATAATTTTGGTGCTTTGAATCGCACCATAAACCTGCGGATTGTACAATGGCATGGTAATTTGAATGTTTGCCCCTATGTTATGAGGAACCCCAAACTGCATTTCCTTAAAGACTCCTTCTGGCCCTCCAAAGGCCGACTGGGGCATCAGTTGATAAGGCAGGTCGACAAAATATTTATAATCTGCCGTTATGTTGATTTTGGGTATCAGGTTGGCCTTTGTCTCCTGCTGTTTTTGCTGAGCCAGTGAAATATTATTTTTGCTCATTGTAAGTTGCTTGTTGTGTACCAGGGCAGTGTCTATGCACTGCTGGAGCGACCAGGTCTGAGCCAGTGAAATATTACTCGCAACGGATAATATTCCTATAAAAAAGATTTTGAGATACTCTTCTTTAATTGTTTTTTTTGTAAGCCTTTTCATATTCTGTTGTCAGATTATCAGTTTCTTAATTTTTGTATGGCTTTAACATTTTTAAGTTTTTTGATAGCTCTGCATACAGGAGTAAGTCGTTCATCAAAAAACGAAAACTGTTCAGGATGTGATTCGTCAGGGTTTTAGTGTTTTCTGCGGTCAGAAAGACTTTTTCTTTTTTCCCACGGTCGATAAGGGCCGTTAAATAGTTTTCAGCTCTGCCTTTTATCCGGGCGATGATCTCTTTTGTTTTTTTATTCTGTTCTTTTAATTCACTGTCAAATATTATTGCCAGGTAATAGGGCTTCTCCCTGAACATGCCGGACAGGTTCCTGAAAAGAGATTCAATTTCAAGGGCAGGAGACAACGCTTGGCCTCTGATACTGTCGACCATTTTGTGTAATTCGTATTCAAATTTGATTAGTAGCAAAACAAAAACATCTTCCTTTTGCTGTATGTGGGAAGGTAAGCCAGTCCCTTTTATTTCAGGACGGCCGGCAAGAGATTCGATGGTGAAATTTCTTATCCCGTAGGAAAATATTGCTTTCCCGGCTGCTTCAATAATTGTTTCTGTTATGGAATCCATGTCTTTAATTGTTTTCAAATCAAAAACAAAGTTAGTTAATATTTACTAACATGCAATGTTTCTTGATTTTTTTTGTCAATATTTCAGTTTTTTCAGGGTGAACTGCCATCCTTTTTTCATCAGGATTTTTGTTTTGTGCAGGTTATTTGTTGATATTCAAAGTGATAAGATTAGCTTGCAGGAAAGAAGGAGTGTGGTTCTATAAAATCGTTTACCGCAAAGTGTATGAATTCTTTCTGTCTGTTGGCTGTCAGGCAGAATACCTTTATAAATATCGTTTGGAATAGGTTGTTGCACTTATGCAAGCATAATTCCTTAGAGTTGGGATGTTTTAACGAAAGATGTTCCAGGTATGGAAATGGGCTTGTGTGGCAAATGCCATTTTATCTGTTATCTATTCATGAAGTATAGCACATTAAAGTATAACGACTTTAATGCATAGGGATAACTGAAATATCACAGATTTTTAGATTTGATATTGGGGGTTGAGATAAGTATGCGCTTTAAATCAATGAGTTTTGCTGTTATTTTGCGATTAAAATTTTAACCGATTTAATTAATTTTTCCCCTTCAGCCTGTAAATCAAAAGAAAAGCCGGAGAAGAGCCATTTTTTTACAAATAAACGTAAAGAACCCATAATTATAATAGCCAGGTGGCTGGTGTCCAAATCGTTTCTGATTTCATTGTTCTGTTGCCCTTCTTTAAGAATGGTTAGCAATACCAAATTGTTGTGTTCAATGATCTCTGAAACTTTGTCCACAAGTTTTTTTTCATTTCGAAACATTTCTTCTGAAAAAATCACAGCAGCCAGCGGAGGCATATCAGAAAACGACTTGAAATGTTTTTCAAATACCCGTTCAATTTTTCTGACAGCATTTTTTTCCATATTCCATTCTGATTCGAATATTTTTTCGCTGTTGTATTTCAGCAGATCGAGGACAGTCAGTAATATGTGGATTTTATTGTCAAAATGTCTGTAAATGGCAGGTTCGGTGATACCCAGTTTCTTTGAAAGGTTTTTTATAGTTAATCCTTGAATGCCTTTTTCATTTATTAAATTGAGGGCTGCTTCGATTATCTCCTGTTGTCTTTCTGTTTGCTTATCCATCTTCTTTTTGTTTGATAATTGGTATTATTTGTAATGTTTAAAATGTTGCTAATTTAGTCTGAGATGATTTATAGCCCATTAATTTAATTCTTTTTTCAAGCAATTTACCGACAAGTTTTCATAACAGGCATAGCCGGGACTACACAATCTCCATCCATTTTTTTTCAATATTTTAATCAGCTCCCGGTTTACCATTCCGTGGGCTACCACCACTACCATGCCATGATGGTTTGCAAAACGCACCAGGTTATGTGAGAATACCTCTAGCTCTTCTTTGCGTTGTTTATAAAAGGCTCCCTCCCTGTTGTTCAGGTTGAGTGACCAACTCGCACGCGAAAGCAGAAGCCATGTTTTTACAGGAAGTTGCAAAACAGGAAATCTAATTACCGGGTAATCAAATTCAGCGAGTGCGCTATCTGTCACGAGCGTAACCCGGTCACTGAAAATTGACTTTGTTGTTTCGGTTGCCCTTGATTGCGGACTGCAAAATATTGTATCGATTAGTTCGAAATCATCAATTTTTTCCAATATTTTATCAGGGGCGAACCGTTTAACCGGGGCAAAGTTATATTCTTTTTTGTATTGTGCAGCATCTCGGGTAGTACCCCATCCGGGTTTTCCCAGATTAACTTCGGCATGCCTGATCAGGAAGATTTTCGGAACAGCAGACGAAACCAAGTCGGGCAGGCCAACAATAAATAGCAATGAAATACAGTACTTCAGCATTTTTAAAAATGATAATTTAGAGAAAAGTTGAAAAGCTTGCCATCTTTTCCAGAGGATAATGATGCACTTAAAACTGCTGTGTCAAAAGGCGAAATCCAAAGACCCAGGCCAGCACCATTGTGCCATCGTTTGGATTCTTCACCTTTCAGCCAAACCCGGCCGGTATCATTGAAAAACAAGACACCGGCTGTACCATTCACCAAATAGGTTTGAAACTGCTTCATCCTGATCCGCATCAGAGCATTCAGATAAATTGAGGCATCGCCGTAATACCGGGTTTCACGGTAGCCTTTAAGATTTTCTTTACCGCCTAATTTGGCTGCTTCATGAAAAGGATAATTACCGACATTTTTTTCTCCTCCCAGCCGAAGAACATAAATGACGCGGGGGCGTTGCGAAAAACTCAAATAGGTCATCCAGTCGGCAGAAACTTTTAAGAAATTTCCGGTATGTTTATTTATCCCTGTAAAATAATTTGCAGCCGTTTCCAGCTTCATGCCCCGTGTGGGAAAAGAGCTGCTCCCTGCAAATTTTTCTTCAGGTTTCCTGTCCGTTGTATTCGAGGTGTCGAATTTGTAGTTTAAGTGAATACCTGTATAAAAATGAGAGGACAGGTCATTCTCATCCAACCCGTTCCCCGGAAGGGAAACATATCGCCCTTTTGTTTTCTCTGTACCGGTATGGTTAAAAGAAAGACTGACTCCGGCTTGATGGAGCTGGTTAGGATCCAGCCATCTGACAAAGCCGGTCCGCAGTACTGAACGGCTCATTCGCAGCCTGTAGTATCCTTCCGGTTTCGAAGGATCCCAGCGGGTTACGTTTCCCATCCCCACAAAATTGCCAACATACCCTGGAGAACTGTAATCAACATTAAAGTCAAGGAGCATGCGTTTGAGCGGATAATTTTTTTGTACTTTGAACCGAAGGTTATAAGCGTTGGTGGCAGATGCATAATTTCCCATCATTTCGTAGCGTTGTTGCTGGTAACGTGAATATTTGGTGAAAATTGGACCGCCTCCCAGGAATATTCCGTCATCTGGGTTGTATCCGGAATAAATACCTGGATAAATAATATCATATTTGAAGTTTTCCCGGTTATATTCTAAAGCATGTTGATCGTAACGGCTTTTCAGTTTTTTTCTAATTTCCGGAGCTACCTCCGTGTCAATATCATCGTAAATTACGATATTGTCCATGTAAAATTTTTCTTTTGCTTTTATTTTGTCTCTTCCCTTTCCGCCGATAATAGTTATTGCAATTTTACCGATCCTGTTACCGGTCAGTTCAAAAATATCTTCTCCCTCCAGTCCATAAAGGAGAATCATTCGGGTTTCTGAAGCAAAAAATTGACGGTGAAAAAAGAGCCGTCCCTTTTCACCATCTTTATTGAGGTGGTATACTGAAATGGTGACTGTTGTATCGTCAGAGCTTTTTATTGGTAATGTGGTCAAAAATAGTTGGTGATTTTTAGGAAAATAATTAGTAAACTCCACGCTGTTAATCGGAAGAGGAAGCAGGCTCTGGTGGAGATCAACCTGCCAGCAATACGATTAACGCA
>Ga0116193_1004021_pt1 | contig 10385 bp, 7 predicted proteins | sample AD_UKC115_MetaG_FD_89892 | JGI IMG/M metagenome (GOLD analysis project Ga0116193, IMG submission 89892) | Active sludge microbial communities of municipal wastewater-treating anaerobic digesters from Hong Kong - AD_UKC115_MetaG | ecosystem: Engineered > Bioreactor > Anaerobic > Digestate | place...
GGGCGGACAAAGCCGCAAGTACGTTTTGCTGGTTTAGCGCCATCGCGTGCGGCCCGCTGAATGCCTCCTTGAAGGCGTAGAGCGGGCTGGTGCCAATGTCGCCATAAACGACGCCGAGTGCCGCCAGCGTGAGCGCGGCCGTGCCTGAACGAACAGGCGATTGCTGGTTCATGAAAGATCTCCTGAAAAGAATGCCGTCGACACTCCCGGTGCGGCGGCAGAGACGACGCGGGCGGTCAGTCCGGCGCGTTGGCGGGTGGCATAAAGCGGTAACCGACACCGGTTTCGGTGAGGATGAAGCGGGGACGCGCGGAATCCTCTTCGAGCTTCTGACGCAGATGCGAGATGTGAATGCGTAGATAGTGGCTGCGCTCGAGATAGGCTTGTCCCCACACCTCGGTGAGCAATTGCCGCTGGGTAACCACGCGATCAGCATTGCCCAGCAGACAGAGCAGAATGCGGTATTCGATATCGGTCAGATGCACTGGCTGCCCCGCGCGGGACACCAGTCGACGCGAGCGATCAACCACCACGTCGCCAAAACGGACCGTCGCCGGCTCGCCCTCGCGGGTAGCGGCTGCACGGCGCAACAGTGCCCGCACCCGGGCGAGCAATTCGCCGGTAGAAAACGGCTTGGTCAGATAGTCATCGGCGCCTGCCTCGAGGGCGGCAATTTTTTCGCCCTCGGCGCTACGGGCTGAGAGCACCAGCACCGGAATCTGCGCCCATGACCGAAACTCATGGACAAACTGCTTGCCGTCGCCATCCGGTAGCGAGAGATCAAGGACGACCAGGTCCGGCCGCGCGGTACCAGCATCAACCAGTCCATCGGCGAGCGTGGTCGCTTCGCGCACGTCAAAGCCTTCGTTCTCCATCGACTGCCGGAGAAAGCGGCGAATCTGCGCGTCGTCCTCGATCAGCAGCAGCGTTTGCCTGAACGCCGGGCTACCGCTTCTCATGGCTGCTCCCCCATTTCTGTCTCAACCAGCGGCGGCGTACCGAGCGGCAGACGAATGACGACACGAGCACCGCGCAGCGCTTCGCCGGCGTCGGTGGCGGGCGGAACCCGCGTGGCATCGATGCTTCCACCGTGCGCCTCGACGATGGTCTTGCAGATCGCAAGACCAATGCCCATGCCGGACACCGTCCCCTCCGACACCCCGCGCTCGAACAGTTCGAACAGCTCGCTTTCGCGCCCGGCCGCAAAGCCGGGGCCGTTGTCATCGACGCAGATCTCCGCGCACTCGTCCTGCATTTGCGCCGAGAGCCGGATGCGGCTCCCGGCAGGTGAGTACTTGGCGGCGTTCTCCAGCAGATTGCTGAGCACCCGCTCCATAAGCACAGCGTCGATGTGCAGCAGCGGCAAATCGGCGGGCAACTGCAGCTCCACCTGATGGTCGCCGAGGGCGGGCTCACTGTGCCGGATACTGGCGCCCACGACTTCCTCAAGCGGCTGCCACTCGCAGCGCAAACGCACGCTGCCAGACTGCAGCCGTGCCATGTCGAGCACGTTACTGACCATCGTGTTGAGGCGCATCGCCTGGTCCTGCAGTGCCTGGGCGGTCTGCCGCAGGCGAGGATCGGCGAGCTGCGGGCTGCGGGCGATGGACTCGGCGAGCCCGAAAATGCTGGTCAATGGGGTTCGCACGTCATGCGACAGTGCGGCCAGAATGCGTCCGCGCAGGCGCTCGTCACGCATGACGAGATCGCTTTGCGCCGCCACTTCGACGTAGTGAATTCGTTCCAGCGCGGTGGCCAGCAAATCAGCAACTGCTCGCAGTAGTTCGATACGCCCTGCCAGCGACGGTGCTGCCTCGGCAGCCGCGACAGCCAGAACGCCGCGATTGCGCGTCGCGCCCCGCAGCACGAGCAGCACGCGCTCGCCGTCGTCGCGGCCCAGCTGGCGCGCGTCAAATTCCGCAGACCGGTCATACGCTGTCTGCGCGGCGGCCCGCTCGGCCTGGCTCAATGCATAGCCGGTTGCCTCTGACAATGGCGACAGATGGCCGTCGTCGTCCGGAACGAGCACGGTACACCCACCCTGGAGCTGATCGCGCAGAAAGCTGGCCACCGAGTCAGCACACATTTCGCGGGTCATCGAGCCGGCGAGACTCGCCGCGAGTCCAAACAGTGCCGCCCGTTCGGTGGCACGCTGCTCGGCATCATCGGCCCTTTGCCGCAGCGCATTGGTGAGCTGACCGATGGTAAGTGCGACCGCGAGCATCACCGCAAAAGTCAGCAGATACTGAATATCGTTCACCGCAAACGAGAACTGCGGTGGCACATAAAGAAAGTCGAATAGCGCGACACTGAGCACTGCAGCGACGACGCCAGCGCGCCGGTTGCCGTAGTAGGCAACGACCACTACGCCCAGCAGGAAGACCATCACGATGTTGGCCGGCGCCAGCCAACTCGCCAGTGGCCAGAGTACCAGCGCGATGGCCGAAGGGAGCAGTGCGGCGCTCAGTCCACCGAGACGCCACCGCCTCCGTACGACAGGGTGTGATGAAATGACACCGTCAGGTCGCACCTCATGTGCTCCGGGCAATGAACATGGCTGGAAGCATAGGCAGTGGCGCGCAAAAAGTCCGTCAAATTCGGCGGCTGGCGTGTAAAGAAACTGTATAGACCCGCCAACGACGCGTCGCCATTCGGGCCGGTTACAGCAACTCCGGCGTGGTCACCGCGCGCAAAACCAGCTCCTGTTCACCGTCGCGCTGCCGTGACTGCAACCACCAGACCGCCCCCTTCCTGACCGTCAGTGGTGCCGCCGCACCGAACAGCAGCCAGTGCACGCACTCACCGATCCATGGTTGATGGCCAATGATCACGATCGGTTCCGTCTGTGCCCCCCAACCCACGGCAGCCAGCACGGCCTCAGGTGTTGCATCTGGCCGCAACTCCGGCAGCGTCTTGTGTTTTCTGGCCAGGCAGCGTGCGGTTTGTTGGGTCCGCTTGGCCGGGCTGACAAACACCTTGCACTGCTGCGGCAGATTGCGGTCGAGCCAGAACGCCACCCGCTCCGCCTGGCGCTGACCTTTGACCGTCAGTTTGCGCTCGAGGTCATCCTGTCCGGGCTCTGCGTCATGCGCCTCCGCGTGACGCCAGAAAATGATTTCACTCATGGCTGCTCGGTGTTGTGTGGTTCGATCGGTAACGCTGGGTGACCTAGCCGGATGGCAAGCGTTTGCTGCGCGCTGACGGGCTTCTGCCGCCCGGGCCGCAGCAGGCGATAAGCACCCGTTTGCTCCAGCTGCCATGCCTGAGAATTGTCGCTGAGCCCCGCAGTGAGACCTTCGTCAATCACGCGCGCTTTCAGTGCGGGATCAAGCACCGGCGCGGCTACTTCGACGCGGCGATCGAGGTTGCGGCTCATCCAGTCGGCGCTGGAAATGTAGACCTTGGGTTCGCCGCCATTTTCGAAGTAGTAAACCCGGCTGTGCTCAAGAAAGCGGCCAACGATCGAGCGCACGCGCAGGCGCGTCGTCTGCCCCTCGACACCCGGACGCAGACAGCAGGCGCCGCGGACGATGAGGTCGATGTCGACACCCGCCTCCGACGCTGTGCACAGCGCCGTCATGACCGCTTCATCGGTCAGCGCGTTGACCCGCGCCATGATGCGCGCCGGCTTGCCTGACTTCGCCGCGCGCACTTCGGCGGCTATGGCGGCAAGCAGATTGTTTTTCATCGTGTGCGGCGCCCACCACAGGTGCTTCAGGCGTGGCGGCTGTGACAGGCTGGTGAGGTGATGGAAGATCGCCGCCACGTCACGCACGATTTCGCGATGGGCTGTAAGCAGCCCGAAGTCGGTGTAGAAGCAGGCGGTGTTCGGGTTGTAGTTGCCGGTGCCGATGTGCGCATAGTGCCGGATGGCATTGCCTTCGCGTCGCAATATCAGCGCCATCTTGGCGTGCGTCTTGAGGCCGACCAGACCATACACCACATGGGCGCCCGCCTGCTCCAGTTTGTCGGCCCAGTTGATGTTGGTTTCTTCGTCAAAGCGCGCCTTGAGCTCAAGAACAACTGTGACCTCCTTGCCGCGCCGGACCGCCTCGAGCAGCAGATCCATCAGCGCCGACTTTGAGCCGGTCCGGTAGATCGTCTGCCGGATGGCAATGACGTTCGGGTCTTCCACCGCGCAGCGGATGAACTGCACCACCGGCTCGAACGACTGATACGGATGATGCAGCAGGATGTCGCGCTGGCGCAGCTCGGCGAATACCCGCTCGTCGGGCAGCTCGGGCTGTGGCGGCCCCGGCGTGAACGGCGGGAAGCGCAGTTCCGGGTGCTCCACCGCCTCGGCGAGCGCCTGCAGGCGCACCAGGTTGACCGGACCGTCGACCGGGTAGACCTCGTGCGCTTCCAGCCGGAAGTGCTGGGTGAGCAGGGAGGTTATCGACGGACTGCAATCCGCATTGATCTCCAGCCGTACCGCGCGGCCGTACGGGCGGCGCCGCAATTCGCCCGCGAGGGCATGGCGCAGATTGGTCATCTCCTGCTCGTCGACCCAGAGGTCGCTGTCGCGGGTCACCCGGAACTGTGAATCACTGACCACGTTGCGACCGGGAAACAGGCTTGCCAGCTCGGTTTCGATCAGTGTAGAGAGCAGGATAAAGCTGCGCCGGCCCGACTTGCCAGCGCGGTCGCCGGGGCTGCCGATCTCGAACAGCCGGGGCAGGGTGCGTGGCACTTTCACGATCGCCACGCTGGTCTTGCCAGCACCACGGCGGGTGCGCAACTCCACGATGAAGTGCAAGCCCTTGTTGGCCACGGCCGGAAAAGGGTGCGCCGGATCGAGCCCGATCGGCGTCAGCACCGGCGCAATCTCGCGGGCAAAGGTGGCCTTGACCCAGCGGCGCTGGGCCGGTGTCAGCTCGCGCCCTGCGACCAGATCGATCCCGGCATCACGCAGCCTCGGCAGGATCTGCTGTTCCAGCAGACGATATTGCCGCGCCACCAGCAGGCGCACCCGGTCGGCCACGTCGAGCAGCGTCTGCCGCAGGCGGCTTGCCTCGGCAGAGCGCTGCGAGGTGAGCGCCTTCAGGCGTTCCTTTTGCTCAGCGATGCGTACTTCAAAGAATTCGTCGAGGTTGCTGCTGACAATAGTCAGGTATCGCAGACGTTCGAGGGAGGGAACCCACGGCAGCTCGCATTGCGCGAGCACTCGTTCGTTGAAGGCGAGCATTGACAGCTCGCGATTGATCAGTGGAGTCATGCGGGGCGCCCGTTGCCGTGACGGCCCGCATGCAAATCATGGCTGCTGGTACCAGGCCGTCAACGAATCGCCCAGTGTCGATGCCATTCGTGACAGCCTGATGACATGCCTCGTGACGGCCAGAATCGCCGCTCCGACGGTGTTACTTCTTGCCTTCGCTGACGCTGTAACCAGCCGGCACCCGAAACAACGCGGCATCGGGGTCGCTGCGCTTGATATCCGTCATGCGATAGATCGATTCACCATTGCGCGGATCGCTGCGCCGCGAGAACACGGTCATTTGCAGCTCCGTTGAGTAGTAGCGCTCGACCACGCTTTCGATTGGCTTGCTGTTGCCGATGGCACCGGCGGCAATGGTTTCCACGGTGCGGTCGATATCCACCTTGAGGCCTTCATACGACTGCTGCGTCTTCTTCTCGCGGCTAACCTGGGCGCTGCCCGCGCTGTCGCTGCTGCGCATTCCCGCCAGCGGTGGCAACGGCGGCATCGGTGGCGCCGGCGCTGCCACTGACTTGCCATCGCGATACTCGTATGTCTTGCGGGTGAAATCGAAGATCTGCGCGCGCGGGCTCACTTCGATGGCGATGTCGTCGCGGGCACTCATCATGCCCAGTCCACTTCGACTGTTGGCGTTGAGCATGAACCCGAGCGGCTTCCAGTCGCCCTTGATCTGCGCGTAGCAATCGTTAATCGCACGTTCGTTGAACTCGGCGCGGCATGCGGCCTTCTTTTGCGGGTCAATGATGTAGGCGGCCTTGTCAACCGGGTCGTTGATGAACACCCGTGCGCTGCCATCCGCCTGCCTGAGCTCCTGGCGCAAACGGCCTTCGCGGTCACGCGCCAGCAGGCGGGTGCTCTGGCGCTGGATCAGCGTGCCATCAGCCAGCGATTGCTTGAACTCGCGCACCTCGCGGGCAGAGTAGGGGTTGTTCTTTTCGACCGCATCGGATGCCGAGCGCCGGTTGATGACGACGCCGTGGGCATTGGCTTCGTCGATCGCCTTGCGGATTGATTCACGGATTTCTTCGGCGTTGACCGTGGCCAGTTCTTTCGACGCCAGCGCCGAATCGAGTGCGGCCATGGCTTTGTCGACGGCAAGGGTGGCGGCTTCCGGAATGCTCATGTCCTTGCCGTCAATCTTGATCACGATGCTGCGCTTTTCTTCCTTTTTTTCTTCGGCTTGCGCGGGCATCGCCATCGCGGCGGCCAGTGTGCTCAGTGCACTCAGCGTGAACAGGGCGGTTGTTTTCATGGCATGGTCTCCAGGTCTGATCGGTATTGGTTGTCGGTTATCAATGGAAGAACAGGCGTTTGCGCTCGGGTTTCTCGATGAAGCGCACAGCGAGCAATTCGCCACGCTGACCGAGCAGCATTTCGGCGCCCACCGGCTCCTGCAGCTTTTGCGGTGGCACCGGAATGCCGAAATCAAGCATTGCTTCCCGCGACACACTGACCCGCACCATCTGCGCGACGTCAAGCCGGCCGCCAGCGGGCTCGGCCACCAGCATGAACGGCGTGGTCTGCTCGGTAGCGGTGCCGACCAGCGGCAGCCACCACGGTGCCGCGAACGCCAGCACCACACACAGCGAAAGCCCCCCTGCCAACGCCGGATGCGGGCGCAAGGCCCGGGCGCCCAGCCAGCCACCGACGCGCCCCGGAAGTCCGCGCCAGCCACGTCGCGGCGGCCGCTGCGAAGGCAACGCCGGTGTCACCGCAGCAAGTGCGCCGTTCGCACGCAGTTCGCCGAAGCGCGCCAGCAGGGTTGCCTCCAGCGCTTCCGGCGGTTCGACACTGCGGTAACGCCGTGCGGCGTCGCCCCACGCTGAGTCTGGCGGAGCAGCCACACTCAGATCAGCAACATTGTCGGTTGGGCGATTCATGCAGATATTCGTTTGTCAGCAGGAAAAAGTTCCACGATGCGCTGGCGCAGCGCCTCTTTGGCGCGACTCAGCCGCGAACGGACGGTACCCAGGGGGCAGCCGATAATGGCAGCCGCGTCGGCATAAGAGAACTCTTCGAATTCAATCAACGCGACGACTTCGCGATGTTCGGCGCCGAGCGTCGCCAGCGCCGCCAGCAAGGCGTCGCCCCGTTCACGGGCCAGGAGATGCGCAAGCGCGTCGCTCACGGTATCGGCGTCGGCATCGGCAGCTGAGGGCGGGTCGTCCGGCAATTCATCAAAGCGTGCAGACGCAGCGCGAATGCGCAGCGCATGATTGCGCGCCACACCGCACAGAAACGCCGCCAGCGAACTGCGGCTGGCATCAAAACCGGTGGCGCTCTGCGTTGCCAGCCACAGAAAGGTCTCCTGTGTCGCGTCAGCTGCAGCATCGCGCGACGGCGCGTGCAGGCAGGCGAAGCGATAGACCGCCGCGCTGTGCCGCCGATAGACGGTAGCCAGTGCCACGGCGTCGCCAGCGCGAATGCGCGCGAGCAGGGCGTCGTCCGTGGTGGTGTCGACCGGTTCAGGAGATCTCACGCTGCTTATTCCCTCGCCGCCGCCAAAAAGTTCCAAACGGTTGTCAGGTTGCTGCCGGGATTATTGGCTTTTGTCGCTTAGGCCCATTGGTAAAGGGCCTATACCTTCTTTTTGTTTACTGTCGACTTAACAAAGAAATGTGATATGTGCCCTTATCCAGCAATGGTTTCGTCGAAAAGCTGCTAGCGCCCATGGATTGGGCGAGGTGCACCAAACGTCTACTTCAGGCGCCGAAATCGGGCGATTCAAACGCGGTGATGCGGCAAGTTTGCGACACCATACATCTGCTTTTCCGGTTTGTCGTCCAGTTGTCATTGCATTGCACAAAAGCTGTGGAATATTTGAACGCTGTCAGTCCAAAAACCGGGTGCATCCATGTCTTTCCCCAATACGTCCCAGCCTAAACTGTCCGCCATTGCGCGTGCGGTTGCCCTCACGCTCGCCACCGCCGCCATTGGCACTGCGGTCGCTCAAACCGCCACCGACAAAAAAGATGACCAGGCGCCGCGCGCCAAAGAAGACGCCGTCCGCGTTGGCACCATCACCGTTGTCGGTCAGGGCGACAAGCTCGGCGCTGGCCAGATCCTCAACGAAGACGCTGTCAAGGGCCGCAGCACCGTTACCAAGGAAGCTTCCGAGAAGGACCGCACCACCGGTAACACCTATCAGGCGCTGTCGATCCTGCCGGGCATCAACACTTACAACCACGACGCCACTGGCCTTTTCGGCGGTGGCCTGACCATCCGCGGCTTCGGTGCCGACCAGATCGGCTTCACCATCAACGGTGTGCCGGTAAACGACTCCGGCAGCTACTCGGTGTTCCCGCAGGAGTACTCCGACATGGAGAACACCTGCCTGCAGTCGGTTGCGCAGGGGACGCCCGATGTCGAATCGCCGCACATCGGCGCCACGGGCGGCAGCGTCAGTGTCAACACCTGCGATCCGATCGATACCCGACGCATCCGCGTAACGCAAACCGGTGGTCAGCTGAACCTGTCGCGCACCTTCGTGCGCCTGGATACCGGCCGCTTCGCCAACAACATGGCGAAGACCTTCATCAGCTATTCACACTCGCAGGCCGACAAGTGGAAGGGCCCGGGTGGCGCCAAGCGTGATCACGTTGATGCCGCTTTCGCGCTGGACATCAACGCCGACAACAAAATTGTTGGTGTGGTCAACTACAACAAGGCCGTCAACAACAACTACCAGACGCTCAGCCTCGCGCAGCTCAACAACCTTGGCTACTACGCGGACTACTCCCCCACGTTCACGCCAGGCCATCTGACTCCAGTTGGCGGTGTGCGTCAGGCTGAAACCGGCCCGCTGTCGCCACAGCAGTTCTACAAACTTGCGCTGAATCCGTTCGAAAACGCAGTGGCGTCGATCTCCGGATCGTTCCGCCTCGGCGAGAACACCTACCTCAAGGTTCAGCCCTATCTGTGGTACGGCTACGGCACAGGCGGCGTGCAACAGCGCGCCCTGTCGGAAACCGCGTTCCTCAACACGGCGACCGGTCGTACCGGTGCCGGTCGTGACCTCAACGGCGACGGTGACACCCTCGACTCCATCATCGTTGCAAACAGCAGCGTCACCAAGACCAACCGCCCGGGCGTGACGGCGGAAGTCAGCCACCTCCTGGGCAATCACTCGATCAAACTGGGTGTCTGGTACGAGCGTGCGCAGCACAAGCAAACCGGTCCCGCTGTGGCGGTTGACGCCAATGGCAACCCGGCCGACCAGTGGCTGCGCGATGGCCACATCCTGCGTCCGGACGGCAGCGAATTCAACTCGCGCAACTGGCTGACCATCAGCCCGGCCTGGCAGGTCTACGCCTCGGATTCGTGGAGCTTCATGAACGACCGCGGCGTATTGACCTTCGGTCTGCGTGCGCCGGAAATCACCCGCAAGTTCACGAACTACGCGAACGAAGGCGGCACCACCGTCAACTTCAACTCCAACTACACCATCGAGAAGAAGTACCACGACGTTCTGCCGCAGATCGGCGCCCGCTTCAACATCGACCGCGAGCAACAAGTGTTTGCCAATATTGGCAAGAACTTCCGTGCACCGCCGAACTTCGCCTTTGCACCGACCAACGGCAACGTCACCATCACCAACGGCGTCGCGGTGCTGACTGGCGACATCAAGGCCGAGACGTCGATCAACACCGACATCGGCTATCGCCTGCAGACCAAAGCCATTACGTTCTCGGCGACTGCCTTCCAGGTCAACTTCACCGACCGTCAGGCCACTGCGTTCGACCCGAACACACTGAAATCGATCTACACCAACGCCGGCAAGGCGCGCACCCGCGGCGTCGAGCTGGAGGCTGGGACCACGCCGATTAACGGCTGGTCGCTCTATGGCTCGCTGACAGTGCAGCAAAGCAAGGTGCTGAACGACATCCGCACCAGCGCCACGGCGGTGCTGCCGACTACCGGCAAGCACTTCGCCCTGACGCCGCGCACCATGGCTGGTCTGGCCCTGCAGTACACGAACGGCCCGCTGTACGCACGTCTCAAGGCGAAGCACACAGGCAATCAGTACGCCACGCTGATGAACGACGAAGAAGTGCCGAGCTACATGACAGCTGACTTCGACGCTGGCTACAAGTTCAGCGACATGGCGTTCATGAAGAACCCGATGATCCGTCTCAACGTCAGCAACCTGGGCAACACCAAGTACCGCAAC